>OOBT01001072.1_pt1 | contig 15223 bp, 28 predicted proteins | sample 1671551 | NCBI WGS metagenome assembly OOBT01 (sample SAMN06348168, study PRJEB24527) | human gut metagenome | reverse complement strand
TGAATCTCGGTTTTCCTCCTGCAGATGCAAGTGTCTGGGTTGTGCTGATTGATGCTCTATTCGTGGCATTAGCATCGACGGGGATTGTGTCGATAGTAACGAGTGAATGGCTGGCCAAGTTATTTGGATCCAAAATTAAGACTGAATAATGCAGAACTTGATTTCCATCATAGCCCCGCAGCTTCTTGTTGCTGGGGCTTACTCCTTTATAGGAGAAATTAAGAATGTGGTGTTTGAGCTTCGATGGATGCTGGCATTTATTGTCGTAATGATTGTGGCGGATTTCGTCCTTGGTATCATTGATAGCGTAGTCAAACGCGGTGAGGATTTCCGTTTCTCCCGTGCGGGCCGCCGGACGATGTGCAAGTTCATCGAGTATAACAGTTACCTTGTAGTTGGGTTCATGCTGGGTATCTCCATCCTTCAGCCGATTGGGATATGCAGCTATACCATTTCAGCCATGTGCGGGCTTGGACTGGCATTCATATTTGAGTTTGATAGTATTATGGAGCATATATGCGAAATTCATGGTATTAAGAACAAGGTCTCAATCAAGCGGTTGCTGGTCGGGTATATCAAGAAAAAGTATAACGCAGCCGGAGAAATTATTGAAGAAGTAACAAAAGAAAATAAGGAGGAGAAGAAATGAATAAGATAGATGCAATCGTAGTTCACTGCTCGGCCACACGTGCTGGGCAGGATATAGGAAAGAAGGAAATCACCCAGATGCACCTGCAGCGTGGGTTCAGCACGATCGGGTACAATTATGTGGTAAGGCTGGACGGGACGGTAGAAGTTGGCCGCTCGCTCACCATTGCCGGGGCACACTGCAACAGTAAAGGGTTCAGCGGGCTAAGTTACAACAAACATTCCATTGGTATCTGCTACGTAGGTGGTACGGATGCGCACGGCAAGGCCGTTGATACTCGGACGCCGGCCCAGAAAAAAGCATTGCGCGAACTGATCGCCAAGTTGATCAAGCAGTACCCAGATATTAAAGAAGTGCTCGGCCACCGTGATACCAGTCCTGATCTCGATGGTGACGGCATTGTGGAGCCTAACGAGTGGATCAAGATGTGTCCGTGCTTTGATGCTGCTGAAGAATACAAAGATTTGCTACCCGAATAAGTATATTGTTGAATCAAGAAGCGTTCTTTGACTTGTTGGAACACCGTTTGTTATAACATATTTGTACAAATGCAATAGTATAATTATTGTAATAACGATATTTTTATGTATCTTTGTTGCGTTTCAATGAAACATTATTAGGATACATAATAAAGATTGTTTTCTCATGGATAAACATATATCTATTTCTATATGTTATATTCATGGGATTTTTATATATTTACGCTATGGAATTAACGAGCTTAGATTATATGAAATTAATAAGTTGGCTTGCCTATTATAAGCATGGTACCATACTTAATAAGACACAGATGCAAAAGATTTTGTTTATGTGTTATGGCTCGTATTATGCCATGAAAGACACTCCTTTGTTTAAGGACGATACTCCTAAGGCTTGGCCTTATGGACCTGTATTCCCTCGTGTAAATGTGAGATATAATCCAGCTAATCCACCATTAAATTTAACTGATGATGACAAGAAAACTTTTGCGAAAGACGTGGAAGCGCTTAAACTTGTAACCTCAACTGTTGCTCAATATGGTCGCGTTTCTGCACATGAGCTTAGTGAATGGTCCCATGAAAAAGGAAGTCCTTGGTTTAAAACTGTATATGGAGAAAATGGAAACAATACAGAGATAAATTGGAATAAAGAAATCCCCTCTAAATATATTAAGGAGTACTTTAAAAGTTGGAGGGAATTGTAATGGGTATGAGAAATAAGAAACAACAAGGTCAACCAACAGATGAAGTTCATTTGTTTAATGAAATAACGAATACTCAATCTCTTGATATTGATGAATTAGCTTCTCTTTCGTGGAAAAGATACGGTGCATATAAACTTTTTCAGTATGTTAAACGTTATTTTTCATACAAACCCAAACCTCCAAGAGAGCTTAATTTGGAGGATATGGTGGGAAATCTATTAACTCCGTTATCAGAAAGTGGAACTGCGATACCTGAAGAAATATTAGATAAATGTAAAGAATTGCTACAGCATCAACGCACACTTGAAGACACAAGGGCCAGGAAACGTTTAGAACACTGGGCCACAAAAGTCATTTCTTATTATTTGATTACTGTATTTATTATATTGTTATTGAGTGGCTTTGCAAGCGTAATAAATGTTATGTTATGCCAGTTTTGTGGAATAGATTCTAAATTTATTGTATCACCTGATTCTATATTTCTCTCTGATAAAGTACTTGTAGTACTACTGAGTACTACAACAATTAATATTATAGGATTGGGGCTTATCGTTCTTAGAGGACATTTTGGAGATAAAAAAGAAAAGAATAGTTAATTCTATAAGTTCATGTATATAGGCGGTGTTCCGATATATGGGGCACAGAACGAAACGTATATTGAGGGTTGGGAGAAAAAGACATCAAACCTATTGATATACAAAAGGTTGTGCAAGGTATGAGTGGATGGCTCTGCAAAACGAAACGTTTACGTGGGTTTAATTTGCAGCTACATTTAGGTGCTTTTTAGGCATACAGATTTGCAGATAGGTTTAATTGGGTTTACATAGGGCTTACATGGCTGATTCGGGTGGGGGAGTGAGTGGCAGCTGCGGCTGCTTTTTTTGTGCCCGATTATTTGATATATTGCTTCTTAAAATATTCCATATAATAGTTATTTGGTATATTTGTGCCAAAATATTATTAGTATGGCAAAGGTAATACATGTGCATTTGACGCACGGAATAGAAGGAACAAAGCGGAAAGATTGGTATTTCAGCAGCATTTCGGCGGTTTATACCGTTTTTACAGCTGAACAGGTGGGTGCAACGAAGAATTATTTGCTGCATGCAGGATTGTCCGGGAACGGTACTATATGCACCAAAAAGGCTATAATAAAGCAATCTACGCTCATTTCTTGCGGGCGTAGTGAAATGTGTCAGACGAATAATAAGCGGCCAAAAACGCAATAAAAATGGCTTTAGAATGATCCGGTGTGGGGAGGTGGTTATACCTCCCTTTTTTTGTGCTTGAAATCGGTCTTTTTTGACGCTGGATATTCAGGTGGATGTTCAAAGTGGATATTCACTTTTATAGAACTGGATATTCAAAATAGGGTTTTGGCGGTGTGCGATACAGACGTACTAAAATACTATAATTTTAAAAATACCCCTCGTTTTTTATTTGATAGCCCCCCCCTAAAAACCTATCATTTTTCACGTTTTACTTTTTAAATTCCCCAATATCAGTGCCTTTATGCCCTTATATAATGGTAGGGGAGGGGGATTGCTTGGGAGGGGGACATCATGGGGGGTGATAGGGGGTACGCTTCGTTTCCCATCACCGGTGTATGGTAACAGTAAATCCGCCTACCCGACATTTGCAGTACCGGAAATGGACGCATCCGATACATGTTTTTCTTTTTCGATTGTCATTTGCCGGATTCGTTCCTCTAAGCGTCCGATTTCTCTATCTTGTTCCCTGATGATTTCTTCTTTTTCGCGAATTAAGGCAAGGAGAGAGGAGAGTTCCGGGGTTTGGGGCTTGTTTGAGGCGGGTGTATCCGTATGAAACATTTCTCCTTCACCCATAATAACCCATTCTATATTAATATTTGGGTATGATAATTTCATACGGCGAAGTAGGTCGATAGATAATTTCTTCCTCCCGGATTTTATATCGCTAATCCCTGCTTTATTAGTTTGTAAATTAGCTGCAACTTGTACATAGTCGGCAATCACACCTTTAGACTTCAATTCGTCGATTATGCTTATAAATCTGAGATTTTCATTCATATTTGCTTCTAAGTATGAAAAATTACACTAAATTGTTTTGAAGTATGAGATATTCATACTATCTTTGTGACGTGTTCAAAAAAGAACACCGCGCCAAATATACGAAAAAGGCGTGTGATTAGCGAATTTTAAATATAAGATTATGAAAGAGACATTATTGAAAAAGGTAAAACCGGAAACATTGGAAAAACTCCTCAGTGCGGTTGGTGATGTTCTTAATGAAATCAAGGATGCAGTACCTAACAAGAATGAAAGGTTCCGAGATGAATCATATACATCTTTACTCGTGATGAACTATGATGCGTTTCAGACACTAAGGTGGCACGAACAGAAGAAACAAGTAGATAAAGATACTCAGGATAACCCAGCGTGACGACCCGGAAGGCGTTAAGAGACGGGTGACGGTGTGGAAAGACACACGGGAGTGCATGGTTCTTGCGCCGGGGTTCGATTCCCCGGACTCCCTCCAATATTAATCATTAAAATAAGTGAGATATGAACAAGAGGTACATTCACATTACGAAAGCTGACCGCGACTTTATCGCAAAGGCACTCAACGTGACAGAGAAGACTGTTTATAACGCTATCCGGTTTGATGACCGTCGTGGCAACTCCGAACTTTCTGCAAAGATCCGTAAGTTGGCCATGGACCGTGGTGGTATTGTAATGGTTGTTATTCCGGAGGTGGAGGTATTCCACGACTATGACAAAGTGTCTCGTCTGTACTGTCCCAATGGTGCTCTGATAGAGCTTGACCGTAAGGATGGTAGCGGCCAGGTAATATTCAAAGGTGAGACTGTGAAAACCTTTGAGCATGTAATGGTTTCGGAGATTGACCACATTAAAGCGTTTGCATCGGCATTGAGATAGGAGGCGGCTATGTTGGTGTATTACGGTAACATACAGTGTATTTCTGCACGTGAGCTCATAGATGGCGGCTATATCACCGAATCCTGCTACAGGAACTGGGTGAACCGTGGCCGTATCAAGGTGGTGCGCCGTGGTGGAGGTGCTGCTGGAAATTGCGCGTTGGTCGCCCTCAATAGTCTGCCTACCGAGTGCCTGGAGCGGGTAAAGGAAGACAACCCCGGAGGAACAGAGCAGGCACTTCGCCACTGGATACTGTCAAACTATGTGTTGGATCAGGCTGCAGTAGCTTATTTCTTGGATTGGGCCTCCCATTCTTCCAGCAACAGAGCTACAGACGAACTTGCCCGGAAATATGCGGTGAATGCTTCAGTTCTGAATACTTGTATCAAGCTTTATAACAGAAGCAATGATTACCGCAAACTGATGGGTGAAAAATATAACTGGGACATGATGGCCACTACCATCGAGACCCTGCGCGAAGACTTTGGTCATGACCTTCCTGCCAGTACCCTACGCTTCCGCAAGAAAGTGAACGAATACAAGCAGTATGGTTACGAATGTTTGATAACCGGAAAATTCGGCAACCAGAACAAGCGGAAGGTAACTCACATGGACGAACGCTTGGTGATGAGTTTGAAAGTACTTCCCAACCAACCATACGGCAGCGATGTACATGAAATGTATCTGTCGTTTGTATGCGGTGAGCTGGAAGTATGGGATCTGGAAACAGGAGAGATATTCAACCCGGAAAACTTTACGGACAAGAACGGGGAGCCGAAAGAACTGAGCGAAAGCACTATCCGGAACATTCTGAACAACCCGGCAAACCAGCTGCTGATAGAGAAAGCCTTGCGTGGGCGTATGGAGTTCTATCATGAGCAAATGCCGCACATGCACCGCCATGGTGGTGAGTTCTCTTTGTCACAAATTACGATGGATGACGTGGATTTGCCGCGTCGGATGAAAGGCGGCGAGTATGTGCATGCCTATTATGCCTATGATGTGGTGAGCCAGTGCCGTATCGGGCTGGCCTACGGACGGGATAAGGATGATGCCTTGGTAGTGGACTGTTTCCGTGATATGTTCCGGCTCATCGAACGTAACGGATGGGGTATTCCAGCCGGTATTGAGGTGGAGCAGCACTTGATGAGCAAGTATAAAGAAGGATTTCTGAAGGCAGGCGAGGTATTTAAGTTTGTGCATTTCTGTGCTCCACAGAACTCACAGGAGAAATATGCTGAAGCTCTGAACGGTGCGTTCAAGACAACCATAGCACATAAGAACCATGAAGGCATTGGCCGTTGGTATGGTAAGGGTGCACGGCGGGTGGATCAGAAGAAAGTGAGCGACAGCAGCAACCACACCTGGGAAGACAGAAAGTATTATACGTTTGAAGAGCTTGTGGCGGACGACCGGCGCGATTGTGAAGAATGGAACAATACGCTTCACCCCAATCAAAAGAAATATCCCGGAATGACCCGTTGGGATGTGCTCGTAGCCAAAATCAATCCGACCCTTCGACCGCTTGATAAACTGACTTTGAGCAGATATATCGGAGAAAAGGTAGATACCAGTATTCGTAGAAATTCCACAGTACGTGTGGCAAATGCGGACTGGTGGCTGAGCGGTCCGGAAGTGCTGGAGCAGCTGGAACCAAACAACCGCAAGGTGACGGCCTACTTCCTGCCGGATGAAGAGGGCAAGCCTACGGATGTCTTCCTGTACCAGAACGACCGCTACCTTGACAAGGTTCGTCCGGTAGTGACTTACAACCGGGTGATGGCAGAACAGACCGAAGAAGACCGGGTAGCCTATACAGAGCAAAACAAAGTTCTGAGTCATTTCAGCAAATACCTCAATGACCACGCCATCGGAAAGGTGGGAACCGGTACACCGGATCAGCCAACGGATGACCCGGAAGAGGAACTGGGACTTCTCCCGGTGGAACTATCCGATGATTTGCCAGTCGATTTGTCGGCAGATCCGGAATCAGATTATGAATGGCACTCCGGAATAAGCGAGGCAATGAGAGCCATCAGTGATATGTAAGAACAGAATTAGAACAACATTAAAACAGCGTTAGAATTATGATTACAGAAGCGCAAAAACAGAAGATTATAGCAGCGATAGCCGGCAACCGTGTGAACTATCCCAGTGATGCCAAGCATGCTGCTTCTTTGGGCATCAGTACGTCTGTGTACAGTGCAATCAAGAACGGACAGACAGACAAAGCCCTGAGCGATGCCAACTGGATAAGCATTGCCCGGAAATTAGGGGTGAACCTCCGTGGTGAAATGGAATGGAAAGCAGCCAAGACCCCGACATTTGAATATATCACAGCCCAGCTGGAGTTTTCACAGCAGTCCAGCCTGTCGGGTATCTTGTGCGACATGCCCAATATCGGCAAGACTTTCACGGCGCGTTATTATGTGCAGAGCCACAAGAATGCCGTTTATATCGACTGCTCGCAGGTAAAGACCAAATTGAAGCTGGTACGCAAGATTGCTGCAGAGTTTGGTGTGGACAGTAAGGGAAAGTATTCTGATGTGTATGAAGATCTGGTATATTACCTCCGTTCTATGGAAACCCCGCTTATCATCCTCGATGAAGCAGGCGACCTGCAGTATGAAGCTTTCCTTGAACTGAAGGCCTTGTGGAATGCCACTGAACGCTGCTGCGCTTGGTACATGATGGGGGCAGACGGATTGAAAGAGAAAATCAACCGCTCCATAGAATGCAAGAAGGTGGGTTATACCGAAATGTTGAGCCGTTATGGTGACCGGTACAGCAAGGTGACTCCGGATGATGGCAAGGAGCGCGAACAGTTCTTGAACAACCAGGCACGTATTGTGGCCAAGGTAAATGCCCCGGCAGGTGCTGATATAGCCCAGATTGTACGGAAGACACGCGGTGGTTTGAGAAGAGTCTATACTGAGATTGAAAAACTTAAAATGAATGAATTATGAATAGATGCAACAAAAACAATAAATCCCCTCGTGTGAAGACTGGAACAAATCAGTTACTGAACGAATTGCTTGCGCTACGAGAAAGGCTTGATGTGCTGATTTGCATGTGTGACGCAGAATTAAATCAGCGCCAAAGCATTCAGCCCTCCCGCCCTCTCCAAAGACCTTGTATGGAATGTATCGATGTCGAGTCACTTCCCATTCGTGAGTTGACAGTGGAGGAGGAGCACATGCTTGCAAGAGCGGATTTAGAAAGACGGTTTCAAAACGATGAAACCCATCATCCGTTCGCGTTGGAACATTGCTAAATAATGAAACTCTTATGTGTATTGAATCATTCATGATGCAAAAATATAAAAAAATATGAAGCGTGCGTACAGTCCGAAGGAAATAGCTGCCAAGAAATGGGTTACTCTGCCGTGGAATGAGAAATGGAGCAAACCTTTCGGGTTTCCGGCAGAGAACGCTTCGTGGTTCATCAGTGGTGCCAGTGCCAGCGGGAAGAGCAGCTTTGTAATGCAGCTTGGAAAGGAACTGTGTAACTATGGGCCGGTGCTGTACATGAGTTACGAAGAGAAAATCAACCAAAGTTTCCAACGGCGTATGGGTTATTTGAAGATGAATGAGGTACAGGGTAAGTTTCGCGTGGTGACAGAAAGCAGTCTGGAGGAAGTGATTGCCCGGCTGAAAAAGCCGAAAAGCCCGAAGTTCATCATCATTGATTCCTTCCAGGTGGCCGGATGGGACTATCCGCAGGCTGTGGAACTGATGGAAACCTTCCCGAAGAAATGTTTCATCTGGATCAGCCAGGAAAAGAAGAGCCAGCCAATGGGTGGCGGTGCTGTAAGATTGAAATATATCTGTGATATGAAGATTCGAGTGGTCGGTTATAAAGCTTATTGCCAAGGCCGCGCCATTGGAGACCCAGGAAGCTATTATGTGGTATGGGAAGACGGAATCATTCAAACAAGTAATAATTTACCAAAGTGATTATGGATAATAACGAAAAGGCTTTTGAAAGCTACACCGGAACAGAAGTGTTCCAGATTCTGCTGGACGGAAGTTCCAGCAGGGCAGTGTTGGATGACTGGCTGGAGCGAAACATCCAAAGTGACCTGAAAGTGAGAAGAGCGAAAACGCCCGGTCATGTCGTAATAGAAACGGGTGATGTATTATTTGCACGTAATGTGCTGATTTGGAATCCAAGTTGTAAAGTCAACATCAAAAAGAAGTGATATGGAAAAGGACAAAGTTTACATCAGTGGGGCAATAGCCCACTACAATATCGATGAGCGCAAAGGTGCGTTCCTCGATGCTGAAAACAGATTGCGTGCTATGGGGTTCAATCCGGTGAATCCATTTAAAAACGGACTTCCGGATGAAGCGCATTGGAGAGAGCACATGCGGGCGGATATACGCCTGTTGCTGGATTGTGAGTATATCTATATGCTGAAGGACTGGGAACTGAGCAAAGGAGCTAAACTGGAGCTTGATGTGGGCAGTTCGTGTGGCATTAAAGTTTTGTTTGAATAACCTTTTAGTTTTTGAATTATGGCAAAAGAAATTACGGTACTTGTAAAGTTTAGAGGAACAGTTCCTGAAGATGTAAGCATTGCTGACATAGAGGAACAAATAGATTGCAGCCTTGAAAACAGCCTTAGTTTGAATTTCTCGGATTCCAAAGAAGAAGATGATGATTTGAGAGAACCGTGGATAGAGCGTGAGGATATGTATATTACGGAAAAGGGATTTCAATTATTAATTGGCTAATACAATCAAGATGGCACAGGAAGTAACCAATTTCGCCCGGTTCTACGCACTGTTCAAGAAACTGCCCTGTACAGGAGACCGGGAAGAATTCAAGAAAAGCATTGTGCAGCAGTACACGTGGAACCGGACGGACAGTCTGAAGGAAATGACAGCCAAGGAGTATGAAGCCTGCTGTACGGCTCTGGAGAAGCTGAGCGGACAAGACGAATGGCGACAGAAGCTGCGTGAGGAGCTGCGACGGAAACGGAGTCTCTGTCTGAACCTGATGCAGAAGCTGGGCATAGATACATCCGACTGGGCACGAATCAATGACTTCTGCAGTAATCCCCGAATAGTCGGCAAGGCGTTCAGACAGATTACGGTGGACGAACTGGATGAACTGGCGGTAAAGCTTCGGTCCATACAACGGAAAGGCGGCTTGAAGCCCAGGAAAGAAAAGCAAACGATTAACCCCGTGAGCATGGTATCACTCATTCAGATTGACCCTGATGCTCCGGCAAACTGATAGGATATGGAAAATAGAAACACAAAGATTTTAGAGAATCTGAAAAAGGAAATCAACCTGCTTGCCTCTGATATGGAGAAGCAAGATGCAGCCGAGTTTTATAGTGAACTGGCTGACTGGGCATACGCCAACGGAGAGGCTATGCTGATGGAAGACGAACCTGAAATGCAGGATTATGAAAACCAATAACCCCAAAAAACAAGAATCATGGAAGAAATGAAACAAACGACCGTGGTAATGACGGCAGAGGAAAAGGCGGAATTTGAAGCCTTCCAGAGAGAAAAAGCAAAGAAAGCGGCAGAGGAAAAAGCCAAGAATGACCGCGAAATGTACAAACAGATGGTGGATGAGGAGATAGCCAACTCCATTCCGGTACTGCTGGGCATCAGTGAGCAGATCAAGGCAAGCAAGCAGACTGTGATGGACAACTTCAAAACCATTCTGGAAATGAAGGCAGACCTTTTCAAGACCAAGGTGAAGGATGACCAGCGCAGCCATACCTTTACTAACAGTGAAGGCGACAAACGAATCACGCTGGGTGTGTATGTGACCGACGGTTACCGTGACACGGTGGAAGACGGTATAGCCATTGTGAAGGAATATATCGAAGGCTTGGCCAAAGATGAAAAGACCAAGGCACTGGTGAGCATGGTGCTTCGTCTGTTGGCCCGTGATGCCAAGGGTACGCTGAAGGCTTCACGCATTGTGCAGCTTCGCAAAGTGGCCATGGAAACCGGAGATGAACGTTTCATTGAAGGTGTACGCATCATTGAGGAAGCCTACCAGCCGGAAGTGAGCAAACAGTTTATCCGTGCTGAAATCAAGAACGAAAACGGAATGTGGAAACCTATTCCACTGGGAATGACAGAATCATAAATTATAGAACTATGATACAAGAAGTGGAGAAATCTCCGAAAGTAGCCCTGTGCCGTGCTTGCCACGGTACAGGTAAAGTAAAGAAAGTTGTAGAATATCCCTCTCGGATCTTTGGAAAGAAGCGAAGCGAAACCGTTGAGGAAGTCTGCAAACAGTGTGAAGGAAGTGGCCGGGTAACGGTAAGCGCAAAAATGACGCTTGACATCCGCCCCTATAAACCTAAAGTAGAACCGTCTATGAACGATTAAACCTATATGGGAAAGCGGCACGGAGTTAGTTATCAGAAGCGTGTAGCAGAAGTAAACAGGATATATGACCATTATGCCAGTCACGGTGTACCGAACCGTGAAATATGGCGGCGGTACATATATCCTGTGTATGCTATTAGTGAGCGTACATTCTACAATATGCTTAAAGCGTCCGCAGACCCTAAAAACGATTTGCCGGACGATACGGTACAATTGAAATTTAACTTTGACTGGGAATGAACGAAGACGTTAAAAAAGTAGTGGCCCGGATACTGAAAGACATTCAGGTGGAAATGAGCGATGAGTTTGACAAGAACTTTGAGCGGCAGGCTTTTTTCAGTGAAAAATGGCAGCGGCGGAAAAGCCCCATCCGGGATGAAGGCAGAGCCATACTGACAGATACCGGGGCGCTTCGGAAAAGTATTGGGAGTCGGACGACGGAAAACAGCATTACCTTCTTTACTTCTCTGCCCTATGCGGCCATTCATAATGATGGTGGTGAAATAGTGGTGACAGGGCGAATGAAGCGTTTCTTCTGGCATAAGTATTATGAGGCCACCGGGGCATTCGGGAGAAGGAAGGACGGAAAGCTGCGGAAAGACAAACGAAATGCCCGGCTTGATACAGAAGCCGATTTTTGGATGTTCATGGCTTTAAAGAAAGAAGGAAGCACCATCAAGATACCCCGCCGCCGTTTCCTCGGCACATCGCCTGAAGTGGAAAAAGCCGTCCGTGAGATTGTAGAAGAGAACCTAACAGAGTATTTCACCATTGAATATAATATCATAAGAAAATGAGAAAAGAACTTTATCGGCTGCTTTGCAGCGAACTGAAGGCCATTGACCTTATCAAGCACATAGACTTGTGGAACCACAATGTGGAGTTCATCGAGCAGGAAGAGAACTGGGAGCGTCCGGCTGTCTTTGTGGAATTCTGCCCTATACAGTGGAATGCGATTGTTCCCGGTGTGGAATACCGGGCAGAACCTTTGATCAAGCTGCACATCGTGACAGACTGGGAAGGTTCGAGTGCTGATGGAAGTGAGCTGCAGGAAGATGCGCTGAAGGTGTTTGACCTGCCCGGGCTGATTCATGCTCGGCTTGCCGGCTTGAGTGGGGAAACCTTTCTGGAGCTGGATCTGGTGGAGAGTGATACCAATCACAACCATGAGGATATTGTGGAAAGTATTGAAGTGTACCAGTGTGTGGCTATCAAGCGGATGCAATAGTCGTCATTATTAGAAAGGAAAAGCCGTGGACGTATAAATTACCGTCTGCGGCTTTTCTATTCAATACAGGCAAAGTAAACGCCATCAGGCGGCCTCTTTATTGTAAAGCATCATATCCGTGTAAGAAGAGCTGTAATTCATGTGAGCATTGAATTCTACCTTTGTGCAGTTTTCAAAAGGATTACCCAAATCCCTATTTCTACCTATCCATTCACATAACTCCAGAATTGAAGATTTGTTGGAAGTGAAATATACGTATGAATGCCCCTTCAGTACATTCAGCACATCCAGGTAGTCGGCCATATTCCAGTACATGTTATAGGTTCCTACGTCAGTGGACAGATAGGGCGGATCAATAAGAAATACTACCCCAGGAGTATCTTTATACCGGTTGAACACTTCCTTGTAATCGCAAGATACGATTTCCAACCCTTCAAGATAGTCCGTACATTCCGGGTAGCCGGTCTTACGTATATTGTTGTACAGAGCCTCCTTCCGCATATCCTGAACAGACAGTTTGTATTTCATGGAAAACAAAATAGAGGAGGAGAGGGTAATGAAATCCACATATCCGGTAGTTTTTTCTTCCTGCTCGATGCGGCTTAATATTCGTTCACGCAGTTCCCCTTTAATGATTTTATGACGTGGTACGGAATTTCCCACTATTGTGCGAATGTCAGCAAGCAGCTGATTCGTTTGCGGAATGTGCTTCATGCGGAAGCGGTAGTTATCAAAGTCATTATAGATAACAGTAGAGTGGGGCTTGAGGGATTTGGTAATGTGAGACAACAATCCGGAGCCACCGAACAGGTCAACAAACAATGTTCCATCCGGATATTGCTCCAGCACTTTCATGAACTCCTTGGCGAACATGCGCTTTTGCCCGACAAATGGGAGAGGGGCTGACAGATACATCTTTCTCATACGTTCAATTCAAATTTTACATTTTCATTGCCGGCAAGCAGCTGTTCTGTTTTGTCGATGTTGTTTTCGTAAATATGCACGTTCCCCAGATTCAGGGTGATGGATTTTAGCGGCAACTCAATCTGTCTTGATATTAAGTACAAATGATAAATATCTGCCGGCAGTCCTAAATTCGCATCGCTGCTTCGCTGATAGGCGGTCATGACCAGTTCTCCTTGCTCTATCTGGAACTGAACAAGACTAAGGCATGGAGCCTGGTTACTTTCCGTTCCTGTAGATCCGAGAAACAGTATATAGTTCTTGCTGTTCCTTTTTTCCCTGTTTATGCGTTCGATGAGTGGCGGCAGTTTTTCAAAATAAGTTGGGTAGCTGTTCACAAGGATTGAGCCGCAGTAGTCCCACCAGTTGATGCCGACCTCTCTGTATTTTTCCACGTTGCGCTCGCCTCTCATAAACAGTTGTAATTCGTTTTTTAACTTTTTCCGCGCTATGGTATGCCCTTCGAATATATCAAGAAGGTCGGCAGGGAGCAGCGTCAGCTGTTCATTCAGCAGGTAGCGGATATTCCCTTTCTTATTGCTTTGCATCTTTCCGGATGAAAGTACCTTGCCTAAGATTTGATAATATTTGTTCATGATATGAATGTTGTTTATTGCGATACAAAGGTAGGGTAGGGGAGTTTGCCTTTAGTGGGAGGAAGTCCTGATTACACTGCACACAAATTGCAGTCGGTTTTAAAACGCCTGATCAGGTCATACACCTTTCGTTCACTGATGCCATATCGTAGGGAAAGCGTTGCTACGATATAAGACACTTTTTCACCATTGGTATGCAACTTGTTATATTCATTATATAGTTCTATATATTGCACATCATCGGGTCGTATGCCCATGTAATGGCATGTTTTTAAAAGCTCCCTGTTCAATTTTAGTATCTCAATTACTTTCATATCCAGTTAAATTTTGTACATTTGCAACATCTCACTTACTTTTGATTTAAAAAACGCATCCAGTGCGCGGCGAGGGCATTGCCCCCGGTCGTGCGCACTGGATGCGTTTAAGTTAAAAGTAGGTGAGATGATTTTTAACAGGCCGGGGGCTTTTTTTATTCCTCCCCCGTGGGAAATTCACTCAATCAACCCGATACAATTCCAAGTTGAATACATCTTTCCTTTTCCATCCTTCTGCCAGTGTATGTTGGATGTGTCTGACCGCTTGAACATAGAAATCCTTCAATTCATCCAAATTATCAAAGGTATGGTATTCGGGTTGCTCATCCGAACCGAATTTGAATGTAACTGGAAGGGTCTCTCCGCCCGTCTGAACAGCCAAGTCGTATGCTGCCTTATAGTTGTACTGGTTTTCTGTAGAAAGCCATACAGGGGCATCCTTATACACGAATCCGGATAGGATAGCTGCATCAGTCTGGCTGTTATACCAGGACATAATCAATGTGTGGATTTCCTCATCAGTGGGCTTATGGCTGTACTCTTCTTCCATATAGGATGCTGAGCCATCCTCTTTTTCCTGCACATCCCAGCGGATGCGCCATTTGTCTTTTACCGGGTTCGTGCATTCCATCAGCGAAACATCGGCACTTCCTTCAACTCTTCTCATGTAAAAACGTATTTGGTTCTACCTTTGCCGAAGGTTTCCGTCTTGATGGTCGTTTCAAACGGAAAGCCATCCGGCATTTCTTTTACTTGTGCGAGAATATTCTTCATTTCCTCGCTGTTGGTGAAGAATTTCTTTGCCTTGCCGTTCACTTCGATGGCCACAATACAGCGGTCTTCTCCCTGCTCGGTCTTGATACCGGTCTCAAAATCCTTCACTACAATCGGTAAGTTTACCAGTTCCCGGATGCTTACCACCACGCCGGGAAATCGCTTCTTGCCGTCCTCCGGCTTGTAAGCGACATTCAAGTCTTTAAAACTTCTCATTTCTTTGCCTGTTA
>OOBT01001068.1_pt1 | contig 15272 bp, 10 predicted proteins | sample 1671551 | NCBI WGS metagenome assembly OOBT01 (sample SAMN06348168, study PRJEB24527) | human gut metagenome | reverse complement strand
TCTTCGTATTCAGGATGGCAGAATAACGGCCTGTTCCCTGGAACTGGGCGTCAAAGCCAAGTCCCTTCCATTCTGCTCCCAAATGGAACGTATAGTAGATTTCTGGAGCAACAGTGCTATAACCTATAGCCGTTACGTCATTACTATTGATTACTTTATCTCCATTCACATCACGGTACTTAATATCTCCTGGATATACTGTTCCGAAACTTTGAGGCAAGCTATTAGCAATATCATCTGCATCTTTGAAGAAACCTACAGCTTCCAAACCATAAATCTGATTCAATGAATGACCTGTTTGCACAAGATTATCATACATTCTAGGTTCTTCCAACTGCTCTTTAATTTCGTTTCGATTCCAGTTAAAGCTACCTCCTGCATTCAATACTACATCTCCGATACGCTTCGTATAATCAAGGCTAAACTCACCTCCCCAACTATCTACCACACCTGCGTTTTCATACGGAGGAGTCTGTCCTAAGACAGCTGTGTATTTACCTTCAGAAGAAACCCAGATATTATTTCTACGCTGGTAATACGCATCGACTGAAAGATTCAAGCCTTTAAATAAAGTTGCATCTATACCGACATTATATTTATATCCTCTTTCATGTGTATAATTTGTACTAGCCAAACGACCAAGTTCTGTAGTACCAAATGTAGAATCATACGCACTATTGAACATATAGCGTGTACCTGTTGTTGTATAAATCTGATCCCAATAATCATATACATCACTAGCTGGCAAATAATCTGCATTGATAATACCAAATGAAGCACGAAGTTTCAAAAAGTCAATCCATGCTGCATTATTCATAAAATCTTCTTCAGAAAGTACCCATGCTGCAGACACTGTAGGAGAGAACGCCCATTTATGTCCTGGAGCAAGCAGACTAGAACCAGAACCTACCAAAGCCAGATCCAGAAAATAACGCTTGTCATATCCATAATGAGTAAACCATGACACATTCTGACGATAAATAGTCGTATTCAACCCGTATGAATCACGATATTCATATTCCCATTTCAACTGAGAATATACATCATGTTTATCACTGAAAGTACGATTATAATCAAAACCTCCAGAGAAATTGAACTGACGTGCCCAATTATTAATACTTGCACTCTTTCCCATTTCAGTAGGTTCACCAGCTGTTGTATGAGTATACAAAGGTCCGGTCAACTCATCATAAGACACCACATATCCTCCATACCGGTAAGCCTGACTGTGATCTTCCCAAATTGAAGAATAATTATCGTATGCCAAGCGGAAATTGAACCCAAGTCCCTCTGTAACAGCAGACAAATCCTGATTTAATGTTATATCGGCAAACAAGCTACGTGTATGCCCCTTAGAATAAGCTGCTCCTTGTGATTGAGCTACCGGATTCTGAGTACCTAACCAAGTAGTATTGTTTCCTCCCCACAATCCATCTTCATCTTTAATAGGAAAAGCCGCAGCAGGTACAGTGTAAATCATGTCCCAAAGATTTGCAGAAGCACCCGGACGAAGAGATTCGGACAAAGTTCCCAAAATATTCACTTTCAGTTTTGTGGTTCTGCTCACGTCAATATCCATGTTAGTACGTAAATTTGCACGCGAATATTTATTCTGAGTAGAATACCCATCATTCATATCACCTTCTTTAACAAAACCTCTGTCTGTTACTAAATCAAGCATAGAATAGTAGCGGAATTTAGATCCACCTCCACGGAATTCAATTGTATATTTATTAGAAATACCTGAATTCTTAAATGTTTCATCCAGCCAGTTTACATTCGGATACAAATAAGGATATTCTCCATTGCGGAAATATTCCACTTCCTTATCAGCATAACGAGGAGATAAACCTTCATAACCACGTGCCTCATTATAAGCTTGAGCATAGGTAGATGCATCTACAAATTCCGGTTTACGGCTCATATAATTATTTACGTGATCATACGTAAACCTGATTTCCTTAGAATTGTATTTACCGCGCTTAGTTGTAATCAAAATTGCTCCGTTAATGCCTTTATAACCATACAAAGCAACAGCTGCGGCATCTTTCAGAACAGATACAGATTCTACTTCTTCAGGACTCAGCAAACTCATATCTCTTTCCAGTCCATCAACCAATATTAATGGAGAGCTGCTAGACAGACTCTGAAGTCCTCTCACATAGAAAGTAGGTTCCACATCTGCATAGTTTCCTGAGTTTTGCAGGACCATCATACCCATACCCTGTCCTATCAGAGAATTAGATACATTTTTAGCACTGCGCTTATCAAAATCCTCATTATAAATAGTAGACACTGCAGCTGTAGATTCAGAACGAGTAAAAGTACGGCCCGCTCCTACATCGATAGACTGTCCTGCATAATTCAGCACAACTTTTACCAATGATTTTCCTTCAGCCTTTACTGTAGTCATACCTTTATCCACAGACACAATATTCAATTGTTGTCCAGCAGAAGCCTCTATTGAAAATTTTCCATCTTTATCAGTCTCTACTCTAGTTTCCGGCATACCCTTCACCATGACAGAAGCACCATAAACCGGATGCCCCCATTTATCGACAACCATACCTCTGATATTGTTGTCTGCATCTTGAGCACCAGCAGGAATAGCCAGACTGGCAAGGCATGCCCACATCAGATTTTTATATTTTTTCATAAAGCTATTATCAAAAATCAATTACATATACATTTATAAATCACCATCCTGGATTCTGAATTAATCCATAACCTTTATTAATTTCAGTTTGAGGGAACGGTGACAAATACCATTTCGGCTCAAAGCCATAATCCCACCAATAACGACGCACATTATAAAGAGTAAATTTCTCATAATCAAAATGAACAGGCTGAGCGGCTCCTTTATTTTGATCTCCTTCAAACCATTTCTCTTCTACACGTTCTCCTTTATCATTCAAACGATAAATCAGCAACCCGTGTAATTCCTTTTCAAAACGGTCTGCGCGTTTATAACGAATCAAATCAAAGAAACGTGCATCTTCCATGCCAAGCTCACACACACGTTCGCGCAACAATTCTTCCAACAGATTGTCTTTATTAGATGTCAGATTTTTTTCTGGATTACAGTCTTCCAGTTTACCTAACCCAACACGTTCACGCACTTTATTAATCCAAAGCAAAGCGCCTTGATTATCTCCTTTAGCCTGTAACAATGCTTCCGCATAAGTAAGGTAGATATCTGATAAACGTAAAGTTACCCACTGACAATACTTACGCTGATATTCAGTTCCGATATAATACTTCATGTTATCATATCCTGTAGCAAAACGCATGGTTTCAAACTTAGAGTTATTTCCGGCATCGTAACCACCTACCCAAAGTTCATAAGGTTGTCCTGACATCAAACCAGCCGTATTCGACCAGTCCAACATTTTAGGCAAACCATTAACAATCACGGTTTCATACAAACGAGGGTCACGTGTCAATTCCAGATTCTTATCGGCCAATGTTCCTTTCATAAACATTTCATCCAGTTTTCCAGCAGCTTCTGTTTCCTCCCAGTTAAAAGGTTTTCCATCAGCCCACGGGAACATTTCCACATATTCTTGTGTCGGAGTATAAGAATTACGACCGTAATCACTCCAACTATGCCAAAAATAAGTACTGGAGTTAAAAGCATCTCCCATTTGCACACGTACTGAATGGAGAACCTCTTTACTACCCTGATACAAATATCCCATACGATAAGCATAGCGATAACCTGCTGGAGTTGTGTTTACAGACTGATTCAATTCATAGAACCCACGAGCCTGCAATTCGCGCATAAAGTCCTCACATGCTTTCAAGCAATTGTCCCACAGTTCCTGACGATAACCACCATACCATACCAAGTGCTGCTGTTCAGCTTCCGAAGCGCCTCCTGCATAACCCTGATTATCATTAAATAAAGGAGATGCCGCAAACTGCCAAATCTTACATTTCAATGCCATAGCTCCTGCCATTGTCCATCGCCCTACATAAGTAGAACTTCCATCCGCATCATCACCAACTCCATAAGCCCAAGGAAGTGCTCCAGAATTAATCGCCTCATCCAGCAACTTAATCATAAAGTTCACTGTTTCTTCCACAGTTGCACGAGGACACTCATAACTAGACTCATTTCCTTCGAAAGAGGCAGTCAGCAAAGGAAGACCACCATAATGACGGAACATATCAAAATAGCGTACAGCCATCAGACATTTTGCTTCAGCAATCATACGTGCCTTCTCATTTTCATCAAGATTTGGCACACGATCAATATTTTCCAGCAACAGCCAACACCAACGTACAACCTCCCATACTTTCTCATCATTGTAACAGAATTTATCCTGACGACGACTATAGTTTGCAGTATGGATACCGCTATAATATTGAGTATACAACTGTGCATCACGCCAATGCAACTGCCAACAGTCTGTTAAAGCCTCAATTTTTCCACAATACGGACTACTAGATACCGGCAAAGAAGTATCATCTTTATAAGGTAGACCATAATATTGACGTCCATATATTGAATTCAGGAACTGCTGCGTATAGATTACGCTCCCGAATACCGTATCTATGGTTGCACTTCCTCCCGGTGCTTTTTCCAAGAAAGAATTGCCAAATTTCATATCGTCCACACAAGATGTAGCTACTAAATTAGCTGCTACACATGCGCCGAACAGAAGTTTATATCCTAGTTTCATATTTTCAATCTTTATTTTTTAAAATCCTAGCTTCAGGCTTAATGTGTAAGTTTTAGACAAGGGATAAGAAGGAGCATTAGATGCTCTAGTTTCCGGATCTCCCCACAAATACGGAGTCAGAGTCCACAAGTTATATCCACTGAATGCTAACTGGAACGTATTTAATCCTAACTTCTTCATTACAGGAAGATTAAAATTATAAGCAACTTGCAATGTTTTCAATCGCAGATACTTAGAATCTTGTTCATACAATGTAGAAGTAGCATAGTTATTATCACGATTGTCAAAAGTTGCGCGAGGATATTTAGCACTCTGTGAAGGATTTTCCTCTGTCCATGTATTATTCAAGTGATATGCCAGCAAACCTCCCTGAGAAGCATCAGCAGCAGCATAGAAAGGCTGACGGAATACATCCGAAATCATACGGCTCACATTCCAGGCACCCGTCCATTGGGTATTTACTTCCCAGTTCTTCCAGCTGAACCCTAAGGTCAAACCAGCCATGTATTCCGGATCATCTGTATAACCGTAATCGTAACTCATATCATTTGTATCAATTTTGCGGTCACCATTCAAGTCCACATATACCGCATCTCCATCTCTCAAAGTCTGAATCTGTTCTGGATATGGGCGATTAAATGTCTGCTCATACAACTCTGGAGTCTGTTCATCATAATAACGGAAGAATACATATTGTGAACGAGCTCCGATACGGCGTCCCTTAGTATACTGATAATCATAACTTTGAGGAGCCTGCTTGTTTTCCAAGATTTCATTCTGGTTATAAGACAAATTGAAGGTTGCCCAATAGCGGAAATTTTCTCCAATTTTATCATTCCAGTTCAATGAAAGCTCCCATCCCCAGCTCTTTACCTCTCCAAGGTTAGCATAAGGTACAGTGAAACCCAACAGACCAGGAGCGGTACCGTCAATCAACAAGATATCCTTACGATGCTCTTGGAAGTAATCAACAGAAGTACGCAAGCGATCATCAAAAAAGTTCATGTCTACACCATAGTTCTGCTTCAAGGCGGTTTCCCATCCTACATTAGCATTATTTTTTGAAGATTCACGTGCACCCAAACTAGCAGTACCATTCTCTATACCAAAAGAGTAGGCATAACCTCCATTACGGTTCGGCAAACCAGAATTGTTCACTTCGTAAGGATCAGGCGTATAAAGGAAACGTAAATCTTTATTAATCGGGCGGTCATTACCTACCAATCCGACACTGGCACGAAGCTTAAGGAAAGTTACCCAAGGTTTTAAAGGCTGGAACCATTTTTCCTCACTCATAATCCAACCGATAGATCCTGCAGGGAAAGTACCAAAACGACGTTCTGGCGCAAAGTTCTCAGAACCATTATAACCAATATTAAACTCAGCCATATAGCGGTTTTTCCAGTCATAAGTCACACGACCTACAAAGCCAACATATCCACGAGGAATATCGCTATACATGCTTCCATAATAATATTCCTTTGACTGATTATACAAGAAAAGAGCAGTTACATTATGATCGCCAAAAGAACGAGCATAGTTCACCCCTAACTCCATATACCAGTCACGAGATTTACCAGTACCATATGAATATTTTACATCTGTATTTTCACCTGATTTACGATAAGCTAGACTTCCATCTTCCTGTAAAACAGGTGTATAAGTTGCCACAGCTCCTCCAGTACCAGTCTTTGTTACTACAAATCCACTATTATATGAACCCTTTAACTTCAACGAAAGTCCTTTAGTAAGGAAATCAAGTTTCTGTTCCAGTGAAAGGTCTGCATTTAGCTTATTGTTGCTGACTTTATCAAATCCAGCTCCATAATAAGCCATACCAGTACCTCCGGTAAATGGCAATTGTTCATCATTATAATCTGTAGCTGTAGTGATAAATTTTCCATCTACAATACCCGGACTAGAGAACGGAGTAGCATAATACATATTTTTAATCATACCAGACGTTCCCTGACTCGTGTGAGGCTTACTGTTATTATCTACATTTCCAGCCACATTAAATGATAAAAGGGTTGATTTAGTGACATTAATATCAAAGTTTGCACGATAGTTAAAACGCTTGTAAGAATAACTTACATCGTATGGCAAGCTAAAACTGTTAAACAAACCACCCTGTGTATATGCACCAGCAGAAATAAAGTAACGTACTCTGTCGGTACCTCCAGAAACACTCATGTTGTGTTGACTCTGCAATGCTGCACTTTTCATAATATAATCAGCCCAGCGAGTATCCGGGAAACGTATAGGATCAGAATGAGTGCGGAACTTCTCTACAATTGCATCTGAAAAGACAGGATCTTTGCCATCATTTTTCATCAACTGATTGTAGAAAGTAGCATACTGATAAGAATTAGCCTGTTCTACCATCTTGGTAGGCTGAAGCACCGTTGCCGAAGTTGAGAATGAAATTTTAGGTTTTCCTTCCTTACCGCGCTTTGTTGTAATCAAAATTACACCATTGGCACCACGAATACCAAACACAGCTGTAGCAGAAGCATCTTTCAATACTGTCACGCTCTCAATTTCATTCGGGTCAATATCAGTCATACTTCGTTCTACACCATCTACCTGGATAAGCGGAGATGAATCATTGAAAGTAGCCTTACCACGCACCAGGATATCTGCAGCATCCGCACCCGGTTCACCAGAATACTGTACGGTTGTCAAACCTGTCATCTGACCACCCAACACATTAGTGACCGAACTTACTGGAGTACGCAGCAATTCTTCTGAACCGACACTTGAAATAGCTCCAGTCACACTGACTTTTTTCTGTACACCGTATGCCACTACTTGTACCTCACCCAGCATGGTCGAATTGTCTGATAAGGTTACCCGCATATTTGCTTTTGCAGGTACTGTTACCGACTCATATCCGATGAAAGAAATAGTCAATTTCGTACCAGGTTTGGCATTAATCATAAACACACCATCAATATCTGTAATAGTACCTGTAGTAGTACCTTCAATGATGACATTTGCACCGATAACGGGCTCACCATTACTATCGACGACCGTTCCTTTAATAGTTCCCTGCTGCTGAGTTGCTTCTACCGCAGCATATGCCTTTTCCCCAAAAAGTGGAGAAACAGCTACAGCTGAAAGAAGCATCGCCATAGGAAGGGCGGTTCTTTTTATATAATTCTTTTTCTTATTCATATTGCCGTTTTACATTTTTGATTTTAAAAAGCTAACATCATGCGGAATTGTCCAGCACGTGAACCACGTTCACAAATCAAGTTATATGCTCCTCCGTCCATACCATGAGTCCACTGATACGTATCATTACGTTGAGTACTTGACCAATAATGTCCTGTTAAAGCACCACTATCAACAGATGTCATTTCTTCACCGCCAACTTTTATAATACTTTTATTAATATTGGTCAGATTATCAGCAACTTGCTGCCAATCTTTAATAGAAGGAATATACCAGGGAGTCGCAGCAGAAGGAACTGCTACAGCATTGCGATAGGCCACGATAAAGCTATAAGCATTATCGCAAGTAGAAGGAGAACCTTTACCTTCTTCTGTTACCATAGTCATCAAGACCGTATTGTTATAACCAAAGAAAGCCGGGAACATAGTCAAAGCATCATTCTTCAAATTACCATCACGATTTGAATTGCAGTAAACAAACTTACCAGCCCATTCCTCATCTGAATCAAACCATGTATCATAAGTTCCACTCTTGCTTGTATGATACTGAGATGTAGCTGTTCCATCAGGTAAAACAGCATTATTTAAAGAAAGAACTAACCCATGAGAACAGTTAGGATAATCACGATACAAAGCATCCTGAGTTTCGGAACAAGCATCTGGAGCATACACATGCGGCTGAGGATTACCCACATAACATACAACACCAATTGCATTGTCAGGAACTGTTGCAGCATCTACACTTACCAGATTACCATCGGCACAAAGGTAATCACCAATCTGTAAGGTGTAATCTAGCTTATTAGCATCATTAATGGTATACATTTTAGCCTTACCACCAGCCAGACTTCCTGTAGCACTAAATGACATTTCTTTGGCTCCCTGATAAGTACCAGAAATAGAATAATCAGTTTCAGGCTTTACCAAAGCCATATAAGTACCACTGGCAGCATCGTAATATGGAGTTGTTTTTACATCATTTATATACAACTCTTTAGGAGCGACATTCAAACTATAGTCGTCCAAACCTCCATTCGTGAAATCATAGACCAGATTAGGCATTTTAAACACAGCTAAAGCCATACGATGCTCCATTGAAAAGGTTACTTTACCTTGCAAACGACCATCTTCTGCCTTACTTGCACTTGTCATTAAATCACTCTTTGTATACTTTGAGCTTCCCTGATCTGCTGCAATTTCCCAGCTACTTACAAACTCAGCAAACGGATCTTCGGCAGCAGGATTAAACACCACATTCTCCTGATATGGATAATAAGCATAAAATGTGATATTTTTGAAACGCTCACTATCATACTCTATAGGGTTTCCATCCAAATCCCATACTCCCTTTTCATTGAGAGTAAATTTACGATTGGAAATTCCCTCTACCAGCTGACCATTTTCTACGCCATACATTCCAATGGCATCTCCTTTAACAAAAGTTGTCTTATAGTTTTCATCCACAGCACGTCCATCCGATATTCCCTGGAAACCCATATCGGAAACACTGATCTGAAAAGACTGTGCCACAGAACTGCCTTCCATACTATCCTCTTTTGTACAGCTAGTAAAAGCAAGCAATCCTGCCAATGCACATATTGAAAGGTTATTATAAATTTTCATCACTTATCCATTTAAATAATTATTTCACAACAGGAACAATTTCTTCATTTTCCATTTCACCCCATTCGGCTCCGTTTACATGTGCTTCAGTACCTAAAGCCTTTGCATCGGGAGTTTCTTCTTTATTTACTTCTGTCCAAGGGTTAATATCTGTACCTGAAATTTCCAAAGCAGTAGGATCGGCTGTCATATAGTCATTAGCGGTCAACGTATAATTATAAGAATATCCAGATTTCAGTTCAGGCCAATCAGTTGCAGGTAATTCCAAATAATAATAAATCCGTCGACCATCTGCTGTAGTCATGGCAGCTTCGATTTCCAATCCTTCTGCACCTATTGTCTGAGGCAATAAATACGCTGTGAAGGTATATTCATTATCAGCTGTCAATATTTGTCTTAAATCACCCAGCTCCGCATCTTCAGCTACTGCTGCTACACCTGTCGTAGTGTCGAATGTACCTTTCAACTTCATACCAACCAGATAACATTCAATGTTAGTTAAAGTAACAGGATTTCCGTCAGGATCTGTTCCAGGAACAAATTTCAGGTTTACACGACTCATCACGTGATTAAAACTCAAATGCACATTGGGCTCAGCCTTTGTCGCCTTAGTAGCCGCATACAAGAAATCATATTTAACTCGTTCTTCTGCATTTGCCTGATTTTCGGTAGTAATCTCTACACTTTGAACTGGAGGAGTAGTTCCTTCTTCTCCCATAAACGGATAGTAAGCTGTTACATCATACTCTTCATTTCCCAGCAACCAGATTTCATCAAAACGATTAACAGAGGTAAAAGAATTGTCTGCAGCATTGTAGCGATAAGAAACATTGTGCTGTGTAGGACCACAAGATATACTTACCACATCACCGTCATCCCACGTTACGCCAGAAACACGAGATACATCTTGAGCATTCTGTTCGTTGATTGATGCACTAAAGGTAACTTTCGCACCTTCCTCACCAGCAAACTTCACTTCGGCATCCTGTTTACAACCAGCTAACAGGAAAGCGGCAAATACCGCCATGAAACTAATGTTTTTCATACATACATTTTTTTAATAAATTTGTTAATTACTTTTGTTGTCTATATACGCCTCTCTATTATTTCGTCTATATTTAAGGTTTTTATTTTTGATTTGCATTGCAATGTTATAGATTATTTAAATATATGCATAATTAGTATTGTACAAATACATGGAAAATTGTACAAAAACGCGTTTCAGAGTATTATAAGAGAGATTATACCCGTATACTTCGCTTCAGAAAGCTCCTATTTTAAATATTGCTTATATACATTTTCAGGATTCTCAAAAAGTTCAAAATCCACCAATCATCCCCATAAGCAATCATACAATTCCGAAAATAGTTCTTGAATGAGGGTGAGTCTTAATTAAAGAAATCAGTCATAGAAAACACAAAAGAATTGTCCAAAGCAAAACTAAAGAAGAAAAAAAATGAACGTTTAATGAGAAATTTAAAGAACCTTTTTTAATCTTCACCACAAGTAAAAATCAGGTTAAATTATTACCTTTGAAAAAACACAAGGACATTTGAAAAAAACGTCTTTGCGTCTTACCTTAAACGCAAGTGCGTTTCAATCAAAACTCTTTGGTGTTTGACCTAAAACGTACTTGTGTTTTCAGTCAAACATACTTTCGTCTATTTTTCACCTCCCTCCAGACAGGCTTTAAAAGCCATTCCAGCACTTTTTTGAATCATTATGCATATTTTTTTTCACAAAACGCTTGCATATTCAAAAATAAGTCGTACCTTTGCACCCGTGATTGAGAAACACCTCAACACAAAGCTAGGATGGCCCGTTCGTCTATCGGTTAGGACGCAAGATTTTCATTCTTGAAAGGGGGGTTCGATTCCCCCACGGGCTACGAAAAAAGGTCTGAACTTTTGTTCAGACCTTTTCTTTTATACTCTATCCCGATTCTATCAGAAGATTACCCCCAGACGGAAACCGGCATGGTTCTGCCCCTCAATGTCGCAAGTCAATGTCTGCGTCTTGTTCGTAGCATAACTATAGTAGCCGGCTACATGGAATCCCCATTTCTTTCCTGTCGGATAAATTTTCAGACCGATTTCCGGAGAAACGTAGAATCCCCATGATTTGTCGTACACACCTCCGCTACCAAAGTAAGTGGTATTACGAGCAAACATAGCACCTGCCTTCACTCCGATATAAGGCTTTATATAACGGTTGGTAGAAAGATTATATGCTCCCATCACACCAAACGGTACTTGAAATGCCGAACGCTGTTGGTCGGTAGTCAGTGACTCTGTAGGCGACAATGACAAGGTCTGACGCCCCACATACTTATGATTGGTATGGAAAGAAGCAAAGACTCCAGCTTCCCAACGAGGCGTAAACTGATAGCCCAACTCATAGTTCATTCCCCATCCGCTCAACTTATCTGCAAAATCAGTGGAAAAAGGTGCATTCATCTGCCAGTCCACCTTCAAAGTAGTCTTGCTGATATCGAATTGCGAAAATCCTTTTACAGCCACTCCCAGACACATAAAGGCCAGCAGTGCCATCTTTTTCAATACATTTATCTTCATTTCAAATTCCTCCTCTAATTAATTAACCGATTTAATATAAGGTGACTGCTCAAAAGCCTGTACCACCGAGTTCTGCAGCATCATCTGATTAAACTGTCCGCTGTACTGGAATCCAGATGCGCTGGCATACCACACCACCGGAAGGTTTTTCTGTGCACCGTCCTCATCGGCAGTCAGGTCGACCATCTCCATCACCAAGGTATTGGTATTATAAGAATAGGATACAGGATACGGATAATACCATCCGGACCAAGGCCCCCAAAAGCCATAGTCCCACCAGCCGCCCCAATAGCCACCGGTAATGACCTGAGTTGTCTGAGCTACGTAGGAAAGCTGCAAGCCCACATTGGCTTCTTCCTTCTTTTCCGGATCAAGGATACGAGTATATCCGCGCGCATCCATTTCTGCAGCTACCTTATTAATAATAGCCTTTGCATTCTCATCCTTCCAGTAAGTAGCACGATACCCGCCGGCCTCCAAAATACTGTCAGGCAAGAAATAGGTTTTATAGCTACCAAAGTCGGCATCCTTATCATAATCGGTATAGACTACCAAATCCGCGTCCAGCTGATTCATGTCAGGGTCTTTCTCACATGCCGACAACCCCAACAACAGACACGCAAAAAACAACATCTTTCTCATAATTCATCTTGTTTTATTAAATTGAACGTCCTTTAAATACTGAGCTCTTGAAAGACGGAAGTATCACCCCGTTCAGGGTCAGACGATTAGAATTAAAATTCGGAGTAATGGTAACCGTGGCATTGTTCGTTCCCTTCGGCATACTAATATCCAAACGAGCCGAAATGCCAGTCCCCATCACATTCATAGATAAATACAGCGTACCTTTCTTGTCAGCCTTTACTTCATAAGAAGAAACCTTTCCGTCTACCGTCACACCTCCCAATCCGTTTGGGCCTGCAGCCGGAATATTAAAAGCTACCTGCACCACCGCATTTTCTCCGTCTACAGAAACGAAATTAGTATTCGATGTCACGTAGGCCGTCTGCCCGTACTTAAACACTACCTGATCTGCTTCAAGGGTAAACTTCTTTGCATTAACAGCTTCCATGGCTTCTGCATGATGAATACTGTCTATTTTCTCTTGAAGAGCTTTCTTTTCTTCTTTGGTCAACTCAACTTCTTGAGCCTGAATATGTCCGACCATCAAGGCCAGAGCGCATATCAGAATTGATACCATTTTTTTCATACATCTACGTCTTTAATTGATTACATACTATAAACAACGGATTCAGCGTTTTGCTGCATAATTCCTGCTTAAAAAAGTATAATGTATTTCCCCGTTTTCAAATAAAATTGTTATCTTTAGAATATATAAAGAAAAAATCTATTCATTACCTTAAAAAACCGTACCATGACACACATCAGCGAAATAACCTTATTGATTGCCGTCATTGCACTGGCCCTCTGGCCGGTCGTATTGTTTGCCTTGCGTTTCTTGCGCGAGCGTCAGAAACGGTTAGAATACATTGAAAGAATGACAAAAGACGAACAGGACGAAGTCACGACAAAAGACCTCGTCATCAGTGTACTAAAGAAAATTGGTTGCCAACCTAAGGTGAATGAAGAAAATCACATCACCTTTAAATATCAGGGAGACGATTTCTATATTGCAGCAGAAGAAGAGAACCGATTTATCATGATCTGGAATCCTTGGTGGGGCTCCATCAATGCCGATAACGAAGCGCTTCCCTATCTGAAAGAGATTATCAATTTAGCCAACGTAAACTCACTGGTCACTACCGTCTATATGGTGGACGAGGATGAGAAGACCATCGGACTGCACTCCCGTTGCCACACGTTCTTCTCTCCCAGAGAAGGAGAACTGGAAGAACACATGAAAATGCTGCTGGACTATTTCTTTGACATGCACAATGTGATAAAGGACAACATGAACCAGTTAGGTCAGGCAGCCATCAACGAGGAAGAGAAAAAAGAACGCGTAAAAGTAAAAGGCTTCTCCGCCTATAAGGAAAACACCATGCCTATTGAGACGAAGAAGGAGGAAGAGAAGAAGGAGTAGGCTCTTCGTCATGCTTCCTCATACTAAACTCACAGCCGCAATACTGCTGGTTATAGAAATTATATTCCTTGATAATAGCTATACGGCGTTCACTCAAGCCACCCTTGCGCCAGTTCTGTTCCCACCAAGTTACATCGGGATAAGCAGCTACAGCCCAATGCCCTGCTTCATTAATCTGCTCCAGACTTTTCCAGCGAGAGGAAGCTAACGTGGTCGTGATGACTGAGAAACCGTGCTCATGTGCATAACGGGCCGTATCGGCCAGACGCATTTTGAAACATTTCAGGCAACGCCCTCCGCGCTCCGGTTCGTTTTCAAGTCCGGCCACCGTGCAGCGCCAGGATGCATGGTCATAATCTGCATCTATAATATCCAAGCCCAACGACTGGGCATAGCGGGTACACTCATCTTTACGGATATTGTATTCCTCCAACGGGTAGATATTCGGATTACAATAATAAATAGTAGGACGTATGCCATGATTTAACAGGCATTCGATAATGGCCGATGAACACGGTGCGCAACAGGTGTGCAACAAGACTTTGTCGGCTCCACCCGGTACTTCCAATTCAAATTTCTTCTTTTTCATCCTTTCACTCACCTTTATTCACACGAATCAGATACTCCCTCCGCATAAGAAGCAAACAAGGGTTGCAACAGTTCCGGTATATCTATCCCCTGCTCGCGTATTCCCTTCAGGCAGTTATGCGCTTCTTTTGTCAGAGAGAAATACATTTGCCGCTTGTCTTTCTCGCCCAAAGCACGCACTAACAGATTCCGCTCCTCCACCGCACGAATCACCTTGGAAGCATGCGAGGGAGTCAACCCCGTACGCTCTACAATCGTACTAGCTGCTACCCGCTCCTTGCCAATAGCACATAACACCATGGCTTCGTTCAGCGACACTCCATGCGACTGCATCAAACAGGATTCAAGTTCAGAGAGAGCCCGAAAGAGCTCTCTCATCACACAAATACATTTTATTTTTTCCATACTTAAATAAACAGATTTACATTGGCTTCCTCGGCACGGTCCATATAGGTCGCTACCCCACCGATGGTGACGTTGTCCAGCAGTTCCTCCTTTTTCACTCCCATCACATCCATCGACATCTGACAGGCAATGAATTCTACTCCATTATCAATGGCCTGCTGGCGAAGTGATTCCAACG
>OOBT01001039.1_pt1 | contig 15523 bp, 14 predicted proteins | sample 1671551 | NCBI WGS metagenome assembly OOBT01 (sample SAMN06348168, study PRJEB24527) | human gut metagenome | reverse complement strand
CGGAAATTGCGTAAAAAAACAGCTGTTGCCGCCTGAAAGAACAGACAATAACAGCTGTAAATTACTCTATGTGATATACGTTGTACAGGGCAGTCTTAGGGAAACACTTCATAAAGCCCGCCTGACGGCTTTGCACGCAATCTGCCAAAAATCTGACTACGCATCTTACGCACAAGCTTTATTCAATGTTTCCTTAGTCGTGCCGCTGTTCCTGATTGGCAAAGATTTCACAGAATCTTGCTGCAAATGCCGGTTCCTCATGATTGGCAAACAGGTGAGCCGTATCACCGAAAGCATTCATGCGAAACAGTGCCACACCCTTTCGCCGTTCCTCGGTAATCAGAGAAGTAACAGAAGTTGGAGCCGCACAGAAACCATGCCACAAGATCATAGGGGAAATCCCCAGCAGATGACTTAACATGACGCATGTAACGCCGAAGTGGCAGAAAAACGCCAATGTATCCTCATTGGGAGATACAGCATCATAATAATTGCCGTTCCGGACATATCCGTGCTTTGCCAGTACTTCGTCCAGCCCATTCCAGACACGATTCACCTCATCGATCACATGTCCTTCCAGCATCGGCAAAGTTTCTGCCCAGCGGATATTGTCATAATATTTCGGTTCTGCGGTCCAGTCAGCAGGAAGCTGATCCCACGGAATACGAGGTTCTCCCGTGTGGAAATCCGGAATCGGTGCATGGAATTCCCGCAGCCACGCCAATTCTTCTGCTTCCCGCCCCATTTTTTTCAGTGTGCAGGAAGCCGTGTCTTTGGCACGCCCCAACGGAGAAACATAAAACGATTGAATTTCCAGTTCTGCCATACGCTGTGCCAGCAGTTCTGCTTCGTGCCAGCCTTTTTCCGTCAAAGAATCTTTTTCATAATCCGGATCACCATGACGAATCAATAAAATTTTCATCAGAAACCTCCTTTTATGGCAATACCGCACAAAGATTGTGCGACAGATGCGTCGTCAAATTTTTCGTCAGATGAAACAAAAAGCGGAGTGAATACTTGATGTATTCACGAGCATTTTTGTGAAATATGACGGAAAATTTGCAAGCAGATGGCGTACAAAGTCGCCAGACGCTCTTTGTGCGGTATTGCCTTATGTGCTGTGGTTCATGATTATAGAATGACAACTGCCTGATAGCCCATTTGTGCATATCGTGCTTCTACCACGCTGCGTTTATAGGCAACCAGTCCCTTGCTCTGGTACGGATCATTCATGTAGTAATATTCCGCATCATAGCCCACCAGCACCAGACAATGTTCGTGCCGTTTCCAAGTGAACAATTGACCCGTTTCCGGAATGACCCATTGCCTGCCGTTGTCCACATTTACCATGTTAATTGAAGCCCAGACCGCCACTGGAATACCATTGTCAATATAATCCGTCAGCAGGGTCGTGAAAGCAGTACCAGTCAGATTCTTTGCAGTCTTGCCGTTTCCAAGAATCTTGTTCATAGCTTTTGTAAGCACCGGAGCATAGCAGCCAAACCCGCTGGAAGAACGCGGATCTCCCACAAACTTGCTGTTGGGGTCTGGTCCGTACTGTATACCGTTTTTCCATGTAAAGCCGCCCTTATCCAGATACTTATCCACAAAATCGGCAACGCTGACGTTGTAGCCGGCGTTTTGCAACAGCATGACAGCACTGGCACTTTCACAGCCGGTAGGGAATCCACTCTGGCTGATATATTTTACTGACAACTGCCGCTTTGTGATAACGCCGTTGCTGTCAGTGGTAATACCATTTACTGTTTTACTGCATTGCAGAATGCCGGTATCGTCTGCAAAAAGGTAAGACTTTCCGTCAATTACCGTGACACCATGAGCCAGAATGCCATCTTTCTGAAAATAATATCTGTTCTTGTCAATGTCCAGCCAGCCGATTGCCATGGAACCGTCTGCCTGAAAATAATAGCTGAAACCATTGGCAGCTTTTTGCCAGCCGATGACCGCAGAACCGTCTGTCCGGAAACAATATCGTTTGCCGTCAATTGTCTGCCAGCCAGTGCAAAGCTGGGCATCTGCTCCGAAATAGTACAGCTTGCCACTTTCTTTCAGCCAGCCAGTCTTTGCAGCACCGTCTTCCTGAAAATAATAGGTGGCACCACTAATGCTTTGCCAACCAGTGACCATAGAACCATTTTTTTCGTCAAAATAATATGTCTGGTTGTTCTGATAGAACCAGCCTCTGTGGAATGCACCGTTATTGTAATAATAGCGAGTCGTGCCATCCGGCATCTTCTGCATGCCCTCTTGAATAGCACCGTTTTCTTCCGAGAACGGATAATATTCTCCGTCTACCTGCTCCAAACCAGTATATTTTCCCTTTTCTTCGGAAATATAATAATTCCGGTTGTTCCAGTTGATCCAGCCGAACGTGATCACGCCGGTTTCCGGATCGTAAAAATACCGCTTACCGTCAACTGTCTGCCAGCCAGTGTGCAACGCTCCGTCTTCATAGAACCAGTAGGGAGCACCGTCGATCTCATGGATCCCGCCTTTCAGCACTGCACCATCTGCTTCGGCGTAGTAGATCGGACTGCCTTCTTCCACACGAAAGAAACCAGTCTGCAAAACACCGTCTGCATTGAAGAAATACCGGCGGGAAATGTTGTTATTCTCCAAAACCAGCCAACCGGTTTGTTTACCAGTGTCTTCCTGAATGTAGTACCGGCTGCCGTTCCAGTCCAGCCAGCCGAACTGTGATTCCCCAGTTTCTTTGTCATAGTAGTACCGATTCCCATTGACAGTCTGCCAGCCGGTAAGCAGTACACCACTTTCCGAAAACACGTAATATTTGCCGTCAATTTCCTGTGTGCCAGTCAGCTTATCGCCATCGGTATTATAGTAAATAATAGAACCGTCCGCCTGATGTACCCAGCCTGTAGTCGACTGCTCCGACTGTGTTGTTGCAGTAGCAACCGGCGGGATCGTTTCTATTGTTTCATCTGCATACGCAGGAGTTGTCAGAAGCGACAATCCCAGAATTGCCGCGGCAACAGTTCCTGTCCCAATCCATATTTTTTGCATGTGATGCATGAGTGTATCCTTTCGCTGTCCATGTTGCATGTAAATGTTTCTAACTACTATTATACGAGAACAAAATTGCGTTGTCAATGCTTTGCGAATTTTCAGCATATTTCTCAAAAATGAGTAGGGTTTTCACCAGAAAAGCTGTCACTTTTTCAGGAATCCAGAATCGGAAAATCATTCTTTCTGCCTTGACATTTTCACATCTTTCTGCTATGATAGATACTGGACAGTATTCCCCATGGGAAATTGTACTATTCTCTGTTTGGAGGAATTGATTTATGAAACAAACGGTACAGACGCTTCAGGCGATGAAAGAACGGGGAGAAAAAATTGCGATGCTCACCTGTTATGACTACACCACTGCGAAGCTAATGGACGAAGCCGGCATGGATATGCTGTTAGTCGGCGACTCGCTGGGGAATGTAATCCTTGGCTATTCCGACACCATTTCTGTGACTATGGAGGACATGATTCACCATACCGCTGCGGTTTCAAGAGGTGTAGAGAATGCTATGGTTGTAGCAGACATGCCGTTTTTGTCCTATCAGACTTCTGTCTATGACGCAGTTGTCAACGCCGGCAGGCTGATGAAAGAGGGCAGAGCCGGTGCTGTGAAGCTGGAGGGCGGCAAGCTGGTATGTGAACAGATTCGTGCCATTGTCAACGCTTCCATTCCGGTAGTAGCACATCTGGGCATGACGCCACAGTCTGTCAACACGCTGGGTGGATTCAAAGTGCAGGGCAAAACTGCTGATGCAGCAAGGCAGCTGCTGGAAGATGCCAAAGCGGTAGAGGAAGCCGGAGCCTTTGCATTAGTCATGGAGTGTGTGCCGGCAAAGCTGGCTGCATTGGTCACCAAGACACTGCATATTCCCACAATTGGCATTGGTGCCGGAGCATGCTGCGACGGACAGGTACTGGTATATCAGGACATGCTGGGCATGTTCTCGGACTACCGTCCGAAGTTTGTCCGGAAATTTGCCGAAGTCGGAAAAGTGATGCAGGAAGCATTCGCGTCGTACCGCAGTGAAATACAAGAGGGGAATTTTCCCACAGAAGAACATTCGTTTGCCATTTCTGACGAAGTAATGGCACAGCTGGAACAGGAGGCACAAGCATGAAAATCGTAGAAACAGTTGCAGAAGTACGGGAACAAGTCAAGGCTTGGCGAAAAGAGGGACTGACCGTCGGATTGGTTCCTACCATGGGTTACCTGCACGAAGGGCATCAGAGCCTGATTGCGAAAGCCTGTGCACAGAACGACCGTGTTGTGGTCAGCGTCTTTGTCAATCCGACCCAGTTCGGACCCAACGAAGATCTGGAAAGCTATCCGCGGGATCTGGAACACGATGCTGCACTCTGCGAGAGTACTGGTGCCGCACTGATCTTCCACCCTACACCGGAAGAAATGTATCCCAAGGGCTTTTGCAGCTTTGTGGATATGGACGTTCTCACCAAAGAGCTCTGTGGCTTGAGCCGTCCGGTACACTTCCGCGGTGTCTGCACCGTTGTGTCCAAGCTGCTGCATATCGTCCAGCCGGACAAAGCCTATTTCGGCGAAAAAGATGCCCAGCAGCTGGCGGTTATCCGCCGTATGGTGCTGGATTTGAATATGAACGTAGAAATCGTCGGCTGCCCTATTGTGCGGGAAAGTGATGGCCTGGCAAAGAGTTCCAGAAACACTTACCTTAGTCCTGCGGAACGCAAAGCCGCACTGGTGTTAAGCAAGAGCATTTTTGCCGGAAAGCAGCTGGCAGAAGCCGGAGAAACTGATGCAGCAAAGCTGGTACAGGCAATGACCAAGATCATCGAAGCCGAGCCGCTGGCAAAAATCGATTATGTAAAAGTTGTTGACCTGATGACTATGCAGCAGATTCCGAAGCTGGACAGACCGTTTCTGGCAGCAATTGCGGTTTATATCGGAAAGACACGTCTGATCGACAACTTCATGATGCAGGCAGGAGGTACCGCTGAATGAATATCACCATGCTGAAAGGCAAGATTCACCGTGCTACTGTAACACAGGCAGAACTGAATTATGTGGGCAGCATCACTGTGGATGCAGATTTGCTGGACGCTGCCGGCATTCTGGAATATGAAGCGGTACAGGTAGTCAACATCGCAAATGGCAACCGCTTTTTGACATATACCATTGCCGGTGAACGGGGCAGCGGTGTGATCTGCCTGAACGGTGCTGCTGCACGGCAGGCACAGACCGGCGATAAGGTGATTTTGATGTCCTATGCTCAGGTAACACCGGAAGAAGCCAAAACCATGCAGCCGAAAGTTGTTCTGGTGGACGAGCACAACGCCGTGGCAAAAATCTCCCACTATGAAAAACACGGCGAACTGGCATAAGGCGGTGAGAACATGCTGCAGGGAAAAACAGTCGTTCTCGGCGTAACCGGAAGCATTGCAGCTTATAAGATCGCTTCTCTTGCCAGCAAACTGGTAAAGCTGCATGCTGATGTGCATGTGCTGATGACACAGAACGCAACAAATTTTATTACGCCGATCACTTTTGAAACACTGACCGGAAACAAATGTCTGATCGATACCTTTGACCGAAACTTTCAGTTTGATGTGGCACATGTCAGTTTGGCAAAAAAAGCAGATGTCATGCTGATTGCACCGGCTTCCGCCAACGTGATCGGAAAAATCGCCAACGGAATCGCTGATGACATGTTGACCACAACGGTTATGGCAAGCACCGCACCGGTGTTGATTTCGCCTGCCATGAATACTCACATGTACGAGAATCCCATTGTGCAGGACAACCTGCAAAAGCTGGAACGATTCGGTTACAAAATCATTGCACCGGCTGTGGGAATGCTGGCGTGCCATGACGTGGGAGCGGGAAAAATGCCGGAACCGGAAATGCTTCTGGATTGGATTCTGCGGGAAATCGCCTGCAAAAAAGACTTGCAGGGCAAAAAGATACTGGTCACTGCGGGGCCAACACAAGAAGCTGTAGATCCGGTGCGTTACCTGACAAACCATTCCACCGGTAAAATGGGATATGCACTGGCACGATGTGCCATGCTCCGCGGAGCAGATGTGACACTGGTAACTGGTCCTACGGCAATCACACCGCCGCCTTTTGTACAAACTGTTGCTGTGACCTCTGCAGAGGAAATGTATCAGGAAGTGACCAAACGGGCTGCGGAACAGAACGCCATTATTATGGCGGCGGCTGTGGCAGACTACCGTCCGGCAACAGTTTCTGCGGAAAAACAGAAAAAACAGGCAGGAGATGCAGTCTTACCGCTTTCCCGTACCAAGGACATTCTGGCATATCTGGGCGAACATAAGCCAGCAGGACAGTTTCTCTGCGGCTTCTCTATGGAAACCCAGCACATGCTGGAAAATTCCAGAGCCAAACTGAAGCAAAAACACTTGGATATGATCTGTGCCAACAATCTAAAAGTTGCTGGTGCCGGCTTTGGCACCGATACCAACGTAGTAACACTGATACAGGCTCAAAAAGAACAAGAATTGCCGCTGCAATCCAAGGAAGCTGTGGGACACACAATTTTAGATGTCATTGCAAAGACGTTATCATAAGGAAGCACTGCATAAAGCCCGCCTGACGGCTTTGCACGCAATCTGCCTGCGGAATTTCTGTACAATCTGCCGAAAAATCTGACTACGCATCTTACGCACAAGCTTTATGCAGTGTTTCCATAACAAAAAAGTCTTGCAATTCCAAAGAAAACATGCTATAATATCATTTATCCGTAGGAGTTTATTTTACCTTCCAGTTCGCTCTGAAAGATACAAGGCAAACTCTGCTGGCACTCCGAAAAGGGAATGCCGAAAAAATCAGCAGAATCGGCAAATTGCCGAGTTCTCACAGAAAGGCAATGCAATATGAAAAAACGTAGTTTAAAGTTTCTGGCACTGGGCATCAGTGCTGTTATGATGATGGGAACCCTCGGAGCCTGCGGTTCGTCCAAGTCGGATTCTTCTACAGCAGACGGCAGTTCTTTTGTCATCACACTGTATCCGGACGAAGCACCGATCACTTGTGAAAACTTTGAAAAGCTGGTCAAGGACGGCTTTTATGACGGTCTGAAATTCCACCGTGTAGTAGACGGCTTTATGGCACAGGGCGGCGATCCGAGCGGTGACGGTACCGGCGGCAGCTCTGAAACGATCAAGGGCGAATTTTCTCAAAACGGCGTAGAAAACAATCTTTCTCATACCCGTGGTGTAGTTTCCATGGCAAGATCCAACGATCCGGACAGTGCTTCCAGCCAGTTCTTCATCTGCTATTCTGATGATGACACATTTCTGGACGGACAATATGCTGCATTCGGAAAAGTTACCGAAGGTATGGACGTAGTAGATTCTTTCCTGAAGGTAGAGCGTTCTCTGGGTTCAGACGGTGCACAGTCCTCACCGAATCAGGACATTGTTATGGAAAAGGTAAAAATGATTGACGACGATTCTGACGGTAATCCCCGCGTAGAAATCACCATGAATGATTTTCTGAACGAATAAGTCATTTTTATTGTTCAAAAGAATGATTTGCAGCAGGCACGTATCCATTTGATCGTGCCTGCTGTTCTGTCACAAGCTAGGAGGAAAGCAATTATGCATAACGTTGCACGTTTTTTTGAAACCATGCAGAACAGCCGCGTGGCATTTATCGGAACCGGTGTTACAAATGGAGATATTATCCGTCTGTTCCGCAAAAAGGACATTGATGTTACTCTGCTGGACCGCAAGAATCCGGAACAGCTGGGAAAAGTCTACACAGAATTTGAATCTCTCGGAGTCAAATTCTGTCTGGGGGACAGCTATCTGGATTCCCTGACTGATTATGATGTAGTTTTCCGTTCACCAGGCATGTACTATCACAACGAAAAATTGCAGGAAGCACGCAAAAAGGGCGTTGTTATCACCTCCGAAATGGAAGTATTCTTCTCTCTCTGTCCGTGCAAGATCTATGCCGTGACCGGTTCAGACGGTAAGACTACAACCACCACACTGATCTCAGAGTTCCTGTCCCGTGCTGGCTTCCGCGTACACAAGGGCGGCAATATTGGTCGTGCTCTGCTGCCGATTATTGAAGAAATCCGCGAAGATGATGTGGCTGTCGTAGAACTTTCCAGCTTCCAGCTGCTGTCCATGCGGCAGTCGCCGGACGTTGCAGTCATTACCAATATTGCTCCGAATCATCTGGACGTACACGGCACGATGGAAGAATATATCTATGCCAAAACCAATCTGATTGCACATCAGGATGCATTCTCCAGAACCATTCTGAATCTGGATAACGAACCCACTATGCATCTGGCATCAATGGTTCGCGGCACGCTGACTACGTTTTCCCGCAGAACCAAACCGGAATTCGGCACCTATCTGCGGGAAGATGGTATGCTGTGCTTTACCAAAGACGGCAAGGACACACCGGTTGTCCACATGAATGACATTCGGATTCCGGGCATGCACAATGTAGAAAACTACCTGGCTGCAATCAATGCCGTATGGGGCACAGTTTCTGTCGAAGATATACAGTATGTGGCAAAGAATTTCGGCGGTGTAGAACATCGTATCGAATTCGTCCGCGAACTGGACGGTGTCAAGTGGTACAATGACAGCATTGCCACCAGTCCGACACGTGTACTGGCTGGATTGCGTTCTTTTCAACAGAAACTGATTGTCATTATGGGCGGATACGATAAGAAGATCCCCTTTGAGCCAATGGCAGATACCGTCTGCAAACAGGTGAAGCTGGTATTGCTCATGGGCGTAACCGCAGATAAAATCGAAGCAGCGATCCGCGGCAGCCAGTTCTATCAGGAAGGTGCTCCGGAGCTGGTACATGTTGGCTCCATGGAAGAAGCAGTACAGGAGGCAAGAAAGCGTGCCAAGACGGGGGATATTGTTACACTGTCGCCGGCTTGTGCAAGCTTCGACCTCTATCCGAACTTTGAAGCAAGAGGAATCCACTATAAAAATCTGGTAAAGGAGCTGCACTGACATGGATTTGTTGAATTTGCTGGAACAGCTGACAGCAGCCTCCGGCGTATCCGGCAGTGAAAACAGCATTGCTGCGGTGGCTCAGGAACTGCTAACACCGTACTGTGACACTGTTGAACAGCGACAGGGAAATGTCATCGGTATACTGGGCGAACGCCAAAGCGGCAAGCCACATGTGCTGTTAGATGCCCATATGGATCAGGTGGGCTTTCTGGTCACTGCGATTACAGAGGACGGTTTTGTCCGTGTTGGAAATGCCGGCGGGTTGGACTGTCGGTTCATGCCAGCACAGCGTGTCGTAATTCATGGAAAACAGGACGTTGCCGGTGTGATTTGCTGTATGCCGCCGCACTTGCAGAACGGCGAAGAACATGTGCTCTCTGTCACAGAACTTGCAATTGATACCGGATATACCAAAGAAGAACTGGAGCAACTGGTAGAAGCAGGAAATACTGTTTCTTTCGATATGCCACTTGTACCGCTGCAATCCGATTTTGTATGCAGCCGTTCTCTGGACGACCGCTGCGGCATGGCTTCTATTCTCTATGCTCTGTTTCTGATACAGGGAGAAGAACTGCCATGCAGCTGCTCCATTCTGTTTTCCACACAGGAAGAAACCAGCGAACGCGGTGCCACGATCGGTGCCTATGACATTGAGCCGGATATTGCCCTCGCTGTAGATGTGACATTTGCACTGGAACACAACGGTGATGCCACAAAATGCGGCAGCATGGGAAAAGGTCCGATGATCGGCATTTCTCCTTCTCTTTCCCGTAAAGTTACTGATGATTTAATTGCAGCAGCAGATGCAGAAAAAATCGCATGGCAGCCAGAAGTGATGTCCGGCAGAACTGGTACCAATGCAGACTGCTTTTCTGTCACAAAGGGCGGCGTTTGTGCCGGAACGGTATCCATACCGCTGCGGTATATGCACACACCGGCAGAAGTAATTCAGATCTCTGATGTGAAAAAAACCGGTGAACTGCTGGCTGCTTACCTTAGGAGGTGCGGAACATGCTGAACCATTTTGAAACCCTTTGTAATCTCTGTGTATCGTCCGGTGACGAATCAGAAGTTCGCAATTATATTCTCTCTGTCCTGCGGAAACGAAAAGATGTTACATGGGAAATCGACCCGCTGGGCAGTTTGCTGGTACAAAAACAGGGAAAAAAACGTGCTCCGCACAAGCTGATGATCAGTGCCCATATGGACGAAGTCGGCATGATCGTCACTCACGTCAACTCCGACAGCACATACTGTCTGGAAGCAGTCGGCGGCGTAGATGCATCAGTTGCACTGGGACGGCAAGTGCTGGTCGGTGAAGAACATCTGCATGGTGTAATCGGTGCAAAGCCGGTGCACCTGTTGTCTGCGGACGAAAAGAAAAAATTGCCCAAGTGGGACGAACTTGTTCTGGATATGGGTATTCTGCCGGAAGCAGAACGGCGGACAGCAGCCCGCGAGGGAACTTATGTCTATTTCGCTCCAAACTTTACCCGCATGGGAAAAAGCCGTGTTTGCAGCAAGGCAATTGATGACCGTGCAGGTTGTGCTATGCTGCTGCACCTGCTGGAGCAGGAAGCCCCCTACGATTTTACCGCTGCTTTTCTGGTGCAGGAAGAAATCGGACTGCGTGGGGCAAAAGCGGCAGCCTATACAGTCAATCCGGAATTTGCTCTGGTTCTGGAAGCTACCACTGCCGCAGACATTGCCGGTGCAGAGGGTGATGCAAAAGTGTGCAGTCTGGGCGAAGGTCCGGTAATATCCTTTATGGATCGCGGTGCAATTTATGATAAGGAATTATACCGTCTGGCATTTTCCATCTGCGAAAAAAACAAGATTCCGTGCCAAACCAAATCCCGCATTGCCGGCGGAAATGACAGCGGTGCAATTCATGTCAGCCGCGGTGGTGTACGGACACTGGCAATATCTTTGCCTTGCCGTTATCTGCATTCGCCGTCTTGTCTGGCGGATTTGAAGGACCTTGATGCTTGCACGGCTTTGCTGCCGCTGCTGATAAAATCCATAATGGAAGAAGTTTCATCGATATGATACAACAAATCACTGCATTTTCAGCAGCGGAAACCGCAATTCTAGAACAAAGCTGGCGTGGCAGACAAATGCTTGCCTATCAGAAAGCATACGGCGGCAGCTACGATTTCTGCCGCTTCTTTCGGGTGACAGGCTGTGGCGGCACTGGCTGGCTGTTTTTGTTTAATGCAACCCTGCTGATCTGCACCGAAGGAGATGTGCCGGAAGAAGAAATCTGCACATTCACTGCTATGCATCTGCCGTTTCGGGTGGAGTGTCCGGCATCGTTGCTGCCGATCCTATCGCAGATTCCAAACTATCAAAAACTCCACCGTTCCACATTTCAGCTAACGCCTTCAGAGCCCTCACCGGCATTCTGTCCAGAGGACATTAATGACACGCCCAAGCTGCAAGATGTTTATCAGATCTTGCAGGAAGGATTTCCCAATTTGTTGGAATATTCGCTCTGGCTGACAGACGTTTCGCATCGCTGCCGTCACCATATGAGTCAGGTGCTGACCTATAAGAATAGTTCTACGCTGACACTGGTGTACGACTGGAAAGGACATGTGCTGGTGGGACAAGTTGCCACAAAACTTGCACAGCGTGGCAGCGGTTATGCACGGGATTTCCTGCGGTGGATTGCTGGAGAACTGGCACGAGAGGGCAAACAGGCTGCTCTGTTTGCATTGGATGTGCGAATCAGCTTTTATCGGGAAATCGGATTTCAGGAAATTGAATCGGAATATGTATTGGAACGACAGGATATTCCCAAAGAACAGCAAGAAAAAGGAGCACTGTAAGCTATGCAGATTCAAAAATTTTTTCCCATTGACGACAGGCTTGCTGCGGCAGCAGAAGCCGCAGAGAAAAGCTGTGCAGCCGACTTTGCCAGAATCGAGGATAACGCTGCCTATAATGGTGCCAAAGTCTTGGCTGCTTTCCAGAAAAGCCGTGTCAGTGAACCTTGTTTCTATGGCACAACTGGTTATGGCTATGGCGATCAGGGCAGAGAGGTTCTGGATAAAGTCGTAGCAACTGCATTTGGCACAGAAGATGCACTGGTACGGCATAATTTTGTTTCCGGTACGCACGCTCTGACAGTGGCACTGTTTGGTATTCTCCGGACAGGAGATACGATGGTTTCTCTGACTGGCAGACCTTACGACACATTGGAGGGCGTAATCGGATTGAACGACGATACCCAAAGCGGTTCTCTGAAAAATTTCGGCGTGACCTATCGGGAAGTGCCGCTTTTGAAAGACGGTACACCGGATTATGAGGCAGTTCCTGATGCCGTTCGCGGAGCAAAAGTTGCCTATATTCAGCGTTCCCGTGGGTACTCTCTACGACCGGCACTGACCGTAGCACAACTCCAACGGCTGGCAGAACTGGTTCGCAGCACAAATCCAGACGCAGTCATTATGGTGGATAACTGCTACGGCGAATTCGTAGAAACCAGCGAGCCAGTAGAAGTTGGCTGTGATCTGATGATCGGTTCCATGATTAAAAATGTTGGCGGCGGTATTGCCCGCACCGGCGGCTATATTGCCGGAAAGGAAGCCCTTGTGCAGCAGTGTGCGGAGCGTCTGACCTGCATCGGTATGGGCAAGGAAGTAGGCTGTTCACTGGACATGAATCGGGAATTGTATCTCGGCTTCTTCCATGCACCGGATACCACGGCAAATGCATTAAAAACCGCAGACTTTGCAGCTGCTCTGTTCGGCAGCTTTGGCTTCTCCTGCCACCCACCAGTGGGTACAACACGTGGGGACATTGTAGAAGCGATCTGTCTGGGGGATGAAGCACATCTGACTGCATTTTGTCAGGGAATCCAGCAGGGTTCTCCCGTGGATTCCTTTGTAGTACCAGAGGCGTGGGATATGCCAGGCTATACCAGTAAAGTCATCATGGCAGCTGGTGCGTTTACCATGGGAGCCTCCATTGAATTGTCTGCTGATGCTCCGATTCGGGAGCCATTTGCAGTCTGGATGCAGGGTGGCATGACCTATACTTCCGGAAAGATCGGCGTGCTTCTGGCAGCACAAAAGATGCTGGATCAAGGATTGATTTCGCTCTGATACCGAAAAACAGTATCAAATCTATTACAAATGGATACAATTTGAACAGAATCAAATGAAATTTCAGGGAAAACAGTTGACATCGCTTAGAGTTGCTGGTAAAATATAATTTGCAGAATTTGAATTCCTAACAGATTTCCAAATCCAGGAATTTTAATAATAAAACCTGCAGAACCAAAAAACAGGAGGTATCGCTTTGGGAGAACGGAAATTATGCTATGGCTGCATGGAACGCACAGAATTTTCTGGCGGAGTCTGCCCCAATTGTGGATATTACGACAACGCTCCGAGTGACCCGTCTTTTATCATTCCGGGAACAAAACTCAATAATCGTTATATTGTCGGTGTGACACTGTCTGTCAACGGAGAAGGTATCACTTATCTTGCGTATGACCAATCCATTGGCTGTAAAGTATATCTGCGGGAATATATGCCACCAAATCTGTGCAATCGTGTCAGCGGTTCACCTGTGATCAGCGTGATTCCGGCACGGCTCGCACAATATAAGGCACTGATGGCAGAATTCACCGAACTGCATAAATCACTGGCACGGCTTCGCGGACAAGTGCATGTCAATACAGTGGTAGACCTGTTTGCAGAAAACAATACTACTTATGTGGTAGATGAATATATCCAGAGTGTCCGCTTTGTAGACTATCTGAAAGATAATGCCGGGGAATTGACATGGGGACAGCTTTCACATATGCTACCGCCGCTGCTGACAACACTGAGTCTGCTACACAATTCCGGCGTAGTGCACCGTGCAATTTCACCAGATACTATTTATGTAACAGATAAGGGCGAATTGCTGCTGACAGCATTTTCTATTGCCGCAGTCCGCACTGCCAATACGGAACTGGAATGCGAAATTTACAATGGATACGCTGCACCGGAACAGTACTCTGCCAACGGACAGCAGGGCACATGGACAGATGTCTATGCTGTATGTGCGGTCATTTACAGAGTTCTGACCGGCTCTATGCCGCCCTCTGCAATCAGCCGTATGGAAAATGACAATCTGGTTGCACCAGCAGTTCTGAACCCCAACGTTCCTCGTCATGTTTCCAATGTAATCATGCAGGGACTGAACCTGAACGGAACAGAACGTACCAAAACGGTAACCGAATTGGTAACTCGTTTGTTTGACGAACATGCAGAGGAAGAAGATGCCATTTATGGCGGTTTCGACAATGGTGGCTACGGACAGCAACCATATGCAAACCAGCAGCCTTATGCAGATGAACCGTATTCGGAATATCCGGAACAGCCTTATGATGACCAGAACTATCCGAATTATGATACTGGCTATTCTGATGATTACGCCTATGATGATTATCAGGAAGAAGATAATTATCGCCAGCCGCAAAAGGCAGGAGCAGTAGATCGTCTGCGTGTTCCGATCATTGTGGGAATTGTCTTGCTGTTGATTTTGCTGATTGTGGTATTCGTGGTAGCTGGTGACCTGTTCAAGGGAGATTCTTCCGAATCCAGTAAAACTACAACAGCAATTTCTGAAACCACTGCTGTTTCTGAAACACAGGAAGTGACTACAACGGCAGCAGTGGGTGACAGTGTCATGCCGCAGCTTCTGGGAAAGAACTTTGAGAATGCTAAAACGCAATACGCTTCGTGGATCACATTTGATGCGGAGGAAGTATTCAGTGACCAGTATGCTGCCGGACAGATCTGCTGGCAGGAATATGAAGTAGGCGATACTTTTGATTCATCTAAAAAAGTAAAAGTACAAGTCAGCAAGGGCTCCGCAACAGTTGAGATTCCGTCTTACTCCGGAAGCGGACACAACTCTTACGGAGAAAAACTGGACGAACTCAACATTCCTTATACCGAATCTGCAGAGAGCAGTTCCGGCTATAGCAACGGCAGTGTCATCCGTATTGTTGTAACGAAAAACGGACAGGAAACCGATCTGGGGGCAGGAGATTCGATCAATCTGAACGACAAGTATCAGGTCATCGTATATTATGCCTATAATCCGGAACCGGAAACGACTGCACCACCGGAAACAGAACCTGTAGAAGAAACCACAGCTGCTCCTGCAGAAACTGTACCGGAACAGCCGCCTGCTACAGAACCAGCTCAAACCGCAGCACCAGCACAGTAATTCGGTTTTGAAAATTCAATAAATTAAAAAGGCGGAGCAAGTTTTCCCTTGCTCCGCCTTTTTAATTTGCGTACATCTAAGGGAACACGCTCATTCCTGTCCACGCATCCGTGTGTTTCATTTTAAATATGATTTTTGAATCAAAGAAGCATAGAAACAGTATACGTTTATATAAATAAGTTATCCTTTAAAAAAACATATAAGGTGACAGTTTATTTTGAAAAGATCGGAAGAGCGTCGTGTAGGGAAAGAG
>OOBT01001027.1_pt1 | contig 15731 bp, 9 predicted proteins | sample 1671551 | NCBI WGS metagenome assembly OOBT01 (sample SAMN06348168, study PRJEB24527) | human gut metagenome | reverse complement strand
AGGGAATCACGAGGTACATGAGTTTCAGCATATTGATGCAGGATTCCGGCTGCACGGCCAGCGCCTTATCATAGTGACTGAACGCCAGCAGCCAGCCGGTGATGGCAGTGCCGAGGCCGCCGCCCAGCTTCACACCGAGAGAAGTGCAGGAGTACATCGTGCCATCCACGCGCTTATGCTTCGTCAGCCAAGTATATTCAGAGCAGGCTGCGATCACAGCGTTCATATCGCCCTGCCAAGGACCCTGACCAAGAGCTGCGATTGCAGTAAAGAGCAGCATCAAGGTCACATTGCCGCTGCCCATGTAACCAGCTACAGCAACCAGTGCACGAGAAATCGTTGCCAGAGTATAGCTCATTACATTCAGCTTATACATTCCATTCCACTTTGCAACCAAGGTCGGGGTGAACACCAGTGCGATGATCAGAGGAATGTTGATTGCCCAAGAGAATACACCGAACAGATTCTGGTTGCCAAGGATGTAGGTTGCATAGTAGGTGCCCATGCTGATCATGGCACCGTAGATCTGCTGCAAAATGTAGGTGACGCAAATCATCATATAATATTTGTTACCAGCAAGCAGCTTTGCAGCCTGAACCAGATTGTACTTTTCGTCCTGCTCGATTTCCTTTTTGTCGGTGGTATCCACCAATTCGCCTTCCGGCAGTTCCTTCACGGAGAAAACGGAGAGGGTGTTGACAAGCAGACCGATGATGGCGTAGATGATTGCAACAGTGCGCCAACCGGCAGCACCACCGCCCAATGCCGTAACAGCACCCAGCGTGATGGACTGGATGAGCAGGCTGGTGGCAAAGGCGAACATGAAACGCCAAGAACCCATCTCGACCTGTTCGGCACTGTTCTTCGTGACGAGAGCAGTCAGTGCAGAGTAAGCAATGTTGTTGGCAGTGTAGAATACAGCGTTCAGCAGAGTATATGCGATCAGGAACCATGCGTACTGTGCAAACTGTCCCAGATTGGTCGGGATGGCGAAAATTGCCACCAGCGTAATGGCACAGCCAATGTAGCCGTACAGCATCCAAGGACGGGCTTTGCCCATCTTAGAATGCGTTTTGTCAATCAAAGAACCAAAGAAAATGTCCGTCACACCGTCCAGCAGTTTGGAAACTGCAATCAGAGTGCCGACAATACCGGGGTTCAGGCCAACGGTGTTGGTCAGATAGATCATGACGAAGGAGGACAGGAATGCATACACCACGTTGCCTGCAATATCGCCTGAACCATAGCCGACTTTATTATACCACTTTAGATAACGTTTCTCAGTCATTATGCTTTCTCCCATCTTGCTTGTTTTGTGTGGGCGCGACCAATCTGCTGCGCACTTCAGACTGGAATTCTCATTACGCAAGTTGCCCAAATCTCTTGCGTTCCGTCTGAAAATATTATAGAATCCAATGGAACGAAAAGATATAGACAAGATGGAACAGAATATGCACAAAATCAAAGAGTTTGTAATTTTTTGATAGAACATTTCCCAAATCACTGTAAAATCTCTGAAGATGAGGAGGACGCAGGGATGTATTTCAACTCAGGATATTTGAACAACTCCCGTTTGGATTTCAAAGACTACTCAAAGCCGCTGGTCGTAGGCAGCTGCGGCACTTATCGCTTGAAAAAACGCCCTAAGCTACCTACTTTTTGGGCAAAGGGTCGCAGAGACTATCAAATCCTCTATGTGGCATCTGGTAAAGCACACTTCTGGTTCGATGGTGTTGAGGAAGTGGTGACTTCTGGACACATGGTGCTTTATCAGCCGAAAGAAATCCAGAAGTATGTCTACTATGTAGAAGATCATCCAGAGGTGTTCTGGATTCACTTTACAGGATACGATGTCAAAAACATCCTGAACTATCACGGAATACCATTGGACAAGCACGTTTTTTACAGCGGCACACTGCCGGATTACAAAATGCTGTTCCGAAAGATCATCCGGGAACTGCAACAATGTGAATATGGCTATGAAGACTATATTGCTTCTCTCTTCAACATCATTCTGCTTTTAGTAAGCAGGCAACAGCAGGAAAGCGAGAAAACAACTACAAGCATCCCGGAAGAAATCGAAGCCGCCGTTGCCTACTTTAACGAGAATTATAATACAAAGGTCAGTGTGGACGATTACGCAGAATCGCTGCATATCAGTACGAACTGGTTTATCCGTAATTTTAAGCAGTACATGAAAATAAGCCCTGCACAATACATCCTGTCCCTTCGGATGGTAAATGCACAAAGCTTATTGGAGAACACCGAATACAATATTGGAGAAATTGCAGAGATCGTAGGGTATGATAACCCACTCTATTTTAGCCGGGTATTCAAGAAAGAGTATGGTGTCAGTCCGGCACAGTACCGAAAGAATCTGGAAGAATCTACTGAAAAATGAGAAAGATTCCTTATAAATGATCTGTCAGACTAAACGGCTCCCAACGAATGCGATGCTTTTAGCTTGCATTTTCCTGTTCGTCAAGAATGCGCCAGCCGTCCATCAGGTCTGAATTTTCCATAATAAAGGTGTGGGCGGTATCCTGTCCCCACGAGTTGTCGTATTTCAGCATCAGATAATCGCTCAACTCGGTTCGATTTTTGAACTTCAACAAGCGATACGGCTCCTGAAAAGCGACCTTTTCGACAAAATATACCGCATCCGATGTGGGAAGCATAACGCCGACATGACCGATCATAAGAGAATTGTCCGTTTCAGAGAACTGATCGTGCAGGACTACGGAGACGAGACGGATCTTATCATCGTCCACGAAGGAGAGGCCGCGTTTCTTCCATTCCTGCTGAATCGTTTTCAAATGGGTAGGAATATCGGTCGTATTGGTGGTTTTAACCGGGGCGAACAGCGCATCAAACTTTTGCCGTTCGTCGCCGCAAAGGGATTCCGGGTCAGAATCCAGTGTTTCATAGTCCATAAACAGGGTGTCCTCGGCTGAGTCAAGGTCTGCCTTGCCCGTGACAGTGATAAAATCACCGAACAGCCCACAAGCAGTGATCCGACAGTTCCAGCCGGGGAAGGTGTCATATTTTTCCGTCCATGCGTCCTGCATGGAGTAAGGATCGTATTTCAGATCCGAAGGCTTGGCATTTTCAAACCCTGTGGTGAGCCATGCCGGGTCTACAGCATTGTTGAACTTTTGCACATGATCAAAGAAGGTCTGTATCCGTAGGTCGGATACGCCGGCATCCTGCAAAAGTTTGGAAAGAAGAGCTTGTGTATCCGAATCTGCTAAATTGGAGTATTCAATTTGCTGAAGGACGGGCTGAGAAGTTTTTTGAGTGCAGCCTCCTGCCAGAAGCGCACCGCAAAAAAGTGCAGCGGTGCAGACAAGAAAAGTTCGACGTTTCAAAAATGGTCACCTCGTTGTGTTTTTCGGAAAATTTCTTTGAGTGCCGGAGTCTCCACCATAGGCGAAGATAGCAATGGTGGAGGTCTCGTAACGAATGGTATCACAGATAAACAAAAAAAATCAATGACTTCTGTCGTATTTGACCATATATAATGTTGCAGTATCCATATCCCATACGGCTAACGCCCATTGGGGGAAAGACAATGCCCTCAATTTTTAATTTCGGGTTTATCTGCCGTCGGACCTTCTGCACGGTCTGCAAAAGCTGTTCCAGACCTTTTGCGGAAAGGTACTGCGCTTGCACGGGAATCAGGGTGGTGTCTGCCGCCGCCCGTATGTAAAAGCCTTCAAAAACAACTTGAAACACTTTTGTTACAATGGTACAATAATAATGTTATTTTATGGAAGCTCGGCGCAAAGCCCATGCGGACAGGCCGCGGGTGTGTGGATTCCTATGGGATGTGTAAGAATAGCTAGGGCAGCACTGCGCTACTGCACTTTCCGATAATGTGAGGGAGGTATATTTATATGATGAAAAAGATCTCCCGCCGCTCTTTTTTGCAGGTCTGCGGCATTACGGCAGCCACGGCGGCGTTGACTGCCTGCGGCGGCGGTAAGACCGAAACGGCTAAAAAAGACGATGCGCACGAAGCCATCACCTTTATGGCACCTTATAAGGAGATAGAAGCCTTTATTGAGCAGGTACACAGCGTTTACCCGGAAGTGAACATCGAGGTCGTGCCCTACAGCGGCGATAACACCACCACCTGTTTGCAGAATATGTTTGCGGCGGGCGACCTGCCGGACGTCTGCACCTTGACCTACTACGACCCCCGGATCGATCTGGTCTCCGACAAACTGCTGGACCTTTCCGGCTACGATTTTACGGATAACTATGTGGAGTCCCGTCTGCAGGACGTGTTCGACAACGGTGCCATCTACCTGCTGCCCTCGACCTACAACTGCTACGGCATCACCTACAACAAGACCCTGCTGAAAAAATACGGCTGGGAGCTGCCCAATTCTTTCGCTAAGCTGGAAGAACTGGCCGCAAAGGCCAAGAAAGCAGAAGTCGATCTCTGCCTGCCGCAGATCCAGTATCCGGGCTATGGTTTCCAGTATCTGTGCAACATTGCGGACGCCGATTTCCTCGGCACACTGGACGGCAGGCTGTGGCAGCGGGATTATCTGTCCGGTAAGGCGAATGTCAGCAATACCCCCGGCATGATGCAGGCGATGGCCTATGTCCAGAAGTGGAAGGACATCGGGATGCTGAACGACACCGGCGACGCTCTTGACGACAATGTGACCCGGCAGAGGATGACCGAGGGCAACACCCTGTTTCTGATGGGCGGCACCAACGGCATCGTGGAGGCAGACGGCAACGCCGATAAATACGGGCTGATGCCGTTTCTCTCGGAGGACGGCACCCAGAACGTTTTTGTGCTGAATGTGAACCGCTTCTACGGTCTGAATAAAAAGCTGGAGCAGGACCCCCAGAAGCTGGAAGATGCGCTCAAGGTGATGCGTGTGCTTTCCACCGTTGCAGGCACCAGCGCTCTGCAGCCCGCAACGGCGCTGAAAAGCAGCCTGCTGCCCTTCAAGGACGCAAAAGCGGACGGCACCTACTATGCCGACATCGCCGATGCCCTGAATGCAGGCAACACCGCGCCCTTTATCTATTCCGGCTGGGAAAACACCATCGTGACCACTGGCCTTAAAATGCTGGACTTCATGAAGGACAATGCCACCATGGAGGATGTGATCCGTCAGCTGGACGAGGATCAGGATAGTGTGGTGAACAACACCCCGGATACCATCACTACCGTTACGGAGGAGCTTTCGCAGGAGGACTGCGCCATGCTGGTGGGCCGCTGCTTTGCACAGGCTACCGGCAGCGACCTTGCGCTGGTGTCGCTGAGCACATGGATCCCCGGCAACCCCACCGATCAGAACCATCACGGCGTAGCTGCCAAGCTGTACGCCAAGGGCATTACGGATTACGACCTTTCGGTGATCCTGCCCACCGGCTGGAACCGCACCATCCAGACCGTTACCCTGACCGGGCAGCAGATCAACGACCTGCTGGCCACGGGCTACGATGCCTACGGCAACGGCAAGGGTTACCCCTATGTGCTGGTAAGCCCGGTGCAGCCGGATGCGGGCAAGACCTATCAGGTTGCCATCTGCGGTGTGAGCGACCAGTTGGCTGCGGAGACCACGGTCACAGACAGCGGCGTGGTGGGCATGGATGCTGCAAAAGCCTTCTTTGGTGCATACACCACCATCAGCCGGGCAGATACCGCATGGAGCTAGGGTGCGTCTGAAACAGAACAGACAGGAGATACCAGATGTGAACAACAAACTATATAAAAAGCTGCTTTGGGGCACCGGCTTTGTCATTGTTGCGGTCATCCTGACCCTTTTTATCATGAGCCAGACCTACATCCAGAACCTTGTCTACCATGAGCGGCTGAACCAGATGGAAGAGGTCACCCACCAGATGTTCCGCAGTCTGGAGGATGTGATCGACACCCACTGGGACGAGGTGAATGTACAATGCAATTATTTGTACTACACTCCGTTAAAGACCGATACCGAGTTCTATCGCTATCTGAAAAAGCTGTCGGAGCTTTCCAATTACCATGAAAGACAGATCGAGCTGGTTGCCGTGGACTCTGACGGACATTACTATACCGAGAATGGCGGCATGGGGCTGCTAAGGGAAATGAACTATCTGGCAGACTCTCCGCAGTGGGTCAGCTATGTTTCCAACTCGCTGACCGTGGACGACTCCCGGATGGTGTTTCTGGAACAGCTCTCCACCCCCATCACACTGCAAAGCGGAGAGAAAGAGATCACCCTGCGCTACTTTGGTATTTCGCAAAGCATGACCCAGCTGAACGATTATTTCCGCTGTGATGCCTACGAAAATAACAACAGCGTCTATGTGCTGGATAATGACGGTTTCAAGCTGTTCAACGCCAACGATACCGAACTGCTGAAGGGACACAACGTATACACCGTGCTCTCCCGGATGTCCTATCTGCACGGCTCTTCCTTTGCGGAGGCAAAGGAGCGGCTTGACCGCACAGGTTCCTGTTATTCCAACGCCGTGCTGGACGGCACCGAGTATTTCTACGCCCTGAAGCAGATGGAAAACGCCTGGTGGACACTGGCGTTCCTTGTTCCGGCAGAATATGTGGCCGTGAATACGCAGAAGCTGGTCAGCATCGTCATGATCATCATCATCGTCATTGCGATGGTGTTCTCGGTCATAACAGTTTTTGTCGGCTGGTTTCTCCTGCGGCAAAAGCAGCAGCAGGAGCTGCAGGCAGAAAAAGAAGCGAACCTCCGTCTGGAGCAATACAACATCCATCTGACGCAGGTAAACGATGAGCTGCGGCAGGCACAGGACATTGCCGCAGAGGCGTTACAGTCCGCCGAACGCGCCAGCAAGGCTAAGACGGACTTCCTTGCCAACATGAGCCACGATATCCGCACCCCCATGAACGCCATCATCGGCATTACCACTCTGATGAAAAACGAGCTGCACCAGCCGGAAAAGCTGGCCGAACATCTGGACAAGCTGGAAAAATCCGGCCAGCTGCTGCTGGGCATCATCAACGATATTCTGGATATGAGCCGCATCGAGAGCGGCAAGACCACCCTGAATGTGGAAAAAATGAATCTGCCCCAGCAGATCAGCCAGCTGGACAGCATCATCCGCCAGCAGGCAGGCCAGCGCCGCCAGACCTTTACGGTAAACACCCATCTGCAGCACGAAAACGTGCTGGCAGACCCCAACCGTCTGAATCGGGTTCTGATGAATATTCTCTCCAACGCAGTCAAGTATACGCCCACCGGCGGGCATATCCGGTTTGAGGTGGACGAGCTGCCCCGGAACGAGCACTACGCCCGATACCGCTTTGTGGTGCAGGATGACGGCATTGGCATGAGCGAGGCCTACCAGAAGACTCTTTTTGACCCCTTTACCCGCGAGGAACGCTCCGGCACCAACAAGGTGCAGGGCACCGGCCTTGGTATGGCCATCACCAAGAACATCGTTGACCTGATGGGCGGCTCTATCAATGTGGAGAGTACCACCGGCAAGGGCACCCGCTTTGAGGTGGTGCTGGAATTTCCCGTTGATGCTGAAGCAGATACGGTGCCAGAGGCACAGGTACTCCCGGAGGAAGAGGAAGAAACTTCTCCTCTGTCCGGCATGAAGTTCCTCTGCGCCGAGGATAACGCCATCAACGCCGAAATTCTGGAAATGCTGCTGGAAGCCAATGGTGCAAGCTGCACCATCTGCTCCAACGGTCAGGAGATCGTGGATGCCTTTGCCAGCGTAAAGCCCGGCGAGTACGACATGATCCTGATGGATGTGCAGATGCCTGTGATGGACGGCTTGGAAGCCACCCGCCGCATCCGCAGCGGCGAGAATCCGCTGGGCAGGATCATTCCCATCCTTGCCATGACCGCCAACGCCTTCCTTGAGGATATGCAGAAGAGCAGGGAAGCCGGCATGGACGAGCACCTGTCCAAACCTGTGGATATCGCTGCGCTGGAGCAGACGGTAAAACGCTTCCGTGTTATCCCCCCGAAAATAAATAGCGGACAAGCGCGTTTCCGCAGAGAAAGCACACAAACGATGTAAATGATGCAGGAGAAGATTAGAACGTGAATACACTTTCCGAGATCGAGGAATATTACAAAGCGCGTGAGCAGCAGCTTTTGGAAAAACTTCATCAACAGGAAGCCGCTCTTGCCGCAGCGGAGCAAACGCTGAAACAATTGACCGAAAATCAGAAAACACTGATGGACGAAACCACCGAGCAGCGTGCTGCACGGGGGCGGGCATTCAACCCGCTTCTGCTGCAAAGCCTGACGGATATCCAAGCTGCCCTGAAAGAAGAATTACAGCAGCACAACTGAGCTGCGGATGCAATCAAAACAGGAGTATAAAAAGCCCGAATGAAACACAGAATCTCACGCCGTGCATTCCTGAACGGATGCACGCTGCTGGCGGCAGCTGCTGCCGTAAGCAGTCTGACTTCCTGCGGAGAAAAGAAAGCGAAAGACAGCGGTCTTGCACAAATCGTTGTGGGAAGCGACACCTATCCACCTTATATCTATCTGAACAATGACGGTGTTCCCACCGGGATCGACGTGGAGATCGCCACCGAAGCGTTCCGCCGCATGGGGTATGCTGCCCGGTTTGAAACGATCGACTGGGAGCAGAAAACAAATCTGGTGGAAAGCGGCGCCATCGACTGCATCTGGGGCTGCTTTTCCATGGATGGACGCGAAGAGGTATACCGCTGGGCGGGGCCTTACATGGTGAGCCGTCAGGTGGTTGCGGTGGATGCCGACAGCAGCATCCGATCCCTCAGCGACCTTGCCGGCAAGACCGTCGCCGTGCAGAGCACCGGCAAGCCGGAGGAGATCTTTCTCAGCGGCTCCGACCCGCGCATCCCGCAGACGGTGGAGGTGATCAGCACCAAAGACCGCAGCGTGCAGTATGCAATGCTGGCCTGCGGCTATGTGGATGCCGTCGCCGCCCATGAGACGGCCATCCTGCAATACATGAAGGACAATGATGTAGAGTTCCGCATTTTGGAGGAACCGCTGCTGGTCACTGGGCTGGGCATCGCCTTTGCCAAGAACGACACCCGCGGGCTGGACAGCCAGCTGACCGATACCCTTGCGCAGATGCGCGCGGATGGCACGCTGGAGCGGATCATTGGCCGATACCTTGAAAATGCTTCGCAGTATCTGGAGGTGGACACAATTGGCGCGTAAAAACAGAACCACCCCGGATAAAAGGATATGGACAGCCTATCTGATCATCGGCGTGCTCTTGATGGCCGGTGTTGCTTTTTTCTCCAGCTGGCGGGCAATGCGCACAGCAGAGGAACGCTTTTGCCAGACCCTTGAGTTTGTCAAATCCCAGTCCACCAGCTTTGAAAAGCACAACGATACCATCACGGCAAAGGCACTCCGCCGCACGGCGGTCGCAGTCCATCAGCTGGCAGAGAATCCTGCGCTTGACCTCTCCGACCCGCAGTGCCTGAACAGGCAGACAGAAAAGCTCTGGCTCACCGGCATTTCGGTTCTGGGACCGGATGGCACGCTCCGGTGCGAGTCCACGACCAACGGCATCGGCTATGACCGGTTTGGCGACCAGCTGAAAAATGACGCTGTTCTGGACGTTTTATCTTACCCGCGAAAGACCTATGTGAAGCGCGTCCTGCTGGAAGATGGCTCTGCTGTGGATGTTGCGGCACACCGGGCAGAAAGCACAGAGCTGCTCCTGCTTGCCTACCGGTACACCCCGGCGGAATTTGTGGAAGAAACGGCGCTGTCCATCCAGAGCGTACTGGATGGCTACCCGGCAGAAACCAGCGGCACGCTATTCATCGTGCAGAACAATCAGGTCGTTGCCGCAAACCGCCCGGAGCTGATTGGGCAGGATGTTGCAGGCAGTCCGCTGGTGCAGGGAATTCGCAAAGCCGGGGCCACAGAGAAGCTGGCCCATACCCGGGACTGGAACGGCTCCGGCTGCTATTTCGGGATGTTCTGCCATGGCAGATCCTTCGATCTCTATGCGTACACGGATGAAAAAATAATCTTCCGGGAGTCGCTTTTGCTGATCCTGACGGTGCTGGTCGGCTACATCCTGCTTGTAATGATCCTTCAGCTGCTGCGCCGCCGTTCCGTGCAGGAGATGGAGCTGCAGAAAAAAGAGCAGGAGAGGAAGTACCAGATCCAGCTGGAGGAACAGAACCGCAAGCTGGAGATCGCGCTTCAGCACGAGGGGGCGGCAAACCGCGCCAAGCGGGAGTTCCTGTTCAATATGAGCCACGATATCCGCACCCCCATGAACGCCATCATCGGCTTCACCTCGCTGGCTGCGACCCATATCGACAATAGGGAACAGGTGCTGGACTACCTCAAAAAGATCTCCACCTCCAGCCAGCATCTGCTTTCCCTCATCAATGATGTGCTGGATATGAGCCGCATCGAGAGCGGAAAGGTAAAGATCGAGGAAAAAACGGTGCATCTGCCGGACCTCGTCCACGATGTGCGCTCCATCATTCAGCCCAATGTTTCGGCAAAGCGGCTGTCGCTTTTTATTGATACCATGGATGTGGAGAACGAGGATATCATCACCGACCCGCTGCGGCTGAACCAGATCCTGCTGAACATTTTATCCAATGCCATCAAGTTCACTCCCACAGGCGGCATGATCAGCATTCGCATTGCTGAGAAAAACGGTGCGCCTGCGGGCCGGGCCTGCTATGAGTTCCGCATCAAGGACAACGGCATCGGCATGAGCGAGGAATTCCAGAAGCACATCTTTGAGGAGTTCGCCCGTGAGGAAAACTCCACCGTCAGCGGCATTCAGGGTACCGGCCTCGGCATGTCCATCACCAAGAACATTGTGGACCTGATGGGCGGCACCATCACCATTGAGAGCGAGCCGGGCAAGGGCAGCGAGTTCATTGTGAATCTCTGCTTTGCGCTCAGCGGACAAAAGGTGGAGCTCAGGCAGCTCCCGCAGCTGGAAGGGCTGCGGGCACTGGTGGCGGACGACGATACCGACACCTGCCTGAGCGTCAGCACCATGCTGTCCAAGATCGGGATGCGGCCGGAGTGGACGATCTCCGGCAGGGAAGCGGTGATCCGCACCCGGTATGCCATGGAGCAGGGGGATGAATTCAGCGTTTACATCATCGACTGGATGATCCCCGATATGAACGGCATCGAGATCGTGCGGCAGATCCGCAAGGTGATTGGAAAAAGCTGCCCCATCATCATCCTGACCGCCTACGACTGGTCCGATATTGAAGAGGAAGCCCGTGCGGCCGGTGTTACCGCCTTCTGCGAAAAGCCGCTGTTCCTCTCGGAGCTGCGCAGAGTGCTGGCAGAGCCGTTCGGTGCAGAGCCTGCCTGCAGGCCGGTGCAGCTGAATGCGGAGGCCTTCAAAGGGAAAAAGATCCTGCTGGTGGAGGACAACAAGCTGAACCGTGAGATCGCAGTGGAGATCCTGAAGGAAGCGGGCTTTGAGGTGGAATCTGCCGAGGATGGCGAGATCGCCGTCCGGAAGATGAAGCAGGCGGCAGACGGACAGTATGACCTGATCCTCATGGACATCCAGATGCCCAACATGGACGGCTACGAGGCAACGCGGCAGATTCGTGCGCTGCCGGATGCCGCAAAGGCTGGCATCCCCATCTTTGCAATGACGGCAAATGCCTTTGAGGAAGACCGTCAGAACGCACTGAAGGCCGGTATGAACGGCCATATTGCAAAGCCGCTGGATATTCCGCACCTGCTGCAGGTCCTTGCAGATGTACTGAAATAAACAGCGCCCAAAAGCAAAAGCACCCACAGCAAGCGCCACAGAGGTCTTGAATCTCCGGTGAGCAAATTGCTGTGGGTGATTTATTTTTTTATGCCTGACAGGCGGCTTGTTACAAAATTTTGCGCAGCTCCTGCACAAGGTCGCCGATCACGATGGGTTTGGACAAAAAGCCGGTCATGCCGCTTTCCAAGGCATTGCGGCGGTCTTCATCGAATGCGTTGGCAGTCATGGCAAGGATCGGGATCTTTGCCAGTGCAGGGTCGCCCAGTGCGCGGATCTGCCGGGTGGCGGTATAGCCGTCCATCACCGGCATCTGCACATCCATCAGCACCAGATCATAGCTGCCCGGTGCGGCAGTGCTTACCTTTTCCACCGCCACGGCACCGTTTTCCGCCGTATCGACCCGGAAGCCGTACTCGCACAGGATCTCCTGCGCGATCTCACGGTTCAGCTCGTTGTCCTCTACCAGCAGGATGTGCCTGCCCTTGAAGTTGGTGCTCTTTTTCGGCAGAAGCTCCTGCGCCGCATCCGTCTGTGTCTGGCCGATGGCGCTCATCAGCGTCTCGCGCAGGTCGGACATGAACATGGGCTTGGAGCAGAAGGCGGTTACACCGGCAGCCTTTGCCTCCACCTCAATGTCGGACCAGTCGTAGGCGGTCAGGATGATGATGGGCGTATCATTGTTCAGGCTGCGGATCTGGCGGGTGACCTCGATGCCGTTCATATCCGGCAAGCGCCAGTCGATGATATAGGCATGGTAAGCGTCGCTCATCTCGATGGACTGCCGTGCACGCAGCACCGCTTCCTTGCCGGAAAGGGTCCACTCGGCACGCATGCCCACCTTGACCAGCATCTTTGTCACGCTGTCGCAGGTGTTGAAATCGTCATCCACCACCAGTGCCTTCAGGCCTTCCAGTTCGGTGATCTTTTCCATCGGACGGTGCTCGGCCTGCGCACGCATGGGCACGCGAATGATAAACTCGCTGCCCTTGCCCTGCGCCGTCTGCACCTCGATGGTGCCGCCCATCATATCTACGATGTTTTTCGAGATGGCCATGCCAAGGCCCGTACCCTGAATGCCGCTTCTTGTCGCAGTCTGTTCCCGTGAAAAAGAGTCAAAAACGTGCGCCTGGAAGTCCTTCGACATACCGATACCGTTATCTTTCACGCTGAAAACAAAGGTCGCATACCCACTGCGGGCAGACGGCTTTTCTTCAACGCGGATATTGATGGTACCGCCCGCCGGTGTAAACTTGACAGCGTTGCCTACGATGTTGAGCAGGACCTGATTCAGGCGCAGCTTATCGGTGATAATATCCTCGTGGTGCACATCCTGCGTGTCGATGTAAAGGTCAAGCTGTTTGGCGCTGATATTGCCTTGAATGATCGTGCGCAGGTCGTGCAGTACATCGGGCAGGTGGACTTCTGTGTTGTCCAGTTTGACCGTGCCGCTTTCGATACGGCTCATATCCAGAATATCGTTGATTAGACTGAGCAGATGCTGGCCCGATACGCTGATTTTCTTCAGATACTCTTTGACAAGGTCAATGTTATCAATATGCGCCGTGGCAAGGGCCGTAAACCCGATAATGGCATTCATCGGGGTGCGAATATCGTGCGACATACTGTTCAGGAATACCGTCTTGGCCTTATTGGCGTGTTCCGCCGCCGCCAGTGCATCGCGCAGGGCATCCTCCTGCTTTTGCTCCCGCCGCTTTTCCTCGGTAGCGTCGCGGGTAGCAACCAATACGGCTGTTACGTTGCCGTCCGCGTCTTTTCGCTGCGGTGTAATCAGCGTAAGAATCCATTTTCTGTCGACAGTCTGAGACGTAAGAGCCAAAGAGGTGTGACCCTTCAGACGTTCGGCCACTGTCGTCATGTCCGTAAAGGCGAGATACTCCTCGCGGGATGGCTCCGCGATAATTTTCTCGATTTGCTCCTGCTGTACGGATCGTTTCAGTGCAAAGTGCTTCTGCTTCTTGACCGTATCTGACGCGTTCTTGACGATTTCAACGGTGTTTTTCTTCAAGTCCACCAGTGAAATGGACGTATACGCCGTGCCAAGCGCTGTGATAATTCCGGTACGTTTCTGGTGCTGCCGCAGCGCGTCTTTTTCCATTTTGGTCTGCCACAGCAGTGCCATTAAAAAGACCATCACGGCTATGGCCAGATAGGATGCACAGACAATGTTGCGCGTCATGAACACCTGAGATGCCGGGAAAAACACAAAGAGCGCATAGTTCTCGGTATTTTCCCGGCTGCCGTACCAGACGCCCTGATTGCTGTTCAGGCGCACAATGCCATCCTCCGCAGCACCGAAGGTTCCGTTATATAATTCCTGGCAGTCCTCTATTGCCTTGTTTACCTGTTTGCTGCTGTTGCTGCTGATGACCCTGCCGTTCTCCGTGATCGTAGCGATGCCGCCAAGCTCCAACGGAAAATCTCTCAACAGGGAATCCACCGTCAAATCTCCAATATCCTCATTGCCCTTCTGTATATAGGTAATCAGGATACCTGGTGCATCCGCGCGTGCCACCGCGGCAAAATCATAGAGTATCCCATTTTCTTCCAGACGGGTCGAGTATGTCTTTTTTGGATAATCAACGATATTGTGTACATAGGGGCTGTCGATCAGCTTCTCCCACAGCGGCATGGCGTTGCCGCCCTTTGTGGTCTGCATGACAACATTCAGGTTTTCATCTAATACAAGCGCACCGGTCAAACGCTGTTCCTCTGCAAAAGAGTTCAGGTCCTGCGTGCCGAAACCTTCCTTCAGCGTCATTTCGTTGCCAAGGCTTACCGTTTTATCCAGCAGGCGGACAAGGCTTTTCACGCGGTCGTTGGCCGCATCAGTCTCGTACTGCTCTAAGCGGATCTTTACAAAACCAATCGTTTCATCCAATGTATGACGCAGTGCAATTCGGTTCAGATTTGTGAATGTGATCCAAAGTACAATGCCGAACGCAACTAACACAAGCAAAAACAGTCTTTTTTTGCCGGACTGCTTTTTCTCATTCATTTTCCCTGTTCCCCCCACACAGTTTTTTCTGCATCAAGTCCGAATTTTTCTGCAACGCGGCCAATCGTTCCGTCCTGCTTCATATCTTCCAGAGTTTGAGTCAGCTGCACAGCCAAATCCTCATGGGTGTCCTTTGCGAAGGCAACGCCAAGTTCGGAACTGTAAGGACTCTCTGCCAGCACACGGTAACTGCTTTCATCCAGATTTGTCCACTTGGCTACCAGTGCTTCATGGCCCGCGACGGCATCTACATAGCCTTTGCGCAGTGCCGCAAACATATCCTCTGTCGTCTCAAAGCTGTTGACTTGCTTGACCTCGGGCAGCAAAGAGGAAATTTCGCCGAGAAACAGCGACTCCGCCTTTGTGGTTGCCTGTACGCCGATGCGCTTACCGGCCAGATCGGACAGCGACTGGATATCGCTGTCTGCACGAACAGCCACGACCTGACGGCTGTACATATACGGACCGGCCCATTGGTACTTGGTTTCCCGCCCGTTCATGCTGAAGCATGACCAGATACAGTCGATCGTTCCGTCGCTGAGAAGGTTGTCTTTGTCCGGCCATGAAATCGTCCGGAATTCCGGCGTATAGCCAAGTCGTGAAAACGCTTCCGTCGCCAGTTCCACGTCGATGCCGGCAAACTGCCCGTTCCTGTCCAGATAGCTGTAAGGGTCAAACACATCAATGCCGACCACAATCGTCTGCGGCGCAGCCTCTGCCGCAGAGTGCGGCTGTGCGGAACAGGCGCACAGACCTGCCATAAAAAGCATAGCCAAAGCCATAAGCAGACCATACACTTTTGCCCTGCTCATTGACGTTTTTCCTGTGTGGTGATGCCTGTTTGAAAAATGGAACATGCGCTTCTCTTCCTTATTATATAGGTTGTATACCGCTTGCCGCCGAACCCTGTCGGACGCAGTAAGCCATAAAGTAAACCATATTATAACTTTTCCAAATTGGAATTTTATCATAC
>OOBT01001024.1_pt1 | contig 15742 bp, 8 predicted proteins | sample 1671551 | NCBI WGS metagenome assembly OOBT01 (sample SAMN06348168, study PRJEB24527) | human gut metagenome | reverse complement strand
ATCGACAATGAAGAAAAAGATATGATTCAGAACGTATTTGAGTTCGATGATCTGACCATTGATGAAATCTGCGTCCACAGAACCGATGTAGATCTTCTGTGGCTGGAAGACTCGATGGAGGAGTGGGAGCAGCTGATCCATGAAAGCCGCCATTCTTATTACCCGGTCTGTGGTGAAAATGTGGACGATATCATCGGCGTTCTGGACGCCAAGGATTATTTCCGGCTTCGCACCAAGGACCGCGATCATGTCATGAAAGAAGCAATCAAACAGCCTTATTTTGTTCCTGAAAACATCAAGGCTGCCACGCTGTTCCAGAACATGAAAAAGACCGGCAACTATTTTGCCGTGGTTCTGGATGAGTACGGCGGCATGGATGGAATTATCACCGTGCGTAACCTGATCGAGCAGCTTGTCGGGGACTTGAATGATGAGGCGGAGATCGGGCAGCCATCGGAAATTGAGCTGATTTCCACAGACACCTGGAAAATCATGGGAAGTGCCTCGTTGGATGATGTGGCGGAGGAACTGAAGATCAAACTGCCGGTCGATGAATATGAAACGTTCGGCGGCTACATTTTCGGGGAACTCGGCGCGGTTCCGGATGACGGCAGCCAGTTTGAACTCGAGACCGACGATCTCTGGATCAAGGTCATGCGGGTCAAAGAACACCGCGTGGAAAATACGGTGGTAAAGAAACTGCCTCCGAAAGAAAAAGGAGAGCAGGAGGAACGTAAGGAGAGGGAATGAAACGTGAACTGGATACAGCAGACCGGAAAATTGTGGAACTGCTGCAGGAAGATGCAAGGCTTCCGCTCAAAAGTATTGCAGACAAGGTAAGTCTCACTTCGCCGACGGTTTCGGCGAGAATCGACCGCCTGGAAAAGGACGGGGTGATCACCGGCTACCGTGCGAGTGTGAACCCGGAGGTTTTCGACTATCGGATCAAGGCATTCATCAATCTGGAGGTTGAGCCGGTGCGGAAAAAGGAATTCTATCCGTACATCACCGACTGCCCGAATGTGATCGAGTGCAACTGCGTGACCGGAAACTACTCCATGCTGATCAAGGTGGCATTTCCGTCCACGCAGGAACTGGATACGTTTATCGGAAAGATTCAGCGTTTCGGAAACACCTCCACCCAGATCGTGTTCTCCACGCCGGTGCCGCATCGGGAAATTATCGTGGAACCGAATTCGTGAGGGCATTTAAAAATATGTTTTGTACAGCCGCAGTGTGTGTATCGCATTGCGGCTTTTTTGCATTTCTTTGCGGAAAAATTGACTTTTTGCGATTTAGCTGGTATAATAGAAGTGACTCTATTTTTCACGAGCGTGAACCACTTTTTCAATTGCAGGAGGTGCATGAAATTTGCTGCATATTCTTATTGGCGGTGCCGGCTGCGGAAAGTCCACATGTCTGATTCAGCATTTGCAGAAGCAGCTGAAGGCAGGCGAACAGATTCTGACTTTGGTGCCGGAGCAGTTTTCCTACGAATTTGACCAGAAACTCTACCGGATTCTCGGACCGGTTGCATTTAACCAGCTGGAAACCCACAGCTTCAAATCTCTGGCACGTGCGGTATTCCAGCGGTTCGGCTGCGTGCCGGACGGCAAAACCAACGCGGACGAACTGACAAAAATGGCACTGCTGTATCAGGCGGTGTTGCAGGTTTCAGAACGGGAGAAAAAATTGCAGCTGTTGGGAAAACAGTGCCGGCAGGCTTCGTTTGTCAGCGAATTGGCAATGATGTTTACCCAGTTTCGCCGCAGCGGAATCCCGCCGGAACAGCTGTACAATTCCAGTGCGGAACTGAACGGCAGATTGCAGGAAAAGATGCTGGACGTGTTTGAGATCTATCGGCGGTATGACCAGCTTCTGGAACAGCACCAGCTGAAAGATACAGAAACGGACTTATCCGAAGCGGCTGCAATTGCCAATGGTCATGATGCATTTCTGGGTGATGTGATCTTTCTGGACGAATTCGAGAGCTTCACCGAAGATGAGTACCAGATGTTGTCTGTGCTGCTTTCGTCCGGCAAGGATTTGTATATCGCACTCCGCATGGAGCATACCCGAAAGGAACCGTTCTCGCTGTTTGCCGCCGTGCAGGAAACATTTTGCAAGATTCAGGACATGGCAAAAAAACTGCGGATTCCGGTGGAAACGGAAGTGTGTGATACTCCGTATCGGTTTCAGGCAGCCGAACTCAGCTGGCTGAACCAACACGTTTTCCGGAATACCCAGCCGTTTTCCGGAGAAGCACCGCATCTGCATATTTTGGAAGCACAGTCGCCCACGGAGGAAGTGGACTACGTCTGTGCAACTATTCGGCGGCTGCTGGCGAAAGATCACACGCTCCGTTGTCGGGATACTGCCGTGCTGTCTAACCAGATGACTGATTACCGGAGCATTCTGGAAACGGCAATGGAACGCTATAAACTGCCTTACTACATGGACGAAAAAGAGTCAATGCTGTACACGCCCCTGCTGGTGTATCTGCATACGCTGCTGGGCATTTTGCGGCAAACCCGTCCGGACACAGAATTGCTGATGCGTCTGGGAAAGACCGGTCTGACTTCCTGCTCCGTCGAAGAAATTTCCGATCTGGAAAACTACTGCTATATGTGGCAAATTGACGGAAAAACGTGGAATACGCCCTTTACTGCGGGGAATTTTGCATCAGCAGAAGCGGTTCGTTTGAAATTATTGACCCCATTGCAGGAACTGCGGGAAAAACTGAAAGGGCAGCATACCGGTGCGGAATTTTGCAGCATGCTGTACCAGTTCCTGACAGAACAGCAGGTGGAGGAGCAGTTAAACCGTCAGCTGAAAGTGATTGCAGATGAGCAGAAACGCATGCAGACTTCCGAAGAGTGGGCACTGGTCTGGAATAGCTTTATCGATATTCCGGAACACCTGTCTACGCTGTACCGGACACTGGAAATGGAATTCTCGGAGTTCAGCACAGTGTTTGCGGCGTTGACCGGCAACATTCAGCGTGCTACGCCGCCGCGGACACTGGACGCTGTGCTGATCTCACAGGGCAGCACAGCACGTCTGAATGCTCCGAAAATCGTTTTCCTGCTGGGTGTCTGTGAGGGAACATTTCCTGCATTTCCCGGCGGCAGCATGGTTTTTTCGGAACGGGACTGCGAATTCCTGCCGGAAGACGTGCGGCTGTCTGTGGCAAAGCCGGCGGAAAGCCAGATGGCAGATGCACGTCTTGCCGCGTATAAGCTGCTGTCCTCTGCCTCCCATGCACTGTATCTGACCTACCCTGTGGTAGACGTGACTCATCAGAAGTGTTACCCGTCTGCGGTGATCGCACAGATACAGCGGACGTTTCCGGAGGCGGAAACTCTGCATCAGAATTGTGCATCACTGGAACCTTCGTATTACAGCGTGACGATGCATGCGGCGTATTATCAGTATGTGCAGAATTATGCGGCACATAACGCCGACACAGCCAGCATAGAACAACTGCTGATGGATGATGCATCATTTGCCGAGAAACTGAAACGTCTGGAGAAACTTGCCGAGCAGCGTTCAGAAGATGCCCCGCTGTTTTCGATTTCCAGTCCGGAACTGATGCGGCAGTATCTGGGCAATACCATGCAGCTTTCTGCATCTTCGCTGGAACGCTATCAGAAATGTCCGTTCCAGTATTATTGCAATGACATTCTCCGGCTGTACCAGCGGCAGAAGGTGCAGATGAACGCTGCCAACTACGGCAGCATGGTGCACTATTGTCTGGAACAGCTGCTCCGAAAATACGACAAGAAAAGCTTTCTGGCACTCACTGCGGAACAGCTGCAACAGGAGATACAGACATCTTCGGCGGTGTACTGGCAGGAGAACATGGGCGGTGATTTTTCCAAGAGCGAAAGAGAACAGGCGGCATATCACCACGCTGTAGAAGAAGTTCTGCCGGTGTGTCAGCATTTGCAGGAAGAATTCCGGCAGTCTGCATTTGTGCCGTACTGCACAGAACTGCAAATTTCTTCCGAAAATCCGAATTTCCCGCCCATTTGCCTGCACACCGAAGCAGGACAGACGATAAAGCTGATCGGCAAGATCGACCGTGTGGACATCTGTCAGGACGGTGACCAGCAGTGGGTGCGTGTCGTAGACTATAAGACCAATGGAAAGATCTTTGAACTGGGAAATCTGCTCTATGGACTGGACATGCAGATGCTGATCTATCTGTTTTCCATTTTGTCAGAAGGCACTGCACTGGCAGGGTCAAAGCCGGCAGGCGTGCTGTATCTGCCTGCCGGAAAGGTGAAGTGCAACCTGAAGCGGGAAGATGCCGTATCACCTGCTGCAAAACGCAACCAGTCCTATCAGATGAACGGCGTTCTGCTGCAAGATGCACACCTGCTGCGGCTTATGGAGAAAAACGGCGACGGCGTGTACCTGAACGGAAAGCTGAATGCCACTGGCGGTCTGGAACTCAACAAAGGCATATTCCTGACGACAGGACAGATGAAAGGTCTGCGGCAGTACGTACTGGATCAGCTGATATACATGGCAGAACGGGTGTACCGCGGGGAGATCGATGCTCTGCCGCTGGATATGGGCAGCAAGACGGTATGTGAATACTGTGAATTCTCCAATATCTGCGGTACAAGCAGCCTTTGTCGGAAACGCCTGCGGCTGGGAAGTGCGACCGTTCAGAAAAGTGAAATGATGAGGATTCTGGAAGAACTGGCAGAGGAGGAAAAACACTGATGGATTGGACAGAACAGCAAAAAGAAGCAATCACCCGACGGGACAGCGGTCTGATCGTTTCCGCGGCAGCGGGCAGCGGAAAAACATCGGTGCTGGTGGAGCGTCTGCTGCGGATTCTGATGGACGAATCACCGGAGAACAAAGTTCCCGCAGATCATATGATCGTGGTAACATTCACCAATGATGCGGCAGCAGAAATGCGTTTCCGTCTGTATCAGGCACTGGATCAGAAATTGCAGGAACAGCCGGAAAATACATGGCTGTACCAGCAGCAGATCCGCCTGCAAAACGCCCATATCTGCACGATCAGTTCTTTCTGCTTTGAACTGATTCGGGAAAATCTGGGCGATCAGGGGATCACCGCAGGCTTTCGCATTTTGAGTGAAACCGAAAGCAAAATGATGACTTCCAAAGCGGCGGACGTGGTACTGAACCAGTGGCACACAGACCGTGCAGAAGATATGCAGCTGTTGTGGAACAGCTTCTGTGAAAAAGACGACACCGATCTGGAAAGGCTGTTGCTGGAACTGCACAAGTTTCTGGGCACAGTGCCGTTCCGTGAAAACTGGGTACAGCAGGTGCAGCAGGAACTGCAAAAGCCGCTGGAGGATTCTGTCTATTATCAGATGCTGTCGGCAGGCATGGAACAAAATCTGCAAATGATTCTGCGGCTGGCAAATGAAGCGGCAGATACTGCCTCGGAACTCTACGAATCTGTTACGGATAACAAGGTGTTGGCGTGGATCGAAGCAGACGTGCACATGCTGGAGCAGACACTTCGCATGGTGCAGCAGCAGGAATCAGATGCAGAAAAACTGCTGGAACCTTACGCAAAGCTGAAACAGGAACGGACAGGGAAAAAATTTTCCAGCGGCAAAAAGGGTTTGCTGAACGAAGAAGCCCTTGCACGTGTCAAATCACTCCGTGACATGTATAAAGGCATGATAAAAGATGCGGTGTTGCAAATAGAAACTATCTACCCCTATACGTCGGAAGATCTGGCACAGACGGCACAGCTGATGCCGCTGCTGCTGGAACTGGAAGAACAAATTTCCGCGGAAATCTGGAAAGAGAAAGTGCGGCAGAATGCCTTGTCCTTTGACGATGCGGAACGCATGGCACTGGAACTTCTCGCAGTGCCGCAAAAAGACGGCAGAATTTTTCCGTCCCCGCTGGCAGAGGAATTGCAGGCATACTATCAGCTGATCATGATCGATGAATATCAGGATTCCAACAACAAGCAGGACGATATTTTCAAGCTGCTCTCCCGCAATTGCATTGAACCCCAGACCGGAGCTCTGCGTTACGGGGAAAACGTTTTTCTGGTAGGTGATGTCAAGCAGTCGATCTATCGGTTCCGCCTGGCAAATCCGCAGAACTTCAGTGATGCCATTGCCTCTGCCGGAAAGCCGGACAGCGTGTGCAATCCCATTGTGCTGAACCAGAATTTCCGAAGCGTTCCTGCGATTCTGAACTTTGTCAACTTCGTCTGCGGCAACCTGATGACGAGATCCTGCGGCGATGTGACCTATAACGAAGCGGAGGCATTGTATGCCGGCTCTGCCATTTCCGAGATCCTGCCGAAAGAACAGCAGAAAGTCTGCGTGGCAGTTCTGGAACCGGATAATGAATACGATGCAGAAATGACCTATGTCGTTCGGAAAATCCGGCAGATGATTGCAGAAAATGCACCGGTGGTACAAAAGGACGGCACAACTCGTCCCTGTCAGTATCGGGATTTCTGCGTGCTTCTGCGAAATAATGATACCTGTGCGGCATATGCCCACGCTCTGGAAGAAGCCGGCATTCCGGTGCAGAGCCCGGAGGAAAAGGGGTACCTGAAGGCACGGGAGATCAGCATTCTGATCGACATGCTTCGTGTGCTGGACAATCCTACACTGGATACGCCGCTGGCGGCAGTGATGCTTTCTCCGATGTTCTGGTTTACGCCGGAAGAACTGATGCAGATTCGTATGCTTGCCAAAAAGTCCAAGCTGTTTCACGCGGTGCAGATCGCCATTGGTGTGGCAGAAGAGTCCGCATCGGAAAAGCTGGATTCAGTATTGGTGGAGAAGTGCCGGCATCTGTATGACACCGTACAAAAGCTGCGGCAGGACTCCGGCATGATGACGCTGGAATCTCTGATTCGGCGAATCTATGACACCACGGATTTCTTGTCTGTAATGCAGCTGGCAAAAGACGGGGAACGAAAGCGGGCAAATCTGCGTCTGCTGCTGCAATACGCCAAGCAGTATGAGGAAAACACCGACGCATTTCACGGCAGCGTTTCCGGCTTCCTGCGGTATATTGACTGGCTGCTGGAAAATAACGATGACTTTCAGCAGTCGTCCGTTTCCGCCGGTGCGGAAAACGCTGTGGCGGTAAAGACCATGCACGGCTCCAAAGGACTGGAATATCCCTTTGTATTCCTCGGCAATCTGGAAAAGGTTATGAAGTACAGGGACGGCGAAAAGAGTGCCTTGTTTTCCGAGAGAGGGCTTGCCGGATTCTGCGTGAAAGACCCGACGACCTATGTCCGTGCCAAGACTGTGCCGTTTGCAGTTTTGTGTCAGGAAGGTGAAAACGCCTACAAAAGCGAAGAACTGCGTCTGCTGTATGTGGCAATGACACGTGCAAAACAGCAGCTGTTCCTGCCGCTGGAATGGAAAAAATCCTATCTGGGGAAAAGCGGCTGTCTGACCAAGTGCAGTGCAATGATCTTGCCGGAGGGGAAACTGCCTGTCTATCTGGTACAGTCAGTAAGCAGCATGGCACAGTGGATCTGGATGTGTCTGTTCCTGCGGTATGATGCGGAATTGGCAGATGCATGTAATTTCCCGCCGCAGTACTGGAAAACACCGGCGTGGAGCGAAAACCTGCAAATTGCCTACGAATTTGACCTGCCGGAGGAAACTGAAACGGAAGAATTGCAGGCAGAGGTGACGGCTCCGCCGGACGAGGAAACACTGGAAGAACTGCGTCGGATCACGGCGTTCCAGTATGTATCGCCGGACTGCGAACGGGAGTCCCTGCTTAGCGTTTCAGCAATTCAGGAGGCAAGACAAAACCATGCTCCTGTCTGGAAACGTCCGGATTTCCGGCAGAAAGAGGGCAGGCTTACCGGTGCGGAACGGGGTACAGCGATCCATACCTTTTTCCAGTACGCCGATTTCCGGAAAGCGGAAGCCGATGTTCCTGCGGAAATCCGGCGGCTGCAAACATACGGCTTTTTGACACCGGAGCAGGCGGCTGTCGTAAAGCCGGAGATTCCGGAAACATTCTTCCGCGACCAGCTGTATCAGCGGCTCCGCCGTTCCCGTATGGTACTGCGGGAAAAGAAATTTCTGGTGCAGTGTCGGGACTTGCAGGCATATCCGGAAGCTGCGGCGATCCTGCACCGCTATGAAAACTCCGACAGTATCCTGAAAGGTATCATAGACCTGGCATTTCAGGAGAAGGACGGCTTCGTGCTGGTGGACTATAAGACTGATACTGTTTCTTCGCCGGAGGAACTGGCGGACAGCTATCGGGAACAGCTGTTGCTGTACCGCGGTGCATTACAGTGCATTACGGGAATGCCGGTGCGGCAGTGCTATCTGTACAGCACACATCTTCAGAAAAGTATTGAGGTAAAATCATGATGATCAATTTAACAGATATGAAAATCGTCCGTTCGATTCTGGGACGGCACGGGTTTCACTTTTCCAAGAAGCTGGGGCAGAACTTCCTGATCGACCCCTCTGTCTGCCCGCGAATCGCCGAGGAGGGCAACGCTGCGGCAGGCTATGGCGTGCTGGAGATCGGTCCGGGTATCGGCACCCTGACACAGCAGCTGGCACTGCGTGCCGAAAAGGTGACTTCCGTGGAACTGGACCAGCGGCTGCTGCCGATTCTGGAGGAAACTGTCGGGGAATTCGAAAACCTGCACATTCTGCACGGCGATATTTTGCAGTTCGACGTGCCGCAGCTGCTGGAACAGGAATTCGCCGGTCTGCACGTGGCAGTCTGTGCCAATCTGCCGTATTACATCACTACGCCGATTCTGATGCACCTGCTGGAAAGCGGAGCGAACATCGATTCCATTACGGTAATGGTGCAGAAAGAAGTGGCGGAAAAATTGCAGGCTCCGGTGGGCACCCGCAACTCCGGTGCGATCACCGCCGCAGTGAACTATTATGGAACAGTAGAGATGCTGTTTACCGTGCCGCGGGACAGCTTCCTGCCGCCGCCGAATGTGGATTCTGCTGTCATTCGCATCGATGTGCAGAAACGCTATGCCGACCAGACACGCGATCCCCAGCACTTTTTCTCCATGCTGAAACACGGTTTTTCCCAGCGGCGGAAAACGCTGGTGAATGCACTGTCCGCAACGATGCACTATGAAAAGCCGGTTCTGCTGGAAGCCCTGCATGCCATGGAACTGCCGGAAACGGTACGTATGGAGAACCTGACCATGGAGCAGCTGGTGGAGTTGAGCAATCGGTTGTCCGGAGCAACTGCGGAAAAAGTGTAAATTTTTCGGAAATTGCAGAAAAGCACTGGACAAGAGCCGGAAAATGTGGTATACTAGTAAAAACCAAACGAGTGCGTTGGATATGCACTCGGAAAGAGCGATTCCTTTAAGTTGATCCCGTGAGATTGACAAGGCGTTTCATAAACCGGATAAGATCCCTTCTGCATGTACGGTATGTTGATGCAGAAGTTGTTGTACGCACTTGCCTGTCTGAAACGGGTAAGTGCTTTTTTTTGTGAATGATCTCTTAGGAGGTGTGTATGGAACAAAAAGCGATCATCATGGACGAAAGTGCCATTCGCCGTGCAGTGGCACGGATTACGTATGAGATTCTGGAACGGAACCGTGGTGCCGAAAATCTATGTATTGTGGGCATTTTGTCCCGCGGCGTTGTGCTTGCAGAACGGATTGCCCGTAAAATATACGAGTTGGAACGTACAGAGGTGGAATTCGGTGCACTGGACATCACCCCATTCCGCGATGACCGCATTGCCGATGCCACACATTCCGCAAAGAGTACCATTCATTTTCCGGTACAGGACAAGCGTGTTGTCATTGTAGATGATGTGCTGTACACCGGTCGTAGCTGCCGTGCTGCCATTGATGCGATTCTGGCGATCGGCAGACCGCAGTGCATGCAGCTGGCAGTACTGGTGGATCGCGGACATCGGGAACTACCCATTCGTCCGGATTATATCGGAAAGAACGTTCCGACTGCACAGAGCGAAACCGTTCGGGTTTCCGTGCGGGAAATTGACGGAACCGACTGTGTTGTGATTTATCAGAACACTGATGCAGAAATGAGGAAAGAATGAAGCAAACCATTTTGATTCGTGATGTACAATTGGTGCAGGGCGGCATTTCGCCCCGTTGTGACATGCTGATTCAGGACGGCGTGATCGCAAAGCTGGGAAAAGATCTGAACGAATCTGCCCACTTTGTCATTGACGGCTCCCGCCTGACAGCACTGCCGGGGCTGTTTGATATGCATGTGCATCTGCGTGACCCCGGGCAGACACATAAAGAGGACATCTTCACCGGTTCCGCAGCGGCACTGGCTGGCGGCATCACCGGCGTGGCATGCATGCCGAATACCTCGCCGGCAATCGACAACGTAGACACTGTCCGCTATATCTGCGAAAAAGCAGCTTATACCGGCGTGGAGATTCACCCCGTGGGCTGCATTACCAAGGGGCTGAAAGGCGAGGAAATGTGCGACTATGCGGCGTTGAAAGATGCCGGCATCTGTGCCATTTCCGACGACGGCAGACCGGTAGAGTGTGCAGAAACCATGCGGCAGGCTTTGATTCAGGGCGATGCACTGGGGCTGCCGGTTATTTCTCATTGTGAAGATCTGTCCATTATCAACGGCGGCATTGTGAACCGCGGCGTGGCTTCGGAAACGCTGGGTGTCAGAGGCATGGATCGGGCTTCGGAAGACTATATCACCGCACGGGAGATCATTCTGGCGGCCTCTGCCAATGTGCCGATTCATATCGCTCACGTCAGCACTTACGGCAGCGTGGAGATCATTCGTCACGCCAAAGCACAGGGTGTCAAGGTGACCTGTGAAACCTGTCCGCACTATTTCCTGATGACAGAGGAAGCGGTGCTCTGCGGTGATGCGGATTACCGTATGAATCCGCCGCTCCGGACGGAAAAAGACCGTAAAGCAGTGCTGGAGGGACTTCTGGACGGCACGATCGACTGTATCGTTACCGACCATGCACCCCATGCTCCGTCGGAAAAGGCGGATTTCCGTTACGCTCCCAACGGCGTGATCGGCATGGAAACCTCGCTGGCAGCTTCGCTGAAATTGGTGCATGCCGGTCTGATGACCCTGCCGCAGCTGGTACAGAAAATGGCAGAGAATCCCCGCAAGATTCTGGGCTTGCCGCAGCATCAGCTGGCAGTAGGTGAGCCGGCAGATCTGACGCTGGTAGATCTGGATTATCACTGGACAGTGGATCCGGAAAAAATGCACTCCAAAGCGAAAAATGTGATCTGGAAGGGCAAAACACTGGTGGGCAAACCGGTGTGCACCATCACAGACGGCATCATTCGCTATCAGGATACAGAGTATTTAGAAGAAAGGAACCGATGCAATGGCTTTTGATAGACTTATCAAACGAATTGACGAACTGCACAATCCGTCCGTAGCCGGACTGGATCCGCGTCTGGAGTACGTGCCGCAGTTCATACAAGATGCCAGCTTTGTGAAGCTGGGACATACACTGGAGGCAGCTGCTGATGCAATTCTCCAGTTCAACAAGGCGTTGATCGATGCCCTGTACGATGTGGTTCCGGCGATCAAGCCGCAGGCTGCGTACTATGAAATGTACGGCTGGGCAGGTGTCCGCACACTGGCGGAAACCATTCGCTATGCACAGAGCAAGGGCATGTTCGTCATGACAGACGGCAAACGCAATGACATTGGTGCGACCATGACTGCATATGCCACCGCACATCTGGGAAAAGTAGATGTGGACGGCGTGGAACTGGAACCCTTTGGAGCAGATGCACTGACAGTCAACGGCTATCTGGGAACAGACGGCATTCAGCCGCTGCTGGACGTTTGCGAAAAATATGACAAGGGCATTTTCGTGCTGGCAAAGACCTCGAATCCGTCCAGCGGAGAACTGCAGGACAAACTGATCGATGGCAAGCCGGTCTATGAGATCATGGGCGAAATGTGCGAAAACTGGGGCAGCAGGCAGATCGGTGCCTATGGCTATTCCGCAGTGGGTGCTGTGGTAGGTGCGACCTATCCGGAACAGCTGGCGGAACTCCGGAAAAAGCTGCCGCATACGCTGTTCCTGGTGCCGGGATACGGTGCACAGGGCGGCGGTGCACAGGGCGTTGCCGGTGCATTTGATGAAAACGGCAGAGGTGCGATTGTCAACTCCTCCCGTGCCATTATGTGTGCATGGAAGAAGGAAGAAAACTGTCCGGAAACGGCTTTTGCAGAAGCTGCCAGAAGAGAAGCAATCCGTATGCGTGATGATATTACCGCATATTTATAATTTTTCAGGGCAACGCCGGTGCATTGCAAGGTGCATCGCAGGCTCTTAGATCGGAAAGGACTGGTGTCATGTCATTATTGGAACGAGGCGATAACGCCTATCTGCTTCTGGCAGACGGAACGATTTTTGAAGGTTTGCATTTTGGTGTCAAGGGAACGGCAATCGGTGAGGTAGTCTTTACCACCGGTATGACTGCTTATCAGGAAACACTGACCGACCCCAGCTATTATGGGCAGCTGGTCACACAGACATTTCCGCTGATCGGCAACTATGGTGTCAATGCAGCAGACAGCGAATCTGCACGTTCTTATATCCACGGTTACATTGTGCGGGAATGGTGCAACACCCCGTCGAACTTCCGCATGGAAGGGGATATTGACGGATTCCTGAAAGAACAGAACATTGTGGGCATCTACAACATCGATACCCGTAAGCTGACCCGTATCATTCGGGAAGTCGGCGTTATGAACGGCGTGATTACAACAGAAGATGTTTACGCCAAGAAAGAAGAGCTGCTGGAACAGGTTCGGAACTACACCATTCAGAATGCAATTCTCAGCGTGACCGGCGACGAGCCGAGAACTTATCGTGAGGGAACACCGAAGTATAAGGTTGCTCTGTATGATTTCGGTTACAAACGCAATATCCGGAACGAACTGGTAAAACGCGGCTGTGAAGTCGTAGTTCTGCCGGCAGCCACTAGTGCAGAAGAATTAAAGGCGATGCACGTAGACGGCATCATGCTTTCCAATGGACCGGGGGATCCGTCCGAAAATCAGGCGATCATCGACAATGTGGGCGAGATCGCAAAGCTGGGCATTCCGATCTTCGGCATCTGTCTGGGACACCAGCTGCTGGCACTGTCGCAGGGATGTCGGACAGAAAAGCTGAAGTACGGTCACCGCGGTGCCAACCAGCCGGTTATCGACCTGAACAGTCACCGGACTTATGTCACCAGCCAGAACCACGGTTATGCAGTTGTAGGAGAAAGTCTGGATCCGGAAGTGGGAACCGTTTCTCATATCAACGCCAATGATAAAACCTGTGAGGGAATTCGTTATCACAAGATCAATGCCTTTACGGTGCAGTTCCATCCGGAAGCACACGGCGGACCGCTGGATACCGCATATTTGTTTGACGAATTCGTTGCTGTGATGGAAAAGGAGAAGAAGTAAGTTATGCCATTGAGAAGTGATATTAAAAAGGTTCTCGTGATCGGTTCCGGTCCGATCATCATCGGACAGGCTGCGGAGTTCGACTATGCAGGAACACAGGCTTGCCGTGCACTGAAACAGGAAGGTCTGGAAGTTGTCCTCATCAACTCCAATCCGGCAACGATCATGACAGATAAGGCGATGGCGGATAAGGTCTATATCGAACCGCTGACGCTGGACGTGGTAAAGCGGATCATTCGGATCGAAAAGCCGGACAGCCTGCTGTCTACCATGGGTGGTCAGACTGGTCTGACCTTGTCCATGCAGCTGGCGGAAGAAGGCTTTCTGGAAGCCAACGGTGTCAAGTTGTTGGGTGCTGACCCGCTGACCATTCATAAGGCAGAAGACCGTCAGGCATTCAAGGATACCATGGAAAAGATCAACCAGCCCTGTATCCCGTCAAAGGTCGTAGAAACCATTGAAGATGCCGTAGATTTTGCCAAGACCATCGGCTATCCGGTTATCGTGCGTCCGGCATTCACACTGGGCGGCACAGGCGGCGGTATCGCAGACAATGAAGAAATGCTCCGCGACATCACCAAGAATGGTCTGCGTCTTTCTCCGATCACACAGGTTCTGATCGAAAAGTGCATCAGCGGCTGGAAAGAAATCGAGTTTGAGGTGATCCGTGACCGCAAGGGCAACGTCATCACCGTCTGCTCCATGGAAAACTTCGATCCGGTCGGCGTACACACCGGCGATAGTATCGTTATCGCCCCGACTGTAACTCTGACAGATCGGGAATACCAGATGCTGCGTACCGCTGCGATCAATATTATTTCCGAACTGAAGGTAGAGGGCGGCTGTAACTGTCAGTTTGCACTGCACCCCACCAGCATGGAATATGCAGTCATTGAAGTAAACCCCCGTGTATCCCGTTCTTCTGCACTGGCTTCCAAGGCGACCGGTTACCCGATCGCAAAGGTTGCCGCAAGAATCGCGATCGGCTACACACTGGACGAAATTGTCAATCAGGTTACCGGCAAGACCTACGCCTGCTTCGAGCCGGCTCTGGACTACGTCGTTGTCAAGTATCCGAAGTGGGCATTTGATAAGTTTGTCTACGCAAAGCGGACACTGGGCACCCAGATGAAAGCGACCGGTGAAGTCATGGCAATCGGTACCAGCTTCGAAGAAGCCATTATGAAGGCTGTTCGTTCGACAGAACTGGGCGTAGATTCCATGAACATGAAGAAGTATGAAAAGATGCCTCTGGAAGAAATTATGGAGCGGCTGCAGGTCGTAGACGATGAGCGTGCATTCCAGCTGTATGAGGCAATGAAGCGTGGCAAGACGGTAGAAGAACTGCATGAACTGACCATGGTAGACTGCTGGTTCCTGAACAAGCTGATGAACCTGATCGAACTGGAACGGGAAATGGCTGCCAAGCCGCTGACCGAAGATCTGTACCTGCTGGCAAAGCAGTACGGCTATCTGGACGCGACCATTGAACGTATTTCCGGCAAGAAGTGCCCGATGCACCGCCATGCTGTATATAAAATGGTAGATACCTGTGCAGGCGAATTCAAGGCAGAAACGCCGTATTTCTACTCCACCTATGATGACGAGAACGAAGCGGAAGAATTCATTGAACGTCAGCACAGCGACAAGAAAAAGATTATCGTATTCGGTTCCGGTCCGATCCGTATCGGTCAGGGTATCGAGTTCGACTACTGTTCTGTACACTGCGTATGGACTCTGAAAGAAATGGGCTGTGAAGCAATCATCTGCAACAACAATCCGGAAACCGTTTCCACCGACTTCGACACCGGCGACCGTCTGTATTTCGACCCGCTGACAAAGGAAGACGTTGCCAATATCATCAACACCGAAAAGCCTTACGGCGTTGTGGTACAGTTTGGCGGACAGACTGCCATTAAGCTGACACGGTATCTGGCAGATATGGGTGTCAATATTCTGGGTACTTCTGCAGACGATATTGACGCTGCCGAGGACAGAGAGCGTTTTGATGAATTGCTGGGCAGATGCGGCATTCCGCGTCCGGCTGGTGAAACCGTCATGACGACCGAGGAAGCCCTCAAGGCTGCCAACGATCTGGGTTATCCGGTTCTGATGCGTCCGTCTTACGTACTGGGCGGTCAGAATATGATTATCGCACATTCGGACAAGGATATTGAAGAATATATGGCGATCATCACCAGCCATATGATTGAAAATCCGGTGCTGATCGATAAATATATGATGGGTACAGAAGTCGAAGTTGACGCGATCTGTGACGGCAAGGACTTCCTGATTCC
>OOBT01001003.1_pt1 | contig 15938 bp, 15 predicted proteins | sample 1671551 | NCBI WGS metagenome assembly OOBT01 (sample SAMN06348168, study PRJEB24527) | human gut metagenome | reverse complement strand
CGACCACCGAGATCTACACTCTTTCCCTACACGACGCTCTTCCGATCTCGTTCGAGTGCAGCTCTAGCGCGAAGTGTATCAACATCACTCTTAACTTCTGGATTTTCTTTAAAGCTTTCCAAACGTTTTTGTGCACGTTCATAAGCTTTTTTTGCTCTATTGATATCAATTTCAATAGGAAGTTCTGCTGCACTTGCAAGTACAATAATTTTATCAGGTTGAACCTGAATAAAACCACCGCTAACTGCAATAAGATTTTCAGTGCCGTCAATCATAGCTCTCATTGCATGAGGAACAAGTCCTGCAAGAAGCGGAGCATGTTTTGGCATAATACCTAAATCCCCAGCAATAGAACGCACGATTAACATATCAATATCAGCACTATAAACAACTTTATTTGGAGAAATAATTTCTAGCTTTATTTTAGCCATAAATTATCCCTCCTTCTTCATTTTATTTGCTGCCTCAACAACTTCGTCAATGCTACCAACCATATAGAAAGCACTTTCAGGTAAGTCATCATATTTACCTGCTAAAATTTCTTTAAAGCCACGAATAGTTTCTTTCAATGGTACATATTTACCTGGTGTACCTGTAAACTGTTCAGCAACGAAGAATGGCTGAGATAAGAATCTTTGAATTTTACGTGCTCTAGCTACAGTAAGTTTATCTTCATCAGATAATTCTTCCATACCTAAGATAGCGATAATATCTTGAAGTTCATTATATTTCTGTAAAATAGCCTGTACACCACGAGCTACTTCATAATGATCTTCACCGATTACATGTGGGTCAAGAATACGAGAAGTAGAATCAAGTGGGTCTACTGCTGGATAAATACCAAGCTCTGCAATCTGACGAGACAATACTGTTGTTGCATCCAAGTGAGCAAATGTTGCTGCTGGAGCAGGGTCAGTTAAGTCATCGGCAGGAACATATACAGCCTGAACAGAAGTAATAGAACCATTCTTGGTAGAAGTGATTCGTTCCTGCATCTGTCCCATTTCTGTAGCCAGTGTAGGCTGATAACCTACGGCCGACGGCATACGTCCAAGCAAAGCTGAAACCTCAGAACCAGCCTGAGTAAAACGGAATATATTGTCAATAAAGAAAAGAATATCACGTGGACCATTCTCACCAGTCTGGCGGTCACGGAAAGATTCTGCAAGTGTCAATCCAGACAATGCAACAGACTGACGTGCGCCAGGAGGTTCATTCATCTGTCCGAACACCATTGCAACCTGCGATTTCTCTACTTCAGAATAATCTACTTTCGACAAGTCCCAGTTTCCTTCTTCCATGCTCTTCAGAAACTCATCGCCGTAGCGGATAACTCCAGATTCAATCATTTCACGAAGCAGGTCGTTACCCTCACGAGTACGTTCTCCTACACCGGCAAAGACTGAGAAACCGTTGTGCTTTTTGGCAATATTGTTAATCAACTCTTTGATAAGCACGGTTTTTCCAACTCCCGCACCACCAAACAATCCAATTTTACCTCCTTTCAGATAAGGTTCCAAAAGGTCGATAACCTTAATACCCGTAAAAAGGACTTCCTGCGTAGTAGCCAGATCTTCAAATTTAGGCGGTTCGCGGTGGATAGGAAAACCTCCTGTCTTATCCAGTTCCTTCATACCGTCTATCGTTTCACCGACTACGTTCATTACTCGTCCTTTAATTTGAGGACCAACAGGCATTGTAATAGCCTGTCCGGTAAGCATGACTTCCATTCCGCGCTGCAACCCGTCTGTACTGTCCATCGCAACGGTACGCACAGTATCTTCACCGATATGTTGCTGAACCTCCACTACCAAGATACGACCATCATGTCTTTTAATGGTCATAGCATCGTGAATTTTCGGCAAAGCATGTTCTGCATCCACACCGTCGAATTTAAACCGAACATCGACAACCGGACCGATTACCTGCGAAATGTGTCCAACGATTTTTGACATAAGCTTAATCTTTTATTGTATAATTAAAAGTTCTTTTAATAGTCCTGAAAAATCTACTTTTTAGTCTTTATCAAAATAGTTTAATGTTTAACTATTCGGTATGGCAAATTTATACAATAATCTGCCAACAGTGTACTCCTATGTAACATTTTTTAGCCGTAAAACTATGTTTCCTGACACAAATCAAGCGTTTTTGAACATATCATTTTACAGTATAAAACATCTATAAACATTTATTCACACACAGACGTACCAATAAATTTTTCTTTGTTTCCCGACAATTAGTAAACAAACGAACTATATCCGAACACTCCTATCCCATAATTGTAGCTACAATCCGACGAGGACCGCCATAATCACGAAACTCACAAAGATAAATACCCTGCCAAGTTCCCAGATTCAGTTTTCCTCCAGTAACAGGAATAGTAAGCGAAACCCCAGTTAAGCTACATTTTGCATGACTGGGCATATCGTCACTTCCCTCATCTGTATGCTGATAATAACTTTCATTTTCACGAACTAAACGATTATAGATCTGTTCCATATCACTACGCACTGAAGGATCATAATTTTCATTAATACTGAGTGCACAACTAGTATGTTTCACAAAAAGATTCACCAGTCCGGTTGCAGGCAACGCAGATAAGTGCGACATCACTTCCTCTGTAATCAAATGGAAACCTCTTCGACGAGGTTTTAAAGAAAATTCTATTTGTTGTATCATATTCATTAGCCTTTTTATTTCCGCAACCAGATAGCATTTATTTTACGACGTATAATCACAATATTCAGCACAGATACTCCTACAAAAATAACACATCCGGCAACCTGAGAAAGAATCATACTTCCCCCTCCTGCACCCGGATAAAGATTCATTATCGTATCAAGATATAGAGATCTTACAGACATAACAACAACACAGCCCAGTAACAATACTGCCAAATTAAGAATAACAGTAAGCAACTGATACGGACGTGCTACCCGGGCAGGACTATAACCTATCAATAGTAAATTTTCGAGTTTTGTAGAATTCTTCTGCAGCAACAGATATATACTTAATATCAAAATATAGAATGAAAGCACACTGATTAGCAAACCAACAGACAACACAATACCGATAACGATTTTCAAGAACCAAGTTGCCTTGCCGGCATCCAAACCGTTACCTTCTGTTTCATACCCTTTCTGCTGGAAAAACTTAGCAATCCGTTCATCTGCCGGGTTGTTAACTTCTACAATCAGTCTCGAAGGTTCAGCTTTTTCTCCTGCGCCATAGGCTTCATTTGCCCAATTCATAAATGATTCGGGAACCAAAATAGTATTGAGTCTGTTTGAAAAGCCGACAATATTCCCTTTCATCTGCTTCACTTGCCCATTCCCCATTATCCGGATGTCCAGATTCATCATGCCCATTACTCCTTCCGAAAGCTGAGGAAGGTTACGGCTTTGTGCAAAACCGAAATTATACAAATTCAGATAATTACGTGGAATAATGATTGGAACAATATCCGATGCCGGATTAAAACTCCATTTATCTAACTTCACATCAACAAATTCATCTGGAACCGACTCAAAAAACATATCAGTCGACATACGTATTCCTTGCATTCCCATGCCAGCAGATACCTTAAATTGCGACGGAAGGAATCCACCCACACTCTTAGTAAACGGCTGCTCCTTTATTTCCGCAATATCACCCGCAGAAAACGTATTACTTTTTCCAACAAGAGTTCCCAACGTACTAACTTTCTTGCTGAGAATTACAAAATCTTTTTTTATAAAGCTATCGCCCTGAGTAAATATAGGTAATACATCCCGATAAAACTGAACTCCCAGCAAGACGATAATCATACCAAATAAATTAGCCAGGAAAAATCCTGCAAGCTGCGACACACTAATATGCTGTCTTAATAACTTCCAAATCATAATATCTGTATTTACAAAGAAAGTACCCTGTCATAATTCAACGGAATATGTTTTCCGATAGACGTTACTATTATACCTGCTCCCTGCTTTTCAGCTTCCTCATGCAAGATCTCTGCCATAATCTTCCCATTGCCATCATCCAAATGACTGACCGGTTCATCTAAAAAAATAAAATCAAAAGGCTGGCACAAAGCACGAACAAAAGCAACACGCTGCTGCTGTCCAAAAGACATCTTTCCAATCTGCTGGTCCCATTTGTCTGAAATACCTAAACGTGAGAACCAATCTTCTATCTGCTTGCGTTTGCAATGTCCCGTCAGTGAATTCTTCAGCTGTACGTTTTCCCATGCTGTCAGCTCCGGGAACAAACGCAATTCCTGAAACAACATGCTCAACGAACGTTTTCTGATTTCTACCCACCGGCCGACAGAGAAATTCTTTACATTTTCACCGTCAAAACAGATAATGCCCTGATAGTCCTTTCTATATCCATAAATAAAACTGCAAAGGGAAGATTTACCTGTGCCCGAAACGGCTTCTACCAGATAAGTCTTCCCCCTCTGAAACGCAACTTGCCGATGCCAAACATCGGAAATGATACTATCTCTGCCGGCAAATACCTCCGGCAGAGTTTGTTGTAATTCAATTGTTTCCATTTTTCATTAATTAAATACCTCTAACAATGTTTGAAGTACATTTTTATCTTTGCTTTTTGTTGTCAGCTCAATATGAGATGTTTTATAATCTACCGTTTCTACCGTCATATAATCCAAAATGCGCAACACACCTATAGCAGGAGCATATTGACTGTTATTACCCAAAAGCTGCTTCGCCTGATCTGAAGCAGATGTAAAATTCATCCCAACAAAACAACGCTTTCCCGACACTTTTTGTCCCCATGGACAATCCCGTAAAGTAAGTCCAGGAACACGAGTATCTACCAAATTATAATCATTGGTAAAATACAAGCGATTATTTTTCACTCCAAACCAGAAACTGACATTTCCTGCACGAAGTCCCATCATACTGCCATTCCGCATACGGAATTCATAACTGTCAGCACCACGGTTTATCAGCTGCATTTGTCCGTTAGTCAACGCCAGCAAGGGCTTCAGATCTTCAAATGTTTGCAGAAACTGACTGTTCGTGACATCAGCATAAGCAATAAAACCATTCTGCAAAGGATTAGTTACCGCCACTGCCACATCGCCTTTTATAGAACCAAATATTGCCTCAAAATCGATAGGCATAATTGAGCTTTCGAACTGCTGACGTACAGTCGGGTTTTCACACAGCAACTGATAGATTTTATTTCCATCTACATTACCAGACATCCAGAAAAATGTATTTGCAGGGAAAGTATCGAGATAAGTACCTTTGACCGGATTTGTAGCTTGCAACTGCTTTTCTACCAATGAAGTCATTACTTTATCCGTTGTTATATCCTGTACATCCATCACAATCTTCCCTTTCTCAAAAGATATCGTAGAAAGCGCTTTTATATTCTTCAAATCCAGTGTAGCAGAAACTCCCATAGTAAGTGGAGTAACGTATTCTCCTGGAAGCAAATCCAAAGAAGACAATAAAACAATATCTCCTTTCTGATTCTTCATCTGTTGAAAATCAGAAGTTGCCGTAAATCCATCCTTTTCAGTCTGGCGCAAAAGCATTGAAGCCATATGAAGCATATCTTTTGCCTCCCCTCCTTTCAAGTCAAGCAAAGCCAGGAATGCATCATCTGTATACGTTACCAGCACACGCCCCATAGAGGTCCACATACACCCCTCTGCTTCAACAGGCTTCTCACATACCTGCTGGTTATGCAAAGCATTCAACAAGTCTTCCAGTTTATCTTGATCAGAAACTCTTATAACCAGACCTGTAGATACGCCACCAGATTCAATAAAATAATAAATCTTTTCAGTTAAATCCAAGCCACTCTCCGAAGGATCTTTCGTGATCTTGTCTATAAGTTCACCTGCTCCTTCAGCCCCGCTTTTCAAAGCTTCATTCAGCCGTGCCACAACCGGAGCACCTTCATCTCCACTCAATCCACTCTTTTCAGCCATCGAAACCAGATCGACAGACACAACCATTGCAGCATCTTTGGGGAGCACGTTTTCATAATTGTTCTTCTTGCTGCATGACGCCAACAGTACAGCAACCAGCAGTAAACAATATCCTAATATATTCTTTTTCATATCTCCGTCCATTAACTATTAAATAAATTCATGGTATGTACTGCCACCAAAGCAGCAGTTTCTGTACGTAAGCGCGATTTACCTAAACTGATTGAACGAAATCCCATCGCTTCAGCCTTTTCAACTTCCTCACGGCTGAAATCACCCTCGGGGCCAATTAATACCACAGCATCTTCTCCAGGTTGCAAAACATCTTTCAGAAGAGGCTTCTCTCCTTCGTAACAATGAGCTATAAATTTTTGTCCCGCAAATTCACGTTGCATGAACCGTCCAAAGTCTACCATTTCATTAACAACTGGTTTTCGCGCTTTGAGTGATTGTTTTATAGCCGAAACAACAATCTTCTCGATGCGCTCAGTCTTAATCACCTTTCTCTCAGAAAACCGACAATTCAGAAAACTGAGTTCATCGAAACCAATTTCCGTAGCTTTCTCTACAAACCATTCTATACGGTCCATATTCTTGGTAGGTGCCATTGCCAGATGCAAATGACCTTTCCAGAAAGGTTCTTGGGGAATAACCTCATTCACTTTTACCTGACAACGCTTACCTGTTGCCGCACTAATAGCGGCACGGTAAAAACAACCTTTCCCATCGGTCAGCATTATCTCATCACCCACCGTCAAACGCAACACTCGCAGGCAATGTCCAGCCTCTTCTTCGGGCAATTCCGGATTAACAGCTATATCCGGAGCATAAAATACATGCATATTCTTTAAATATTATCGTTTACTTGTATTTATCTTCTTTTTTCTCACGTTTTCTTATTTCATCGCGCAACTGTGATGCTCGTTCATAGTCCTCATTCTCCACGGCTTCATCCATTGCTTTTTTCAGAGAATCAATATCTATAGTGTTTATTGAAACACAATATGTAGAGCCATCAGCTGAGATATTACGCAGCTGTTCTCTTTCTAAAATATCTTCATAAACATACAGAGGAAACTTTTTTCTGAGAGAAAGAGAGATAACATCTGTCGTACGAGCATCGGCCTGAAATATTGTTTCATCCGCACAGCGTACAAATAAAAAGGAACTGTAAATGCCATCTTTCACCTCATAAATCACTCCTTTTACCGGCACTAATCCTCCCTTTTCCATCACGCTCAGCATCAGGTCATGAGTAAAAGGACGCGGAGGAGTATACGACATTTGTCCCATTTTTATGGCTTGTGCTTCCTGTTTCCCGATTATGAGAGCCAGTTTGCGGAAACCTCCTCCAAGTTCTTCCAGAACCAATGCAAAAGCATCCGAAGGCTTGAGCACAGCAGACATATCAAAAACTCTTATCTCTATCTCATTCATACTGTTTTAACTTCATGTTTATATTTAAACACAATACTGAACATAACAGCTACAATCAACGCATAGGCAGCGAAAATAAACCAGGCATTTGTCCAGCCCTCAACTTGTGGTTCCGTGCTGCTGAAATCAACAAACTGGTTTACTACCCACTGCGCAGTCAACGTACCAATAGTAGCCCCAAGTCCGTTAGTCATTATAATGAAAAGTCCTTGAGCACTAGAGCGTACGGAAATATCTGTTTCTTTATCAACGAACAAGGAACCGGAAACATTAAAGAAGTCGAATGCCACTCCATATACAATCATGGAAAGAATAAACATCCATACTCCACTACCCGGATTACCAAGTCCAAATAAGCCGAAGCGTAAAACCCAGGCAATCATTGCAATCAGCATAACCTTCTTTATACCGAACCGTCCTAAGAAGAAAGGTATAAGCAATATACAGCATGTTTCACTGATTTGTGAAAGTGAAATCAGCAAATTAGCATGCTGCACACCAAAAGTATCAGCATATTCAGGAATTGCACTAAAGCTTGTGATAAACGGATTTGCAAATCCGTTGGTTATCTGTAATGAAACGCCCAACAGCATTGAGAAGATAAAAAATATCGCCATTTTGCGCTGGCGGAACAGTAAAAAGGTCTTCAATCCCAAAGCCTCAACAAGCGACTTTCTCTGCCCGCCGGTATTTCTAGTCACCGGACACTGAGGCAATGTATTAGCATAAACAGCCAAAATCACTCCCCATACCGCACAAGTAAAGAATTGCATATAATTTGCCTGAAATCCTAACAAGTCTACCAGCCACATGGAACAAATAAAACCTATCGTGCCACAGGTACGGATAGGAGGAAATGCTTTAATTGTATCCAGTCCCGCTTTATCAAGCACTGTATAAGCTACCGAATTTGACAATGCAAGTGTAGGCATATAAAAAGCCACACTCATTGAATAAAATGAAAACAAGACAGTAAACGAAACATCATCACCCGCTGTCATTCCATAATATCCGGCTCCTACCATAAACAGGGCTGCAAGCAAATGACTCAATCCCAGCAATCGTTGTGCCGGAACCCATCTATCAGCTATAATACCTAATATAGCAGGCATGAACAACGAAACAATACCCTGCATGGCATAAAATATACCAATATGGCTTCCCAGCCCAATTTTAGTTAAATAAGTCCCCATGGAGGTCAGATAAGCTCCCCATACAGCAAACTGCAGGAAGTTCATAATAATCAGTCGAATCTTGATATTCATAGTTTTCATATATTAGTTATGTATAAAAGGGCTTTTTAGCCCTTCCTTAAAAATTAAACAAATATAGGAAAAGAAACGAAAAACCAAAAATATTTCCTCACAGATTTCATCAAAAGCAATTCAACAATCTCTTTCTGGCAATCAGGACACAAATAAAACAAGCCTTAACGGTTTCGTACAAGATACAAACTATGATCTATACACGCAGGAAGTTCTTCCTTATAATGCGTCACCATAATAAGTGTTTTGTCTTTTCGCTGACAGAATGCCTCTATCACATCCTTTACCAGCCGTCGGTTATACATGTCCAATCCATGAAGAGGTTCATCCAGTATCAGCAGTTCCGGATCTTTCACAAAGGCACGGGCAAGTAACACCATACGCTGCTCACCACTCGACAGTTGCAGGAAATTACGATCCTTCAGCTCTTTAATACCAAAGATATCCATCCACCACTCACAAATAGCAATATCTTCCTTATGGGTTTTCTTATACAAGCCGATAGAATCATGGAGTCCGCTTGCTACGATATCAACAGCCGGCAGATTTTTTAAATAGGCACGATGCATCTCCGGACTTACGTATCCAATATGTTTTTTTATTTCCCAAATGCTTTCTCCACTACCGCGCTTACGCCCGAACAAAGATATATCACAAGCATAGCTTTGGGGATTATCCGCACAGACCAGACTCAGCAGCGTTGACTTTCCAGAGCCGTTATCTCCGCTTAATGCCCATTTTTCGCCACAAAGCACAGTCCAGTCAAGTTCTTTCAGAATAGTACGTTCACCATAACGTATACTTACTTTATTCAAGTCTACAATATGCTCGGTATGATACAAATTATCAGCATAAGGCAAAGTCAGGATACGCTGATATTTTTCTTCAGTCAGCACATGGGCAGGAACACCGGCATTTATCGACAAATACTCCTCTCGGGGTATTTTCTTTCCGCAAGAGCGGTTGGCAACAGGAATGACATGTGTTATAAAAGCTGGGATATCGTCCGTTTTCGATAGAACCAGAATAACCTGCAAAGGAGTTACTTCTGTAAGTTTCTGCAACAGTTCATGCAACAGGTCGCGAGTTTTGGCATCAAGACCGATAAACGGATTATCCATAATCAACACACGCGGATTAGAGAGTAAGGTCTTTGTAAGTTGAAACTTGCGCAACTCACCACTAGACAACAAGATAATATGCTTGTCAAGCATCGTGTCTACCCCAAATAAATCATACAATACGGCGCGAAGCTCCTGATTCTTACATTCAGGCAACAAATCACGAACAACTGGAGTTTCTTCCAGATCCTGAGAATTCCAGCGCTGCTGATAATAATACGTTCCGTCAGAATCACCGTACGAGTCACGGAAAGTTATATACTTTATATTATCACATACCAAGTTCGACTCTGAAGGCGAAAAATCATATTCTACCTCGTTCATCAGTAGCGGATACCGTCCGATAATAGTATCCACCAACAAACTCTTACCTGCCCCGTTTGGACCTACGATAGCAACATGTTCTCCTTTTGCTATCTGTAAATTAATCGGCTCATTCAGTCGATATAAAGGATGTCTGGTCACCCCGTCTTTAATTGTAATGATATTCTGCATTGTTCTTGTATATTACTGATGGATAATCATAGCCGAACGCGGACTGACTGTGATCTGGTTTCCGGTAATCATGCCCAATCCCAAAATCAAGTCAATCTTGCCGTCACGACATGCTATCCAATATTTACCTTCTGGAATATTAACCTTTATCGGTTCTGTACGAGCATTCAGTACTACAATCGTATTCAACCACTTATCGCCACAAGGACTTCCCTTTATACGGAAAGCAACAACATTCGTAGCCGGCACATGAATAAACTCCAGATGCTTGCGAATCAGATCTGCATTTCCCATTCGAAAAGCAGGATGAGCCTTACGCATAGCAATCAGCCCCCTTACATAGTCGAACACTTCACGATAAGCTGTTTTATTGCGCCAGTCTATCGCATTTATTTCATCCGGTTTGTTGTAAGCATTTACAACACCTTTCCTGTCGCGCAATATTTCATCTCCAGCAAATATAAAAGGAACTCCCTGCGATGTAAACACAGCAGTTTCGGCCAATTTCTGCAAAGCCTTCAATTCCGGAACAGAAGCCCCCGGAAGAGTAACTTTCAGTCTGTCTGTCAGGCATAAGTCGTCATGACAACTTACATAACTGATAAATTGCGAAGGAGTATTCGCCCATATCTTAGGAACACGACGTACTGAATCGTTATTTATTTGCGGATGAGCAATTCCACCTACAATACCGAACTTCACACCAGTTTCATGCCCCGGACGTCCTATAACGAAAGCTCCTTTCTCATCCTTGCCAAACGGACCTCGCAGACTGTCACGGAATTCATCACTGAAAGCCGCAATACCAGGCATCTGATAAACATTATTCTTCATAGCAAGTTCAGAAGCAGGAAGCTGCGGAGTACCGGCAGCCCATCCTTCTCCATAGATAAATATGGTAGGATCTATTCCATCAAGAGCTTTTCGGATTTCCTTCATCGTAACGATGTCGTGTATGCCCATTAGGTCGAAACGGAAACCATCTACATGATATTCATTCGCCCAGTAACAAACAGACTCTATGATAAATTTCCGAACCATGGCACGTTCACTCGCCGTTTCATTACCGCATCCCGAAGCATTGGCAAACTTTCCTTCACTATCCTGACGGTAAAAATAACCGGGAACTGTACGTTCAAAATTGCTTCCTTTTGTCAGAGCCGTATGATTATATACGACATCCATTATTACCCTGATTCCAGCACGGTGCAAAGCCATCACCATTTGCTTAAATTCACGAATACGCACATCAGGCTTATAAGGATCTGTTGCATACGAACCTTCGGGAACATTGTAATTTTTCGGATCATATCCCCAGTTGTACTGAGGCTTATTCAGCTTTGTTTCATCGACTGACGAAAAATCGAATGAAGGCAACAAATGCACATGAGTCACTCCCAGTTCCTTCAAATGCGCAATACCTGTCTTCTCACCCAGATAAGTATGGGTGCTGTCTTCCGTCAGAGCCAGAAATTTTCCTCTATGCTTGATGCCTGCAACCGTATCGATCGAAAAATCACGATGATGCATCTCGTAAATAATGATATCAGAAAAACTTTTTAAGGGCGGACGTACATCCTTTTCCCATCCCTGAGGATTAGTTTCTCTCATATCGATAATGGCAGCACGGTCGCCATTTACTCCCACCGCTTTTGCCATAACACCAGGAGTATCACCTTGCCAGATGCCATCTATTTTTACATTGAATGCATAAAAGCTACCTTTCAAATCACCTTCTGCCACAGCCTGCCACATTCCGTCGGCTGCCTGCTGCATGCTTATCATCCGCTGGACAGCTCCGCCCTGTCCCTTTTCGTATAACATGACACGTACTTCCTGAGCTGTAGGAGCCCACAAAGAAAAATGCGTTCCAGCCGGCGAGTAAGTCATTTCTTCCCATTTACCTTCATATACAGGGTATTCATCAAACGAATCGAATGAACTTCTCTGGATAGAATTGCAGCCAACTGCCGTTGCTAAGGCCAACATAGCTAAAAGGTGTTTTGCATTCATGATTTTTCTATTTTTTCACTTTATCGGGATTCTTTTGTATATAGTCTTTCCAACTTGAATACGCTTTCGGCATAGCCGGACGGCCCATTTGCAAATAATGACAATATGCAGCCCCCAATGCATCGGTAGCATCCATAAAGGGCCCCATTTCCGACTCGGGAATATGCAGCATACGCTTCAGCATATCGGCCACCTGCTCTTTACTGGCCTGACCGTTTCCTGTTATCGCCATCTTTATTTTCAGAGGAGCATATTCCGTTACAGGAATATCCCGACATAAAGCAGCCACAATAGCCACACCCTGGGCACGTCCCAGTTTTAACATCGACTGTACATTTTTTCCAAAGAAAGGGGCTTCGATAGCCAGCTCATCAGGCAGATAAGAGGAAATCACTCCCTGCACCCGTTCGTAAATATGCTTCAATTTCAAGTACGGATCAGTACATTTTCTCAGGTCTATCACTCCCAAGGCCACGACTTGAGGTTTTACTCCTGTCACCTTCAGCACTCCATAGCCCATGATATTTGTACCGGGATCTATTCCCAAAATAATCTTTTCCTTTACAGGCTGTATCACTTGACCACCTCCATTAATGTGGGAAAGCCAATCACTTTATCCTTAAATATCTTCAGCATTTCTTCATTCAAGCGTGCACCCTGCTTGGTATGCCAGCGATGAAGCGCTGCACTATCTTCTACCTCCCATTGTAAAGAAAAACATTCGCTATCCTGCTCCTTATGGCTTAATATACGTAATATGCGAGGATTACGCAGTTCTCCCGACTGTTCGACTTCAGGAATATAGCATTCGTTCAACCAAATTACAAAATTTCTCGCATCGTTCATTTCCACATGAAAGGTTGTATTATAAATCAGCATAACTATATTTTGTTTATCTATTTTTATTGGCAAAGTTAGCAATTATTGGAGATTATCCCCTGTCTGACAGAAAATAATTCAGTGAATATACCAGTTGTTCGGACAACTTTTATTATTTTTGCGCACATTAACACGATTAGTGTGCAATGAAACAATGGAAACAACAAGCAGTTTAATACAACTTATTGAAGAAAGCATCCGTAAAAACTGGAATCTGGATGCAATGACAGACTACAAGGGAGCTACCTTACAATACAAAGATGTAGCGCGCAAAATAGAAAAGATGCATATTCTATTCGAACATGCAGGTATAAAAAAAGGAGATAAAATCGCGCTCTGCGGTAGAAACAGCGCAAACTGGACTGCAACATTTCTCGGTGTTATCACTTATGGAGCAGTAGCCGTCCCTATCCTTCACGAATTCAAAGCCGATAATGTACATAATATAGTAAACCATTCGGAAGCACGTATGCTGTTCGTGGGCGATCAGGTGTGGGAAAATTTCAACGAAGCTGCCATGCCTCATCTGGAAGGTATCATCGAGCTGAAAAACTTCGATCTGGTTGTTTCACGCTCACAACGCCTTACCTATGCCCGTGAACATCTGAATGAAGAATTCGGGAAACGTTATCCTTGCCGCTTCCGTGCGGAGAATGTATCTTATCGCCGCGAAGAACCGGAAGAGCTGGCTGTCATCAATTACACATCGGGTACAACCGGATATTCGAAAGGAGTAATGCTTCCTTATCGCAGCATTATCTCGAATGTAGTACACATTCATAAAAAAGTAGGTTTGAAACCTGGCGACAATGTGGTATCAATGTTGCCGTTAGGACACATTTTCGGTCTGGTTTTCGATTTTATTTATGGAGTAACCGTGGGCGCGCACTTATGGTTCCTTACACGCATGCCCTCACCTAAAATCATTGCCGAGTCATTTGCTGAAATACGTCCGCGTGTCATAGCATGTGTTCCTCTCATCGTTGAGAAGATTTTCAAGAAGAATATTCTGCCTAAAGTAGACAACAAACTGGGGAAACTCCTGCTGAAACTGCCTATCGTCAGTGATAAGATAAAAGAACAGATCCGCACACAGGCTATGGAGGTATTTGGAGGTAACTTTATCGAAATAGTAATCGGAGGTGCACCTTTCAATCCTGAGGTAGAGGCATTTTTACGAAAAATCAACTTCCCCTACACCATTGCCTACGGAATGACAGAAGCCGCTCCGCTTATCTGCCACAGCCGCTGGGATGAAATACAGTACACATCGTGTGGAAAAACAGTTTCGAATATGGAAACAAAGGTATTGTCATCCGATCCGGAACGCATCCCGGGAGAACTGGTATGCCGGGGAATGAATGTCATGCTGGGTTATTACAAGAACGAGGAAGCCACAGCACAGGCTATCGATTGCAATGGCTGGCTTCATACAGGCGATATGGCCATCAAGGATGCCGAGGGAAATATTTTCATTAAGGGACGCTGCAAGAACATGCTGCTTACAGCTTCCGGACAAAACATTTACCCTGAGGAAATTGAAGCCCGTTTGAACAACATGCCTTTCGTAAACGAATCGCTTGTCATTCTGGCTGGAGACAAGCTTATCGCACTGGTTTATCCAGACAATGAAGAAGCCTTTGCACAAGGTATGGACAAAAAAGCGCTGGAAGCAGCCATCGAGGTCAACCGTACAGAGCTTAACAAAATGCTGCCGGCTTATTCACAAATTACCCGTATCAAACTCTATCCTGAAGAGTTCGAGAAAACAGCTAAAAAGAGCATCAAACGTTTTCTTTATCAGGATATCAAAGAATAATAAAAAAACATTGTTGTCCGACAAAATCGATTTAATATACAAAATACCGCTCAACCATCGAATATATAATGGTCGAGCGGTATTTTGTTATTCCAAGTCCCATCAAAAATATACCTCCTTCTTTTTGCCGGTCTTAGGATGACGTTCCACACCCTTGAACAGGATATTGGAGAAATGACAAAGTTTGCGGGCTTCTGCCTGTATGGACGGCATTATCTCACGCAAGGAATCAAAACGCATGATGACAGCATAGAGCATAACGACAAAATATGTCCAGCCATCGAATCGTTTTTACATAGTATTCACCACCATGTTTACGGCTTATCTGAAAGATTTTTAGCTTATCCAGTAATTTTATAACCAGACTGTAGAATATTCGTCCGCATAAAAGTATGCTTTGCTCATAATTAGATTTTCTTGTTTGACGACAAAAATCTAATGAAAATGGGCTGACCTAGCAAATGAAGTCGGCCCTATTTTGTGGCTTTACACTTTTTTGGATAGCAATATAAGAAAAATAGATACTTTTTCGTATCTTTATCAAGCATAAAATACATAGGACTTACTTTATATGAATTTAGTCATTCATTGATATAAGAAGTTATTCAGACTGTATACTATGTTTTAAAAGAATCTAGTACAAAATTGAGCCACTTCATAAACCAATAATACTATGAGGCATACAGGTTTTTCCATTATAATGCCTACCTATAATCAGGCGGCTTTTATACGAAGGGCTATTGCCAGTCTCCAAAGGCAAACCTATTCAGAATGGGAGTTAATCATTGTCAATGATGGCTCTACTGATGATACAGAACTGTATATATCCGATTACCTGCACTAAACAATAGTACTTCAACTTTAATAACAGGAAAGTTATGAGCATATTGCTTATTTATTCGGTACAGTTGCAAATATCCGTGGCTTATTTTTGTAGTATAGGTCTCTATTTTCTTGTT
>OOBT01000997.1_pt1 | contig 15975 bp, 9 predicted proteins | sample 1671551 | NCBI WGS metagenome assembly OOBT01 (sample SAMN06348168, study PRJEB24527) | human gut metagenome | reverse complement strand
TAGTCCACAGTTTATTAGAATATGCGGCGAGGTGTATTACGAGAACAAAAGATATCCTGAGGCCAGAGCGGCGCTTGTCAAGGCACATGCCATGGCTCCGGCTGGTAACAAGATAATATATTCTTTGGTAAAACTGTATTTATCCATGGGATTTACACAGCTTGCAGAGCGTTATTTTGAGATATATACATTTAATCAGGCCAATAAGGATGCAGGTACATACAGACTTGAATATATGATAGCCAAGGCACACAGGAAGCCCGTGAATGAACTTTACAGCATACTGGTGTCGGCGAATGATGTTGAGACGGATGAAGAGTGGGATTTTGAGATGCTTCTGCTTCATGCGTACATAAGAAACAGGGAGAAGTTTGACAGCGCCTGTGTTGAATTCAGAGCGCATTACAAGAACTCTTCACATTTGTATATGCTGGACAAGCTCATGGGCGGCGATGTGGATCTTGAATCCATGATCTATTGTTATCCTGACACGGAGATGTCGGATGATGATCCTGAGCAGGCAGATACAAGAGCAAATGAAAATAAGATATTGGAAGAAGACGATCTGAGAATGCATCCAAAGGATGCTAAGATCATGATCATGGTCGAGGATGACGCACCTGTGACGAGTTCCATGAAATTCAAGCAGATGTGGATTAGATCGAAGGATAAAAAAGAGCAGAAAAAGGAAGCTCGTCAGGAAGAAGAGAATTCTGAGCCGAAGAAGAAATCCAGAGGTTTATTTGGATTGATGTCAAGGAAAGAGGAAGAGCTTGTCGAGCAGGAGATGGAATCTCTGAAGAACGAGAATCTTGACAAGGAACAACTGCTCGAGGAAGTTATTTCCGATACTGCTGATGATGCCGGGAATACGGCAAAGCCTGAGCTCAAGGCGATGAGCAGTGACAGTGAGAAAGCTCCTGAGGGAAAGTCACAGGATATGACTGAGATAAGCGGGGAGCTGACTCCTGAGGATGCAGCGGTGTATAACAAAGATAACGACAATGAGTATGAGGATTCCGAACCGGTGGAGGAAGATAACTATGTTATCGAAGAAGAGCCGGAGGAAGTAGTCATGGTTGAAGTTGATGGTGACGATTCTGATGACGTATCTGACAGTGCGTCAGATCGCGATTCTGAAGACGATACTGTTGTGGAGACCTTTGATCCTGAGTTCGAGGGAGACTTTGAGGATGGATTTGAGGCGGATGCAGAGCCGGAGACTTTGCCTGATGAACCGGTTGAATCAGAAACGTTTGATTTTGATAAAGCCTTTGAATCTCTTGAGGAGTTCGAGGTTGACGATGAGAATCTCGAGGATCTGATGGAAGATGCGGAGTCTCAGAATGATGTGGAAGAAACTGCTGTTGAGCCGGGTGTAGAGCAGAATGAACCGGAAGTTGATGAAGTTTCAGTTGAGATCGAACCGGAGATCGAAGAAGAATTCGAGGTAGATGCAGATTCTGAGCCTGAATTCGAAAAAGAACTTGAGGTTGGCGCAGAATTCACGATCGAGGCAGAGCCAGAGGCTGAGGAAGAATTCACAGTCGAGGCAGAGCCGGAGGTTGAGGAAGAATTCACAATCGATGCCGAAGCGGAGATTGAAGATGAATTTGAGACTGAAGCTGAGCCAGAGTTAGAAGAATTTACAATCGATGCGGAATCTAAGGAATCTGAGATGGAAGAAGTTCCAGTGGAAGTCGAACCAGAGGTGGAAGAATTTGAAGCTGAGGCTGAACTGGAGATCGAAGAAACTGAGGCTGAAGCTGAATCAGAGGTCGAAGAGGAATTCACAATGGAAGCAGAGGATAAGTCAGAAGAGAAAATTGCGGTGGAGACAGAACCGGAAAAGCCAAAGAATAATGGCTTCCCGGTGTTTAAGAGCAGTCTGTTCCCTGACTACAACACAGAGAATGCAGCACTGTATGATCTGTCGGCAGAGAAAGATATAAATGCAGAGATAGAGGCTGATGAAGCCAAGATATCGGAAAGTCTTAAGAAAGAGGAGGATCTTATCGGTGAAACAGACAGACTCCTTGCAAGACTTGGAATTAAATTCAACACGGAATTCAATTCTATATTGAATTTTGATGATGAAGATAAAGAGGATGATGTGGCAGCTCCCGACGAGGAGAAGACAGATGAGCAGGAATCCTCACAACAGGAAACGGTTGACGCTGAACCAGAGCAACCGAAGAAAAAGCCGTTCAGACTGAAGGGCTGATCAAAGAAGAAATAAAGTAGCATGATCATACATATAGTGTATTGCTTTTTATTTGAACAAACGGAAGGAGGCGAGGGAATTGGCTGTAGATCAGACAGAAGCAATGATTGCGGCGATCAAGGCACAGCTTGAAAAGGAAAGAGCTGCAGAAGCTGCCAAGAAAAAGAGGGAAGAAGAGGAAGAACTTCTCAAGAGCGGCAGCAAGAAGAAAGATGCTGAGACTGCTAAAAGCCAACACAAAACTTTGTCCAAGGAGGAGTTAGAACGAATCGAGGCTAAGAAACGCCGTAAGAGAGAAGAGGCTCTTGGAATTGTTCATGAGGATGAACCGGAAACTTCAACTGAGGATGAAAAGCAGGACGATGTTCCAAAAGAGGGAGAGGGACTGAAGCCTGAAGATAAAAAAGAAGATAAAAAACCAGAGGGAGCTGCACCTAAGCTCAGTCTTAACCTTGGAGGCATCGCTGATGATATGTCGGGCGGTGGTCTCGGAGGAGGCCTTGGCGGCGGATTAGGTGAAGGCGGTCTTGGAGGACTCGGAGGCGGCCTTGGCGGAGGACTCGGAAGTACACCTAAGACAGAGGGAGGCCTTGGATCAGGCGGCCTTGGCGGCGGTCTTGGAAAAACACCTAAAACAGAAGGCGGTCTTGGTGGCGGATTTAAGTTCGGCGCCGGAACTGAAGGTACAGTTAAGTCAACAGGTGGAAGCAATATTGTTCTCACTGATGATGATGAAAATGCTGAGGATGAAGAGACACTTGAATGGGTAACTGATAAGAATGCAAAGGTGAATAAAGTTAAGTCACCTAAGGGAGGCAGTGATGCGAACGGAGATCTGTTCAGCATTCTCCCAGATAGAAACAAGCAGGCTGCGGCTGGAGAGTCATTGTATGATTTTGATGATGATGATGACGATGATGACGATTTCCTTGGTGCAGGAATAAAGAACCTGTCCAATATAGACGAGGAGAGTCCTGAGGAGATAGCCAAGAAGAAGGCTGAAGAGGAGGCTAGGAAGAAAGCTGAGGAGGAAGCCAAGAAGAAGGCTGAGGAAGAAGCTAAGAAGAAGGCCGAGGAAGAGGCTAAGCGTAAGGCTGAAGAGGAGAAGAAGCGCAAAGAGGCAGAAGAGGCAAGAAAGAAGGCTGCCGCTGAAAAGGCTAAGGCTGAGGCTGAGGCAAAGAAGCAGCAGGCGATCGACGATGCCAGAAAGAATGCTGAAGAGGCAAAGAAACATGCTGAGACCTCGAAGAAGACCATCGAGGAATGCGAGAAGACAGAGAAGGATCTCGAAAAGCAGCTTGAAGAATTTGCTGCCAAGAAGCAGAACTATGATGCAAAGATGGCACAGGAGGCTGAGGCAAAGAAGAAGAATGATGCTGAACTGCTTGAGCGAGAGGAGAAAGAGCTTGATGCCAATATTGCAAAGCTCAAGAAAGAGATATCAGATACAAATGAATCTGCTAAGAAAGAGTCAGACAGAATCCTCAAGGAGAGTGATCCTGATACATATAAGAACAATATGATCAATGAGGCTCAGGCTGCTGCCGACAAGGCTATAAAGGCACTTGCAGACACCAAGAAGACTAATGTGGATAAGGGTGTTGCTGAGTACAACAAGGCTGTTGATGCTGATAAGAAGAAATTGGCAGACATAGATGCGGATAAGAAGAAGTCTATAGAGACGGCCAAGAAGAAGCGCACAGATGAGGAAGCAAGAGCAGCCAAGATCATGAAGACTGCCGAGGCAGACAAGACAAAGGCTGGTGCAATATTCAGCGAGTCTAAGAAGGCTGAGGAAGAGGCTGATGCTAATCTTAAGAATACCACTGAGATGGAGAGTCAGTCACAGAAGACTCTTGATGAGCTCCAGAAGAAGCTTGAGGAGTCAGAGAAGGCTGTTAAGAATGCAAAGAACAGCAGAAATGATGCAAACACAAAGCTTGCAATACAGAAGGAAGAACTGAAGAAGGCAGAGAAGGTTGAGGAGGAGGCTGCAAAGGCTCTTGAGGCAGCAAAGAAAGCCAAGGAAGAGGTTCAGAAGAAGATTTCAGACAGCGAAGAGTTCATAAAGAAGGTTGCTGATCAGATTACAACTGCTGAGAACGACAACAAGAAGATCAGTGAGGATGTTGCCGCTGCAAAGAAGGAGAATGACTCATTCAAGGCTGCGAAGGCAGAGGCTCAGGAAGCTCTCGACTCAGCTAAGAAGTCTCTTGTTGAGGCTGAGGATCTTCTGGCAAAGGCAGAGGCTGCTGCCGAGGAAGCGGAGCAGGTAGTCGAAGAGGCTAAGATCGCAGAAGAGGTTGAGATCCAGAATGCGGAAGCTGCTGCCAAGGAAAAGACAGATAAGCTTACGGCAGAAGGAAAAGATAGAGAGACCAAGCATGAGGTGTTCCTTGCTGCTGAGGAAGAGAAGTATGCTACGGCAGAGGCAAGTGAGCTCGAGAAGGTTCAGACTGCAGCTATGAAGGCTGAGAAGGAAGCCTCAGATATGAAGACAAAGGCTGAAGCTGATGCTAAGAAGCTTCTCGATGATGCAAAGAAGAAAGAAGAAGAGTTAAAGAACAAGATCGCTGAGCTCAAGACAAAACAGGCTGAGCGCGTTGTTGCAAGAAAAGAGGCTGCTGATCAGGCCAAGACCGAGGCTGAGGAGAAGAAGAAGAAAGATCTCTCAGCAATAGACAAGGCCGAGGCTGATGTCAAGAAACAGCTCGAGGATATAAGAAGCAAGGCTACTGCTGCTGCAAAGGTACTTGAAAAGGCTATAAAGCGTGAGGAAGAGTACAAGAAGCAGGAAGAGCTTCTGAAGGAAGGCAAGGTTGAGGAAGCTGCACAGGTTATCACACAGGATGAAGAAGCAACTATGGCTGCTTCAGTAAGTGAGGCTGTTGCTGCGAGACGTAAATCACTGCCTAAGGAGGCAAAGTACCTCTACAAGTATCTCGGAGTCGAGCCTGCTGGTGCACAGATCGTTAACGTTCTCCAGACTCTCAAGGTAGATCCTAAGAGATCTAAGAATGTTGTTATTCTTGGACAGCACGGATTTGGACTTACCATGGTCGGTGAGGATTTTGCAAAGTTCTATTATGATATGGGAATCTGCAAGTCTGAGGCAAAGGCAAAGGTTAAGGCAAAGGTTATAAACAGCGGTAAGCTTGCAGGAGCAGTTGGCAAGCTCAAGGGCGGATGTCTTATCATTGAGAGTGCAGGACTTATAACACCTGAGAGATTCAAAGAGATGGTTGATATGTGTTCACCTGAGAAGAATGATGTTAAGATCATCCTCACAGGAGAGAAGACAGCTCTCAGCAATATGCTTGCAGCAAATATGACTCAGGCAAGATCGTTCAACAACAGAGTATACTTTGACCAGATCAATGAGAGTGGAATGATCAATGTGGCAGAGTGCTACGCTGATGAGAAGGGCTTCAAGCTTGAGAGCGGAGCAGATACAGCTATAAGGAATGCTTTGATGGCGATGGAGTCAGGAAATATCGACAGACTTCTCGGTGCTATGGATGATGCCATGAAGGCTGCTGAGACCAGAGATCCTATCGACAAGAAGATTCTTAAAAAAGAGATAAAATAAGTTTTGTGACGGATATACCGTTGTAGAATTTTGTTGAAAAAAACAATACCAGTGCTTATAATATCTGTGTTATAGCACTGGTATTATTTTGTTGTGATAAAGGAGAATTTATATGCTTTCAACTGATATTGGAGTAGATTTAGGAACGTCAAATGTATTGATCAGCGTAAGAGGTAAGGGAATTGTTGTAAACCAGCCGTCTGTTGTCGCATATGAAGTATCTACAAAAAAAGTAATAGCAATAGGAACAAAAGCCAAGAAAATGATAGGAAAGACTCCGGAGAATATAGAGGTCGTCAGACCTCTCAATAAGGGAGTTATATCTGATTATACAATAGCGGAGATAATGCTCAAGGCATTTATCAGAAGCGCAATGGAGAAACGTTCGGGAGTTGGAAGACCAAGGATATGCGTGTGTGTTCCAAGCGGTGTTACCGAGGTGCAGAGAAGAGCTGTTGAGGAAGCAGTGTACAAGACCGGTGCCAAGACTGTGTATGTCATGGAGGAACCTTTGGCTGCTGCTGTAGGAGCAAATGTAGATATCTATGAGGCAAAGGGTAATATGGTGGTCGACATAGGCGGTGGAACCACGGATATTGCGGTCGTATCCCTTGGTGGTGCAGTGGAGAGCAGCTCCATAAAATACGCCGGAGATGACTATAATAATGCACTCATCAAGTATGCCAGAAGAAAATACAACCTGCTTATAGGTTATCAGACAGCGGAGAATGCGAAGATTGCTGTTGGCTCAGTCGTAAAGCGTGATGAAGATATTGAGTATGTGATCAAGGGCCGTGATCTTATCAAGGGACTTCCAAAGGCTGTAACAATAACTGCGAATGAAACAGTGGATGCATTTGAGGAGACTACAGAGCATATTCTTGGAGCAATACACAATGTTCTTGAGACTGCACCGCCGGAGCTGGTGGCTGACATTGCGGTATCGGGCATTGTGCTTACCGGAGGAGGAAGTCTTATATACGGAATGGACAGAATAATCAAAGAGCGCACAGGGATAGAGGCATATGTATCGGAAAAAGCACTTGAGGCAGTGGCTCTCGGCGCTGGAATGTCTGTCAACCTCAGCGATAAGAAAGAAGATTAAATGTATGGAAAGAGATTATTTGCCGATCCGCATGGAGGACATGAAGAAGAGAGGGTGGACACAGGCGGACTTTGTGTTTGTCATAGGTGATGCCTATGTTGACCATCCCTCATTTGGCCCTGCAATCATAAGCAGATTGCTTGAGAGATATGGATATAAGGTGTGTATGATTGCCCAGCCTGATTGGAAGAATGACAAGAGCATTGATGTTTTTGGCAGACCAAGACTGGGCTTTTTGGTGTGCGGAGGCAATATGGATTCCATGGTGAACCATTATTCTGTGTCCAAGAAGAGAAGACAGAAGGATGCGTACTCTCCAGGTGGACAGATGGGACTTCGGCCTGATTATGCCACCACGGTATACTGTAATCTGATAAGGAGAACGTACAAGGATGTTCCGATCATAATCGGAGGTATAGAGGCCAGCCTCAGACGTATGGCACACTATGATTATTGGTCTGATAAATTGAAACATTCCATTCTGGTGGATTCATCCGCCGATATACTTTCGTATGGCATGGGCGAGCACAGCATGATAGAGATAGCGGAGGCGCTCGACAGCGGAATAGATGTGAAAGATATCACATTTGTCAGGGGTACATGCTACAGGACAAAGGATATATCCGGTGTGCCCGAGGATTCCATTATACTGCCGGATTATGACAGTCTTTCAAAGGATAGACTGGAATATGCAAGAAGCTTTTATACACAGTATATAAATACAGATCCATACTCGGCTAAAACGCTGGTTGAGGGATACGGAAACAGAGGATATGTTGTTCAGAATCCTCCGGCTTATCCGCTCACCCAGATGGAGATGGACGATGTGTATGATCTGCCATATATGAATAACTACCATCCGATATATGAGGAGGCGGGCGGTATCCCGGCTATATCAGAGATAAAATTCAGCCTGACGAGCAACCGGGGCTGCTTCGGAGGATGCAGCTTCTGCGCACTGACATTTCACCAGGGCAGGATCATACAGACAAGAAGCCACGAGTCACTGATAAAGGAAGCGGAGCGCATGACGCATGATCCTGATTTCAAAGGCTATATACATGATGTCGGAGGGCCGACTGCGAATTTCAGGCATAAATCATGCGCAAAGCAGGATAAATATGGTGTATGCACCAACAAGCAGTGTCTGTTCCCGGAACCGTGCAGGAATTTGAAGGTTGACCACAAGGATTATGTTGAGCTTCTGCGGAAGCTGGAAGCGGTTCCAGGTGTGAAAAAAGTATTTATCAGATCGGGAATACGATTCGATTATGTGATGGCGGACAGCAACGATGAATTCCTGAAAGAGCTTTGCGAGAAGCACATAAGCGGACAGCTCAGAGTTGCGCCGGAGCATGTATCGGATAATGTTCTCAGGATGATGGGCAAGCCACAGAACAGTGTATATGAGAAATTCATTGATAGATACAAAAGGGTAAATGCAAAGACTGGAAAGCAGCAGTATGTTGTTCCGTACCTGATGTCATCACATCCCGGATCCACGCTGAAGGAGGCGGTGGAGCTTGCCGAATATGTAAGGGATATAGGCTATATGCCTGAACAGGTGCAGGATTTCTATCCTACGCCGTCCACGATATCCACATGTATGTACTATACCGGAGTCGATCCTAGAACCATGAAACCGGTATATGTACCTCATAATCCACATGAAAAGGCAATGCAGAAGGCTCTTATGATGTATAGAAAACCGGAGAATTATGATCTGGTCAAAGAGGCGCTCATAAAGGCCGGCAGACAGGATCTTATCGGTTTTGATAAAAAATGTCTGATAGCGCCGAGAAAGATGGACAGGAAAGGTGAACACCAGGGACAACGTTCGTATGGCAAAAATGATAAAAGTAAGAACAATTCAATCAAAAATGGTAAAAACAGCAAAAATAATAAAGTTGTTCCACAGAAAAACACAAAATCATCCGGGCAGAAGAATGCTAAAAATGGCAAAAACAGGAATAAAAGGAAATAGCTCCTTCGCGGAGTCGTTCATTTTTGGTTGCGTGGCACATGCTTTTGTGCTAGAATTATGGCAGATTGTGTGAACCTTTAAGGTTTTTTTATATGTAGTCTTATGTCACACTAATATTTTTTTAAATGGAGGATTTGAAAATGGCAAAGAAGATTGTTTTAGCAGGCGCATGTCGTACAGCTATCGGAACAATGGGTGGATCACTCAGCACAACACCAGCTACAGAGCTTGGTTCAATCGTTATCAAGGAGGCTCTCAATAGAGCAGGAGTTCCTGCAGATCAGGTAGACCACGTATACATGGGATGTGTTATCCAGGCTGGTCAGGGACAGAATGTAGCACGTCAGGCTTCAATAAAGGCTGGACTTCCAATCGAGACAACTGCTGTTACAGTTAACGTTGTCTGTGGTTCAGGTCTTAACTGTGTCAACATGGCTGCACAGATGATCGAGGCAGGAGATGCTGATATCGTAGTTGCAGGTGGTATGGAGAATATGTCTATGGCTCCTTACGCTATGATGAAGGGTCGTTTCGGTTACAGAATGAACAATGGTGTACTCGTAGATACAATGGTAAACGATGCTCTCTGGGATGCATTCAATGATTATCACATGATCAAGACAGCTGACAATATCTGTGAGCAGTGGGGTCTTACACGTGAGGAGATTGATGAGTTTGCAGCAAAGAGCCAGCAGAAGGCTGTTGCAGCTCAGGAGTCAGGTGCATTTGATGCTGAGATCGTTCCAGTTATGGTAAAGAAGAAGAAAGAGATGGTTGAGTTCAAGAAGGATGAGGGACCAAGACCTGGTACAACAGTTGAGACACTTTCAAGACTCAGAACAATCAATCCTAACGGATTTGTTACAGCTGGTAACGCTTCAGGTATCAATGATGGTGCTGCAGCTATCGTTGTTATGAGCGAGGAGAAGGCTAAGGAGCTTGGCGTTAAGCCTATGGCTACATGGGTAGCTGGAGCACTTGGCGGAGTTGATCCTTCAATCATGGGTATCGGACCTGTAGCTTCAACCAAGAAGGTTATGGCTAAGACTGGTCTCAAGATTGAGGACTTCGATGTTATCGAGGCAAACGAGGCATTTGCTGCACAGTCAGTAGCAGTTGCTAAGGAACTTGGATTTGATGTTGACAAGCAGGTTAACCCTAACGGTGGTGCTATCGCTCTTGGACATCCAGTTGGAGCTTCAGGATGTCGTATCCTTGTTACACTTCTTCATGAGATGCAGGCAAAGGGTGCTAAGACAGGTCTTGCTACTCTCTGTATCGGTGGTGGAATGGGCTGCTCAACAGTCGTTAAGATCGAGGACTAATTTTAGATAATAAAGGAGATACATAATGGAGTTTGTTACATACGAACAGGATGGATATGTAGGAATTATCACAATCAACCGTCCAAAGGCTCTGAACGCACTCAACAGTGCAGTTCTTGAAGAGCTTGATGCAACATTCAAGGCAGTTGATCTTGATACAACAAGATGTCTTATTCTTACAGGTGCCGGTGAGAAGTCATTTGTTGCCGGAGCTGATATAGGTGAGATGTCAACACTCACAAAGGCAGAGGGAGAGGCCTTCGGTAAGAAGGGTAACGATGTGTTCAGAGCCATTGAGACATTCCCTATCCCAGTCATCGCAGCAGTGAATGGATTCGCTCTTGGCGGCGGATGCGAGATTTCAATGAGCTGTGATATCAGAATCTGCTCAGAGAATGCAATATTCGGTCAGCCAGAGGCTGGTCTTGGAATCACACCTGGTTTTGGCGGAACACAGAGACTTGCACGTCTTGTAGGTGCAGGCATGGCTAAGCAGCTTATCTACACAGCAAGAAACATCAAGGCAGATGAGGCTTACAGAATCGGTCTTGTGAACGCTGTTTATCCACTTGAGGAGCTCCTTCCAGCAGCTAAGAAGATGGCAGCCGGAATCGCAGCAAACGCTCCTATTGCAGTAAGAAACTGCAAGAAGGCTATCAACGATGGCTTACAGGTAGATATGGATCAGGCAATTGTTATTGAAGAGAAGCTTTTTGGTGACTGTTTCGAGACAGAGGATCAGAAGGCAGGAATGGGCAATTTCCTTGAGAAAGACAAGGAGAAGAAACTTAAGGTTGTTCCTTTCCAGAATAAGTAATAATTAACAGTTCTGATATTAACATTTAGGGTGGGGAATCTGATAAAGGTAAACCATCCTAAATGTGTGATATAAGTATTATGGTAGCATGTTAAACGAAACGTATATGAATTTCTCATGTTTACCGGAAAAAAAGATTTAGGAGGACATAAAAATGAAGGTTGGCGTAATTGGTGCAGGAACCATGGGTCAGGGCATTGCTAAGGCATTTGCTCAGGTTGACGGATACGAGGTTGCACTCTGTGATATCAAGCAGGAGTGGGCTGAAGGCGGTAAGGACAAGATCGCTAAGGGTTATGCAAGACTCGTAGAAAAAGGAAAGATGACACAGGAGAAGGTTGATGGTATTCTTGCCAGCATCACTCCAGGTCTTAAGGAAGACTTATGTGCAGACTGCGACCTTATAGTTGAGGCTGCTTTCGAGAACATGGAAGTAAAGAAGACAACATTTGCTGAGCTTGACAAGATCTGCAAGCCAGAGTGTGTATTCGCTTCAAACACATCATCACTTTCTATCACAGAGATTGGAAATGGTCTTACACGTCCTATGATCGGTATGCATTTCTTCAATCCAGCTGACAGAATGAAGCTTATCGAGGTTATCGCAGGTGTTAATACACCAGCTGAGATTGTAGAGAAGATCGTTAAGATCTCAGAGGAGATCGGTAAGACTCCAGTACAGGTTAACGAGGCTGCTGGATTCGTAGTAAACAGAATCCTCATCCCAATGATCAACGAAGCTGCATTCATCAAGATGGAAGGTGTATCAGACATAGCTGGTATTGACGCTGCTATGAAGCTTGGTGCTAACCATCCAATGGGACCACTTGAGTTAGGTGATTTCGTAGGCCTTGATATCTGTCTTGCAATCATGGACGTTCTGTACAATGAGACAGGTGACAGCAAGTATCGTGCATGTCCATTACTTCGTAAGATGGTACGTGGCGGCAACCTTGGTGTTAAGAGCGGCAGAGGATTCTATGTATACAATGCTGATCGTACAAAGACACCAGTTGATGCTCAGTAATAGTGCTAAGTAATATAATATATTCATGGAGGAATAATTAGAATGGATTTCGCTTTAGACAAGAAGTATGAAATGGCGCAGAATTTATTCAGAGAGTTCGCGCAGAATGAAGTAAAGCCTCTTGCTCAGGAAATTGACGAACAGCACAGATTTCCTAGAGAGACTGTAGAGAAGATGGCAAAGTATGGTTTCTTAGGAATCCCTGTTTCTAAGGAGTTAGGCGGACAGGGCTGTGATATTCTCACATATGCTATGTGCGTTGAGGAACTTTCAAAAGTTTGTGGTACTACAGGTGTTATCGTATCAGCACACACATCACTCTGTGTTGATCCTATCGTAACATTTGGTACACCAGCTCAGAAGGAGAAGTATGTTCCTGATCTTGCTTCAGGCAGAAAGCTTGGTGCTTTCGGTCTTACTGAGCCAGGTGCTGGTACAGATGCTCAGGGACAGCAGACAAAGGCTGTACTTGACGGAGACGAGTGGGTACTTAACGGATCAAAGTGCTTCATCACAAACGGTAAAGAGGCTGACGTATATATCGTTATCGCAGTTACTGGTATCGTTGAGAAGCGTGGCAGAAAGATGAAGGAGATCTCAGCATTCATCGTAGAGAAGGGTACACCTGGATTTACATTCGGTACAAAGGAGAACAAGATGGGTATCTGTGGTTCTTCAACATACGAGCTTATCTTCACAGACTGCCGTATTCCAAAGGACGCTCTTCTTGGACAGAAGGGTAAGGGATTCAATATCGCTATGCACACACTTGACGGTGGACGTATCGGTATCGCTGCTCAGGCTCTTGGTCTTGCAGAGGGCGCCCTTGACAGAACAGTTGCTTACGTAAAAGAGAGAAAGCAGTTCGGCCGCACAATCGGTCAGTTCCAGAACACACAGTTCCAGCTTGCTGATATGGCAACAAAGGTAAAAGCTGCTCAGATGATGGTTTACCGTGCAGCAATGGCTAAGGCTACTCAGAAGTCCTACGGCGTAGAGGCAGCAATGGCTAAACTGTATGCAGCAGAGGTTGCTATGGAAGTAACAACAAAGGCTGTTCAGCTCCATGGTGGTTATGGTTACATCAGAGAGTACGATGTAGAGCGTATGATGCGTGATGCTAAGATCACAGAGATCTATGAGGGAACAAGCGAAGTACAGCGCATGGTTATCTCAGGTGCATTGCTTAAATAGACGTGATCTAGCGGATTGAAAATGGATGGAAGAAATATAGAATCACGCTTGCGAGAATGAAATATTTCTGACAGACATTTGAGAGCGCAACGCGCACGAGAAACACGAAGTGTTTCGAGTAATCCGCGATTAATGAAAATATAATAACATAAGGAGTGGAAAATACATGAATATCGTAGTATGTATTAAACAGGTTCCTGATACAAAGGGTGGAGTAAAATTCAATCCAGATGGAACACTTGATAGAGCAGCAATGCTTGCTATCATGAACCCAGATGACAAAGCAGGTCTTGAAGCAGCATTAAGAATCAAAGATGAGACAGGAGCAAAAGTTACAGTTCTTACCATGGGACTTCCAAAGGCTGATGCAGTTCTTCGTGAAGCAATGGCAATGGGAGCAGATGATGCAATCCTTGTAACAGACAGAGTATTAGGTGGAGCAGATACATGGGCAACATCTACTACAATCGCTGGTGCTCTTCGTAACTTAGATTACGATCTTATCATCACAGGACGTCAGGCTATCGATGGAGATACCGCACAGGTAGGACCACAGATCGCTGAGCATCTTGGTTTACCAGTTATCTCTTACGCAGCAGACATCAAAGTTGATGGAGATTCTGTTATCGTTAAGAGACAGTATGAAGACAGATATCACGAATTAAAAGCAAAAATGCCTTGCTTAGTGACAGCACTTTCTGAATTAAATCAGCCACGTTACATGACACCAGGTGGAATCTTTGATGCATGTGACAAAGAAGTGACTGTTTGGGGAAGAGCAGACTTAAAGGATGTTGATGATTCTGACCTTGGATTAAAAGGATCACCAACAAAGATTGCAAAAGCATCTGATAAAGTAGCAAAAGGAGCTGGTGAGAAAGTAAATCTTGATCCAGCAGAATCCGTAGCATACTTGATCGGTAAATTCAAAGAGAAACACATTATCTAAAAAAATAAGGAAAAGTGGTGAATAAGATGTCATTAGAAGAATATAAGGGAGTATTTGTCTTTGCACAGCAGGTAGATAACGTATTAGACGGTGTTGCATTTGAATTGCTTGGCAAAGGTAAAGATTTAGCAAAAGACTTAAATACAGAAGTTACAGCAGTATTGATCGGCTCTGGCGTCAAAGGATTAGCAGATCAGTTAGCAGAGTATGGTGCAGACCGTGTTATCGTTGTAGACGATCCTGAATTAAAAGAATACAGAACAGAGCCATATGCACATGCACTGGCATCTGTAATCAATGAGTACAAACCAGAGATCATGTTAGTTGGTGCAACAGCTATCGGACGTGATCTTGGTCCTACTGTATCAGCAAGAGTTAAAACAGGTCTTACAGCAGACTGTACTTCTCTTGAAATCGGAGATTTCCCATTGGTTGCTGCTCCAGGAAAAGAATCTGAGCAGAAACACAATCAGTTGTTAATGACTCGTCCAGCATTTGGTGGTAACACAATCGCTACAATCGCTTGCCCGGATAACCGCCCACAGATGGCAACCGTTCGTCCAGGTGTTATGCAGAAGATTGCTCCAATCGCTGGTGCAAAAGCAAACGTTGTTGAATTCAATCCAGGATTCACACCTAACAACAGATATGTTGAAATCCTCAATGTTGTAAAAGCTGTAAAATCTACAGCAAATATCATGGAAGCTAAGATTTTGGTATCTGGTGGACGTGGAGTAGGTTCCAAAGAGAACTTCAAACTGTTAGAGGACTTAGCAGAAGTTCTTGGCGGTACTGTAAGCTGCTCCCGTGCTGTTGTAGAGAATGGCTGGTTACCAGTAGATCTTCAGGTTGGACAGACAGGTAAAACAGTTCGTCCACAGATTTACTTTGCAATCGGTATTTCCGGAGCAATCCAGCACGTAGCAGGTATGGAAGATTCTGATCTTATCATTGCAATCAACAAAGATGAAGATGCTCCAATCTTTGACGTAGCTGATTATGGTATCGTTGGAGACTTAAACAAGATCGTTCCAGCATTAACAGAGGCTTTAAAAGCAGAGTTAAATAAATAATCAGAATGATATAAGACTTAGAGGGACTGTCACATGAATGTGTGGCAGTCCTTTTTTGCGTTATAGGATTAGGGAATATTGTGTTTCTTATAGAGAAAAAAGTCCTTCGGGCGAAGATGCACAGTTCGCGGAGAAGTAAATAGCTGTTATGCAGCACCGCTCGCGCGCGGAACAAAAGTTTCAGAGTGAAAGAGGAGGAAAAGAGATGGTCGTACAGTCGTCAAATATCGGAATGAGAAGCGAAAGATATTACAGAAAACGGGAAGAAGAGGTCAAGAGTCTGCAGCTTTGGGGAACCTCGAAAAACGGACAGGATGAGCTTCAGATGGGGAATACCCTAAAAGAAGGCGGCGTGGATGCAAAAGAGATTGCAGAAGCTAAAAACACGGTAAAGAGCAGCAGAAATATTCAAAAGCAGGAGGGCTCTGAACTGAAAAAGAGTATCCATCAGATCCAGGCAGAAGCGATCCAATACCTGTTAGACCTCTTTTTCGGGGATGGAAAAGGAAAACATACAGCGTTGGATATGCTTGGACAGACAAATGCGCAGGCATTTGGAGGAAGCTATCAGGAGATAAGCTATTATTCAGAAGAGGAGACAACTTCCTATCAGACCGAAGGAACGGTTAAAACCGCGGATGGCAGGGAAATGTCGTTTCAGATCAAAGTGGAAATGTCCCGCTCTTTT
>OOBT01000990.1_pt1 | contig 16027 bp, 9 predicted proteins | sample 1671551 | NCBI WGS metagenome assembly OOBT01 (sample SAMN06348168, study PRJEB24527) | human gut metagenome | reverse complement strand
CAGCACGACCAGATTCCTGTCCACGTTTGATCAGACGAGTCATCAGTTCATCTTCAGGAACTTCCAGGTCAAGCATGATAGAAACTTCCTGTCCGCGTACCTTCAACATTTCTTTCAAAGCCTCAGCCTGAGCGATTGTACGAGGGAATCCATCGAAAATCACACCTTTGCTATCCTTGAAGCTGTCGAATACGCTAGCCAGAATATCAATCATCAATGCATCCGGAATCAACTGACCATTGTCGATATAACCTTTTGCTGTTTTACCCAGTTCCGTGCCGTTCTTGATTTCTGCACGCAATACATCTCCCGTAGAAATATGGTTCAAGCCATATTTTTCCACAATACGAGCACTCTGAGTTCCTTTACCTGAACCCGGAGCACCAAAAATTACAATATTCAACATGTTGTCTTATAATAAATAAAAAAATTATTCCATCACTGTATAGATGTCACGGTAGTTCCGTCCGAAGCCATCGTAATCCAATCCGTAGCCCACGATAAAATCATTCGGAATATTCATCGCTACATACTTTATATCCAAATCTACCTGCAACTTATCCGGTTTCACCAGCAGTGTGGCAATACGGATTTCTTTCGGATTGCGTGCCTTCAAGGTTTCCAGCAAACGTTGCATGGTCAGCCCCGTATCCACAATATCCTCCACGATTACTACCGTACGTCCTGAAATGTCTTCATTCAGTCCTACCAGCTCTTTCACCTTTCCTGTAGAAGCCGTTCCTGCATACGAAGCCAATTTCACAAACGAAATCTCACACGGAATCGTCAGATGTTTCATCAAATCGGCCGTAAACATGAACGAGCCATTCAACACACTCAAAAACAACGGATTTTCACCCTCCAAGTCATGATTGATTTCATTGGCCACACGTGCCACCTCCTTCAGGATATCCGCCTCTGGGATAAACGTTTTGAAACGCTTGTCTTTAATCTGAATCGTATCCATGTTATAATCTAGTTTTAGAAATTGTGCAAATTTACGGATTTTCCCTAAAACCGCCACACTTCCCCCTGAGTATTTAAAGATATTTTCAATAGAATATATATCCCATTCGAGGCTTTTTTCGTACTTTTACCGACAAAATAGCTATTTTATATATACAATGAAAATTTTAAGTTGTACACAACAAAAAGAGGCAGATGCATATACCATCGCCCACGAATCTATATTGTCAATCAACCTCATGGAAAAAGCTGCCGGTCTGTTGGCACAAGCTATCAGCGAGCGATATGACAAGTCACACCGTCTTGTCGTATTTGCCGGTCCGGGCAACAATGGGGGCGACGCACTGGCTGTAGCCCGCATCCTCTTCCTGAAAAACTATCCGGTAGAAGTCTATTTGTTCAACGTAAAAGGTACCCTTTCTGAAGAATGCCTCACCAACATCCAGCGCCTGAAAGAAAGCGGATTTGCCAACTACACCGAAGTCAGCAACCAGTTCGACCCGCCTCATCTGGGCAGTCACGACGTAGTAATCGACGGTCTGTTCGGTTCTGGACTTCAAAAACCGCTGAGCGGAGGATTTGCAGCCGTAGTACAATACATCAATGCTTCTCCTGCCCAGGTGGTATCCATCGACATTCCTTCCGGACTGATGGGAGAAGACAATACCCATAACATCCGACAAAATATCATCAAGGCCGACCTGACCCTGAGCATCCAGATGCCCAAACTCTCCTTCCTCTTTGCCGAAAACGCAGATGTGGTAGGCGAATGGCAGTTGCTCGACATCGGTATAAGCCGTGAATTCATCGAATCAGCCAAGACGAACTATTACATCACCGAAGCCAGCGAAATGCGTGCGCTCATCAAGCCAAGAAAGAAATTTGCCCATAAAGGCATGTTCGGCCACGGCCTGCTGATAGCCGGTTCATACGGTATGGGAGGTGCCGCCCTGTTAGCTTCACGTGCCTGCCTGCGTTCGGGCATCGGACTACTCACCGTACACACCCCAGTATGCAACCATGACCTGCTACAGAGCAATGTGCCTGAAGCCATGGTGCAGGATGACGTACACGACCGCTGCTTTGCCGAAGCTGCCGACCTCGACAACTTCCAGGCCGTAGCCATCGGCCCGGGATTAGGACAGGAAGAAATCACGGTGCAGGCGCTGTTCGACCAGGTAAGCAACTGCTATATTCCTTTGGTTCTGGATGCAGATGCACTCAACATCTTCAGCAGCTACCGTAACTACCTGACCCGTATTCCTCGCCACAGCATTCTTACTCCACATATCAAGGAACTGGAACGCATCATCGGACGCTGCAGCAACAGCTACGAGCGTTTGTCAAAGGCGAAAGAACTGGCGGCCCACCTGCAATGCTACATCGTACTGAAAGGAGCATGGACGGCTGTCATTACCCCTGACGGAGTAACTTACTTCAACCCTACAGGCAATCCGGGTATGGCCACTGCCGGAAGTGGCGACGTTCTTACCGGTGTCATCCTGTCACTGCTCTCACAAGGCTACACACACGAAGAAGCCTGCCGCTTAGGCGTCTATGTACACGGTCTGGCCGGTGACATCGCCTGCCAGCAAAAGGGAGTAATCGGTATGACCTCCGGTGACATTGCAGACGCATTGCCGGCCGCATGGAAACAACTAATGGAAACTAAATGACAGACAATATGAAAAAAGGAATCATTGCATTGGGACTGCTGGCCTCTCTGAGTGCCTACTCCCAAGAAAGCTATGTGCCACAGGCAGGCGAGGGCATCGTGTACTTCCTGCCTAAGACCAAAGTAGCCATTGACATCATTGCCACCAAGGTAGACTACCAGCCGGGCGATTTCAGCCTGTACGCCAGCCGCTACCTGCGTCTGAACAATATCAGTTCACAGCCTGAAAGCCATTGGGAAATCAAGGATATTCAAGTCCGCCTTGTAGGAGTGCCCGACTCTACGAAAGCCTACATCATGAAGTTGAAAGATAAGAGTATGGCATCCAATGTAGAACTGACCGACAAAGGGATTGTAAAAGCCATCAATACGACCTCTACCGAAAAAGAATCTCTCCCTGACTACAAGTTAGAGAAGCCACAGTCCCATGAGAATGCCCGCAAATACATGACAGAAGACATCCTCATGGCTGGTTCCAGCGCAAAAATGGCAGAACTGACCGCCCGCGAAATCTATAACATACGCGACAGCAAGAACACCATCCTGCGCGGTCAGGCAGAAACCATGCCAAAGGACGGAGCTTCTCTTCAACTGGTTATTGACCAGCTGAACAAACAAGAAAAAGCGTTGATGCAAGCATTTACCGGTACGACCGACCGCACAGATAAAGTCTTTACAATATTGGTAGAACCCAGCAATGATACACAAGAACAGGTTGCCGCTCGTTTCTCCACCCAGTTAGGAGTACTTCCGACCAACAATCTGGCTGGTGACCCGATTTATGTTTCCATCCGCAACACTTCTACCCTTCCCATACCGGAAGAAGATAAGAAAAAGAAAAAAACAGATGGTGCCATCTACAATGTACCGGGTAAAGGAAATGTCACAGTAACTTATCAGGGTAAAAAACTTTTCAACGACGAAATGGCATTTACCCAGTTTGGCTACACCGAAGTACTGGTAGACGGCTTGTTCGACAAGAAAGTAAACACCCGCGTGATTTTCAATTCCACTACCGGTGGTATTTTAAAGATTGACAAAGACTAAAATATTGAATTTATAAAAATAAAAAGGTCGTTCCTCACTCATTGGAAGAACGACCTTTTATATTTTCAGTATTTAAGCCTTATTTCTGTTTCACCAGCTTCATATACACAGGAAGTCCGTTTCGCAACAAACAAGACACTTCCGTATTTCCAATCTCCATTGTCTTTAAGAACACACCAGGCACATTTCCATCCATCTGCCAGATACCCTTCAGTTCAATAAATGCAGGGGTAGGAATCTCCTTCCAGTTCTTCTTGTCCAGCATTTTAGGACGCAAGTTCGGATTGGCCATACCCAACGACAGACTACCATCCGTATTCTTTTGTTCTATCAGCAACAGTTCCGTAGCCGAAGAAACTACCTCACCGGCTGTCAATCCCTTCGTAGGAGTAAAGAATGAATAAGCCAGCACATTCTTCGGTGCATATTTAATGATGTGCAAGGAATCCTGCATTTCCACTACCGAGAATAATTCTCCTTTTGTCTGACGGTCGGCCACATTCTTCATCTTGGCTTCATCCGCTGCCGGAACTACTACAAAAGAATAAGACTTTTTCTCCGGTTTCACTCCATGGTTCATATACGCTTTTGCCACTACTTCTTTAGCCGGTTTGCCAGCCATACCTACAGAAGAAGGTGTCTCCTGTTCATCATAAATCACTGTAAGTTCATCATGACCTGCCGGAACAAAGAAGCCGGTTGAAACAGGATTAATCATCGTCACAGATTCTGAAGAAGCATAGTTCTGGCGATTTCCTTTCGTTACCTCCTGTCCGTTCACAGTCAACTTATTGTACTGTTTACTTACTACCGACTGGAATAAGTTCGTAGCCGTAATCATGTTGTCCGCATAATCACCCTTTGCAGAAATACCATTCCCAATACTGAACAACATACCGTCAATAGCCAACACCGACTTACAGAAAGTCAAATTAGTAGGAGTAAATCGCTGGCTTCCCCAACGGTCATCCTGATCAAAAGCAGTAGCAAAGAGTCCATAATCCTTCATGGATACAGCCCCGGCAAAATTGCTCGTTCTAGCCTTCTGGTCAAAACGATCCTTATCGTTCTTATAAGGCATCATTTCCGCCCAGTCGGTATAATGTACTGTCGTACTTCCCGGCATCATGTTCCAGTCCCATCCGGCACCCTTGTTCTCATTGTTAGAAGGATAACCTGTAGGAACCAGTCCCCCATCATACAGAATCTCCAGTGTACCGTGGCTCTGGTAACGTCCGAAACGATTGGTCTTGTTATAAATTTCACTTCCCCACAACATAGCTGTAGGCGACTTCATCACAGCCACCCATCCCGGCTGGCGATACACCCCTGCCGAGCTGTAGTTATACTGATAGAATCCGTTAGCATCAGCAGCCAGTACCGGATACTTATCCGTCTTAAAGAAGTAATTATAATAAGCAGCCAGTTCCTTATCTAAATCCGTGCCTGTGGCATCCGCTCCAATCTCAATCAACTGTTCGAACAGCTTTTGCGTAAAGGGTACTTCAATACTATAGAAAGGATGGCGTCCTGCCATACTGTTGGCATAAATCCGGTTTTTGTCACCTTCTGCACGCACAGCAGTCATGTAAATCGTTACGACAGCCTTTTTCAGTCTTTCGTACGATTTAGGGTCAATCTTGAATGAAGTCCCCTTGAAACGATAGAAGTATTCCACCCATGTTTTGTAGGAATACATGTATCCGTTATAGTGCGCATTGTGATGGAAACCTGTACCGTCCGGCTTCAGGATATCCTTACTGCCCACATTATAGCGCGTACATACCCGCAGGAAGCCGGAGAGCAACTGCAAGTCCTGCACAGCCTGCTGGTCGTTCGGGTTAGCCAGTGCCAGATTAAACACGTATGGCACAATGTTGAAAATATAGTCCGAACTAATCCAGTTCAGGATGGCCTTATCTCCCTGACGAATCACATCCACTTCCAGAAGCTTCTGTACGGCGGCAATCATTTTAGCCTTACGTACCTCATCACATACCGGAATGGCACTCATCAAATCAGTAGGAATCTTTCGTACATCACTATAGTTGCTATATACCAGCTTAGGCATACGAAGGAAAAAATTGTGTGTAAACAGATAATCCAAATATAAATCCAAATCACCTTTGGCTGATTTACCGTATTTCTGCACACCGTATGACAATGCACGTACCGTTTTTGCCACATCTCTCAGATGCTGGTTCATCACTTTCTCACCCCATAAATCTGCTCCTGTCACGGTATAATCTCCCGTACGCTGCAGCATCAGCATCTTTAGCCCCATCCGGGCAGCCTTCAGCTCACTCTCAGAAGCCTTCGGTTCCGGAAACTTATATTTCTTACGGAACTCTGCAAGTTCTTTCAGCTTCGTTGCGTCCGCATCCTGATTCACCGTCTGCTGTACTGCCGCATCTGTCGTCATGTTACCGGCTGCATGCACAGCCGGAGTACACATTCCACACAAAAAAAGTAAATAAAGGTTTCGCGTTAAGTTCATGATATTTAAAGTTTATAATTATTTCAAAGCCTTCAACCAAACTGGAACACTACCCAAACGGCGTTCCAATTGTGCCTCATAAAGCGACTGAGGTTCTACCGGCATGCCATTACTTTCATCCAGCTTCACCTGCTCTTGTACAAACTTGACAGGATCACCATGGAATCCTACAATAACCGGCGGTAAAATTTTCCAATATTTCCAACCCGTACGCCACCAGTCAAACTCCCCATTCGCCGGCAGTGTACCATTGCCATTCAGTTTTGTATTCGTAGAGAACATATTCCAGATGGTCAGGTCATTCAAATGATTCGGCACTTGATTGGCGTCTCCGCCCTGTCTGGACTGCACAAAACCACCTGTACAATTATCTATCAGTGTAGCACGAGGCTGAGTGGCATGCGATTCAAAGCAAGCATCATCTCCCCACGTAACCTTCCAGATAACAGCCCCCATACTGGGTTTTGATACACCGCAGGCATGATACTGCCCGGTATTACTCTGGAACGTAGGATATTCATCCGCCAACGGACCGTCTGTACAATCACGCACCGCACCGATAAATACCCGGCTGGAACCTTGGGAACGGATAGCTGCATGACCGCGATTTCCAGTAATATTAATCTTATAAGCAGAAAAATTCGCACTCGAAATAATTGAAGCTGCCTCGCTCACATTCTCAAAATTCACACGCCGCATCCATGAATTGACAACACGCATAAAAGCAATCGGCTTGTAAGCACCATCATCAATCCAACTACGATGATGTTGAAAATCATCTACCGCACGCCCCACAAATGTCAAATCTTCTACTCCCACATTCTCATAATACGAATATTTACGCAGTTTCCAGTTCCATTGTGCATCCACCTCATGCATAATCGGTTCTTTAAAGGTAATTTCATCCCCGCTGATGTTCACAATCTGATGATAATCTTCCACCTGCACTCCTTCTGTCGAGATATTGGTCATCGTCGATTCCCAGGCATACGGCAGCAGTTCCTGTTTCACCAGTTCCGGACTATTATCGTGCAAATACAGACACACCCATTCACCGACTTTAAAATTCGATGCTCCGGCCACTTTTACCTTAAAGGTTCCTTTCCCGGCATTTCCCGTCACTTTATGCTCTGTTCCCAGCCATGCATTATGCTTGATGTTAATCATCACCGGAGAAGAATACATATCCGATTTCTTTTTAGGTAAGTTAGGAGTTTCCATTTCCAAAAACGTTTTGTCAGCTCCATCACCTTTTATTACAAAGTTACCTCCGAACATCAAAATTTCATTACTGACATTATTACCTTTTGCATCCGAATCAAAGTCTGTTTTATTTGCATCGTATGTGTTGTCATCATCATTATGCAACACATAAGTTCCTGCTGGGAAGTAGATTACAACATGTGCATTCTCTATTCCTTTATCCAGTTTATATTCGCTCATAATATCCAATACAGCTGCCCGGGCAGTCATATTCTTCTGTTGCATTCGTTCTCTTACATTCTCGATTTTATATCCATACGCAAATCCATCTGGTGCTTCTTCTTCCCCATGTTTGTAACCGGCATAAGAAAAATCCAGCAACACATTATCGGCCGAACCTGCCACAAATTTGTTCCAGGCATCCGTGGTACCTTTTCCCTGCACTTGTGTACTAATTTTCTTCTCTCCACAACGCAAAGATATAGTCAATGTTCCCGCATCCTCATCTGCCGAACATCCGGCAAAAGGAGAAAAAGCTGCAGCCGGCTCCTTTTCTACATCCCATACCTGACGGGTACCTATTTGCATCCATTGAGAACCGTTATAAGAAACTTCCCAGAAGTTTTTTTCTCCCACCCGGAACTGAGGAGTAAAAGTTCCTTTCCCTGCCGAACTTAAAGCCGCCGCCAACTGGCCGTCTGCAGTGGTCAGGTTTTCGGTTTTCCCATCCAGTTCACACACCCAATAACCATCTGCATCAATACCCACTAATGGGACGGAGTTCTTCTTTACCTGTTCCTCCTCTGCATACACGGTGAGCACATGTCCGTTATCCAATTCTACCAGATAACGTCCGTTGCTTTCTTTCATACAAGTAAGTACCTTCACTTTTCCCTCAGCAATCTGCTGCATATCAGCCACATCACGGTTTATCTGGACAATTACATCACTCACTGTCGGTGTATTATCTCCTTCCGTGCTTCCGTTACCTTCATTACCTTCCTCACCTGCCGGATTTTCATCCGTACATGCACATACCATCCCTATCGCCATTATCGCCCAGAAAAGCAACAATCTGCCAGTCAAGAATCTTAAACAAGTTCTTTTCATTCAAATTCCAGTTCTTATTATTTTCTTACAACTATATGGCAAAACTACCCCGTAATAGCAATGCATATCCACTACGGGGCAGTACCTTTATTTCAAGGCATTCAGCCAAGGTGGTACCACGCCAAATCTTTGCCGAAGCTGTGCCTCATACAATGACTCTGGAGTAACCTTTGTCCCCGTACTTTCTTCGTATGTCAGCTGACCTTTTTCTTGTGAGAAAGTAACTGCTTGTCCATGTGTTCCAACCACGATAGGAGGATAGATTTTCCACCATGTATCCTCGGGAAGCCACCAATGAAAATCATTTTTCCAGAAATTTTGCCCTTTTTCATCAGTTGTACCAGTCACATTCAGATTCCAGATCGTCAAATCTCTCAAATGATTTGGGGCTTCCTTTTCTGCTCCTCCAGCATGATAATACACCAGACCTCCGCTACAATTGTCAAACAGAGTGGCACGAGGCTGAGTGGCATGCGATTCAAAGCAGGCATCCTGTCCCCAAGTAACATTCCATACCACCGTACCGATACTTGGTTTTGACACACCACAACCATGGTATTGCCCATGCCCTTTCTCATCTATACTCTCATCCCTTACTTTTCCAATAAAGACACGGGTAGATTCCTGAGCACGTACTGCCGAATGTCCACGTTTACCGGTAATACGAATATTATAAGCAGAGCAATTGGCAGACTGATCAAAAGTAACTGCTTCACTAATACTCTCGAAAGTCACATTTCGCACCCATGAATTGACAGCACGCTGAATTGACAAAGGCTTATAGGCATAATCATACATCCAGCCCTTACTTTCGTCCGCTCCTTGTCCATGGTGATAATAAGGAGACAGTAACGATTCTCCTCCCACAAAGGCCAAATCTTCTACTCCCACATTTTCTATATGCTTATATTCACGGATTTCCCAGCCATTATTAAAATCTTTAATAGACACATCAATATCGCTCAGGATAGGGTCATAAAAAGTAATCTCCCCATTCCCTACAGATTTCACCTGATGAAACTCCATCACCTGAATGCCATTTCTGTCTTCTGAAATTCTATTACTCTCATATCCAGGTTGCTTAGTAATACTCCAGTCGGTACGGTTGCTATACAACGGTCCAAGTTCCTTTCGCAAAAGTCCATCATCCACACTACGCAAACGCAGCTGCACCCAGCTTCCTGGAGTAATCCCTGTTGTCGCAGAAACTTTTACCGTACAATCACCTTTAGCAGCATTTGCGGTTATCTCCGCCAAAGATTTAGAATTATTTATATTACGAGGACTATTTGAATGACCAATGGACAATAAAGCTCTCGTAGACCCTTCATCCGTACCAATATGGTCTTCCATAATCAATTTTGTTTTATCTGGACCATCCCCTTTGATAATAAAGTTACCTCCATAAATCTGGTAAGGAGCCTTATTTTTATCTGATTTACCCTGCAATACATACTCTCCTGCTGGGAAATAAATGACAATTTTCGCATTGGTATTCAATGCACTTGGATTTGTTTTGCGAATCAAATTGTTTTTATCCAAAATATCCTCTAAAGCATCCCGAGCGGATAATGAATTCTTTTTCATATAATCCGCTACATTATAAACGGTGTACCCACTCCATGAAAATCCATCTGAAGGAACCTCATTACCATAATGATATCCGGCGTAAGAATAATCCAACAATACATTTTGAGAGTCGTCCCCAGACAAAAAATACTGCCAAGCTTTGGCAGTATTTTCAGAATCTGTTGTAGTTAATAGTTTCACTGGAATAGTGACCGCCCTGCAATACCCTTCTTTCGAGAATATCTTCAGCACCAGTTTATCCTCATACTCTCTATTTAACGTATTTACCGAAGGAGCCTTTACAGTCATCAACGCTTCTTCAACCTTGATTTCCCAGTCTTTTGTCTCAATTACAATCTTGTCTACATTTTCTCCTTGCTCAACAGACCATTGTATTGTTTCCCCCAAGTAAAATTTTACCGGTGTAGTTTCCCCGTATTTTACATCCAAACTTAATCCATCAAAAATATAGACAGTCTTGTTTAAAGTCTCCGTGGCTCCTCCTTCACCCGCAGACGTCCATGTAAAAGTAATAGATTTACCATCCGGCGACACTTTCACATCATCAAAAATAGAAACCACTCCCTGCGCTTTACCCGGATCTGCCAAGCCGATACCATCTTCCCAATTGGTACCATCAAATGAATAAATCCAGTATCCCTGCGCATTCACAGCAAATTCAGGAGTTTTTCCATTTACGGGATCTGCACTCACTTTATTTCCATTTTCCATCAAAGGAAGTGTTTCTCCATCTTTTGTGTAATACCAGTATCCATCCGAACCAATAGACATCACCGGAAGCGCCTCATTCGGTTCACCGCTATAGACATTCACTTCCATAGATTCTCCATTACTCAAATCCAGAGTATAATCTCCATTCTCATCCTTGCTATAACCTACAATCATATACTGGCCATAAAGCAAGCCCTGATAATTGGCAATATCCTGATTCATCTGTGGCAACATTGCCTCAATCTTCTCCAAACGGGCATTCAAATCGTCAATGTCTTTTCGGAGATCGTCTCTTTCGCTGCACGAGAAAAGTGCAGCGAGAGAGAGTAAACTAATAAATATATATGTTATTTTCTTCATGGCTCAATTTCTTTATTCAAATTTGGCACCACAACTTTCTAGTTCTGTAATAGGAGTAAAAATAGCATTATCAAAATCAATATTGCTAAACATTGTCTCAATCTTACTATCAATTTGTGTACTTCCATCAAAAACATTATTCCCATAAAAAACTTTCCATATTTTGGCTCCTTTGTTAGCAAAATTGTTCTTTACGATTCCTTCTCCCGAGATAGGATCGCTATCGGTATCACCCACAAATCTAACTAAGATTTGATTATTAGCATATCCGGAAGAATAGAATAAATTATTCTGAATATCTATTGAAGTCAAAGCTTTACAATTCACAAAACCAGTTGTCGAAGGCACAACATTATAGAATGTATTATTTTTCATTGTAAATGCAGGAGCATCATAAGTATTTCCGAAATTAAATAACTGTGTAGTGACATCGTCTCCTTCTGCATAAAATATATTATTAATCAAAGATATTGAACCAACTTTCGTTTTCTGAATATTAAACATTTGCTTTTCAGTCTTTCCTTTAAAATTCAATTTACAGTTCTCAAAAACAAAACTCTGAAAAGTTCTTTCTTGTGATATATAGACAAAGGATTTTGTAGGTATGAATGTTATAGAACAGTTTTTAAATATTATATGCCCAAAATTACCATTTGCAGTAAATTGATAATTAGAAGCTTCAGATGTATCAAAAATTATTCCTCCACAAAAAAATGTAGAATTTACAGCATCTGAATTATTATTTAAACGAGCATACTCATTCATTTTTAACGTAGCTGTCTTATCATTAGAAGCATCTCTAATAATATACATATTTGTTACAGCACCAGTAAAAGCATATACAGCAGTAGCACCAGGTTGAATAAAATAAATTCCATTTTGAGTAATCTTATTTTCATCTGAACCATTTCCAGCACTAGTTATTTGCTTTATCGTAAAATTGTCAACACTTTCCCAATCAGACTTTTTAAGTTCAATTCCCTCTATATTGATTGCTTCCCCTGCTACAAACAAATCATAATAACTAGAAATAACCTTTGTAGCTTCCACCTGAATCTTATCAACAGCCCAAGCTACTCCTTTATTTACCTGAACAGTCAAATCTTTTGTGTTATCTGCAGTTGCCGCACGTCCCAAAGTCGTAGATGCTGCAGATTCAGCCGGTGCTTTAAGCGTAAGAACAGCAATATTAGTTTGTGCATCAGGCTCACCCAACACGGCTGTCCAACCTGCAGGTGCAGATACAAATGCATTATCACCTTTCACCACTACATTCAGCAAAACTTCCTGACCATAGCCTACAGTCAAAACGCCATTCTTAAATTCATTCACATTTTCTGTCTGAATATCACAGACCAAAGCCTCCACAATAGGCAGAGAATACACCTCATCATTTTGTAATGTGACAACCAATTCTCCATTAACCACATCTACATCTTTAAAGAACTCATCTGTAACGGTAACGCTACCACTTGTAGTTGCCAAAACAGGCTGACCGTCTGCACCCAATACCTGTGTAGCTCCATTACCAAAATCCACAGTCCAGTATCCATTCGCATCTATCGCAAATTTAGGAGTAGGCGCATTATCGCCTACGGCCCCTTTGCCAGAATCTTCTCCATTGATAACCCATGTACCATTTTGGCTTATCGTAATCTGCGGATAATTTACCGTACCTTGTTTACCCTGCGTAAGTGTTAACTCTGTATTATCACTCAATACCAGTTTATATGAATTGCTAGCTTCATCATACACACAAGATTGAATGGTTTGTTTTCCATCGGTCAAAACCTTCAAGACATTCATGTTATCATTGATGGCACTCACCTGAGCTTCAAGGCTCTCCACACGGTTTTTCAGTTCATCCACATCATTTCTCAAATCATCCGTATCACATCCTGCCCATACAAATAACATTAGCAGGAAAGGCAGTAAAGATTTAAAGTTTTTCATAAGATATATCATTTTAGTTATTATTTTACATTGATTACCATATTAATTCTTTTCGACTCACTATGTTTATAGTTTTCATTAGACACATAGAAAGTTGCCCGATAAGTACCGACTTCATTGTATGTATATTCATACGAAGAGAAGCGATTGGTCATATTCTTTAAAGCTACTCCCGTGTCTGGTGAACAAGCATTAATCACCAAATAATCTGATACCAGCCACGATTCACGTAAACCTTTTCCTTGAGCTGCGCTATGCACATAGAAGCTACCGGTAGTGGCATTAGAAAGGTTCCACATACCCCAAATGTTATTGGTTACAGTACCATACCACAAAGCGCTTTCAATCAGATTATTACTAGAATCATAATATCCATTGTTTTTTGACAGGTTCGGATCGATTTCTACACTATTCACATCGGAACTCCATACGTTAACGGGAGTAAATCCCATTCCTGAAGCATACAAATCAACAGTAGAACCATTTGTCAATACATTCGTAATTTTGACCTTATTGAAGTTCAATCTTGGCTGTTGCTTTGATGCATCATGCGGATGTACATGAATAGCCAATGTAATATTTTTTCCAAAATGAGACATCATATCCATTTCATAACTCACTGTCTTATTTGCAGCTACCGGAAGTTCTTCCTGCTTCACCCATTCTGTCCATCCTGCAAAATCCGTCAACAGCTGACAATCACCAGGAAAATCATCTTTATAAAGACCCGGGAACTCTTCAGACATATACATGCTGAAAAGGTTATCATATCCACCGCTATATTGCGTACTAATTTCTACAGTCAGTTTTGAAGAAACAATCTGCGTCGGGTCAATCGTAGTCCTTTCCCGATAATCAAAATTATGTCCTGTTTCTCCGCTAAAAAAGGTAATGTTATCAGGATCTCCCCCAATATTAAATTTAATAGGGGTACCCTTTGTCACAGTAATTATTTTACCGTCATACACTACATTATCGTTTGTTTCAACCGTTACATTCACATCCTTTAGGTCTTTCTCTAGTTCATTGTTACATGCTCCAAGAGAAAAAGCTGCCAATGTAAGAAACAATAAATTATATGTTTTCATAATTTTATCTACTTTAATATCGTATTCATAATTACCAGCCAGGATTATTTTCTGTAATAGCCTTGTTCACAGACATTTCCTGGTCAGGTATCGGAAAATAATTATAAGCCTCCGTCACATTCTTAAAATAGTTATGTACACTATTAGTCTGAACTTGCTTCCATTCATCTCCTGCAGATAAAGCTACATTTACCATTTCATGCATATTGGTTACAAATTCTCCCCAGCGTATCAAATCATAACGACGAGTAAACTCAAAGCACAATTCCATTGCACGTTCATCTTTTACAGCTTGACGGAAACCAGTCTGATCCAAACCACTCAGCGTAGAAATTCCAGCTCTTGAACGAACCATATTAATACATCTATATGCCAGTTCATTAGGAGCTCCATTCACTTCATTTTCTGCCTCAGCAATCATCAGCAATACATCTGAATATCGCAAAATAGGGAAATTGATACAGGTATAGTTCTTATCCTTCTTATCTGCCTCATATTCACGACGATACTTTGCACAAGCACGTCCTTTATCCTTTACCTCACTAGGATTCTCAAAATCTCCCACCTGATGATAGTTTTCTGCTGTTCCAGTATATTCTCCATACGAATAGGTTTTCTCTCCCCAATTATGGAATTCATCAAGAATTTTTCGCATAGAACCTTTTACAAAATAACGTCCTGTAACAGAAACTTTGGATTTGTTATCCTTTTCCACATACTTAAATGGAGCCAGATTCCAATAAAAACGTTCATAATCACCATTAGCTGTATATAAATCAAACAGCTTCGGAGTTGCAAATATAAACTGCTAGCTGTATCCCGGGTCGTTTTTACCAACCACATCGCTATTATTTGACAAGTCAGGACCTTCCAATCCTACATTGTTTCCCCAGCGACCAGCGGCTTTCACATCCGTCTGATTTCCACCAGCAAACTCTACTTCCCAAATGCTTTCGTACTTTCCTGTACTATTGTATTGGTCTGAACAAAGATCAATAAATACATCCCAGTAATTATCAACCAAATCATGACCTTCATTCATCACTTTCTGGGCATATTCACTTGCCTTAGCAAAATATTCGGCTTCTTTTCCAGATGGTTGAGTTTTCATTCTATGATACTCTCCAGCACGGAACAAGTATACTCTTGCTAAAATTCCCCATGCAGCAGAACGAGAAACGCGGCCAGGTTTATATCCTAACTCACTGGCATGTAGCAAACCGGCATGTTCTCCATCTGCCACTTCAGACATTTCAGTGACGATAAAATCATAAATTTTATCTCTATCAGTCCGAGGAAGACTCAGATTCACTACCGTATTAGTAGATTCAGTCTTAAATGGCACATCTCCCCAGTTTTGTACCAACGTAAAATAATAAAAGGCACGTAAAAAACGAGCTTCAGCTATATATTGCGCCTTTTTCTCATCTGTAAGGTCTGTTGCCCGATCAACGTTCTCCAAGAACATATTAGCACGGTTAATACCAGAATACAAAGTATACCACATACCTGTGACAGCCGGATCACTAGATACAGTATTAGCGCAAATGAGCCCCTTATCAGCAGGTTGGCGTGTACTAGTTCCACCATAATGCTGCAAATCATCACCACCAGCAAGATACATAAAGTTATCTCCATAGAAAGTTGATTGTCCCAGTATGGCATACACACCTGTCAAGAAGGATTCCGCCTCTGCAGCATTATTAAAATATTTTTCAGGAGAAAGCTTATAGGGTTCCTTATCTAAGAAATTGCACGCTGAAACCAATCCCCCAAACAAGAAAGCACATAAAGCGTATTTTATTATTTTCATATATTTCACGATTT
>OOBT01000976.1_pt1 | contig 16248 bp, 14 predicted proteins | sample 1671551 | NCBI WGS metagenome assembly OOBT01 (sample SAMN06348168, study PRJEB24527) | human gut metagenome | reverse complement strand
AGGCCGCGGCGCAGGGCGCAAAATTTATCCTTGGTGCGGATTATCTGGAGCATCTGGACTTCGACGTCATCTTCCGCACACCGGGCGTGCTGCCCATCGTGCCGCAGCTGCGCGCGGCTGCGCAAAGCGGCGCGATCCTCACCTCCGAGATGGAGGCGTTATGCAATCTCTGCCCGTGCCGCATCATCGCCATCACCGGCAGCGACGGCAAGACCACGACCTCGACCATCACGGCCGAGCTCCTGCGTGCGCAGGGGTACACCGTGCACCTCGGCGGCAACATCGGCACGCCGCTCTTTGACCGCATTCCGGAGATCCGTCCGGAGGATTTTGCCGTGCTCGAGCTCAGCAGCTTCCAGCTGCACAGCATGCACTGCGCGCCGGATGTGGCCATCATCACGAACATTTCGCCGAATCATCTGGATGTGCATCCGGATTTCGAGGACTACGTGTCGGCCAAGTGCAGCATTTACCGCGGCCAGCGGCCGGACGGCTGCCTGGTGCTCAACGCGAAGGACGCCCACACGCCGCGCTTCGCGGCCGAGGCGCCGGGGCGCGTGCGCTATTTCAGCAGCATCGGCCCGGTGGAAAACGGCGTTTACTGCACGGATGGTGTGATTTACCGCGCGCACGATGGCAAGGCGGAGAAGATCCTCGACGCCGCCGAGATCCGCATTCCCGGCGCGCACAACGTGGAAAACTATATGGCGGCCTTTGCCGCAACCGACGGCCTGGTCGGCAATGCGGCGTGCGTTCAGGTCGCGCACACCTTCTCTGGCGTGCCGCACCGCATGGAGCGCATCCGCGAGCTCAACGGCATTACGTTCATCAACGATTCCATCGCCTCGAGCCCCACGCGCACGATCGCGGGCCTGCACGCGCTGCCGAAGCCGCCGGTCATCATCCTCGGCGGGCACGACAAGCACATCCCGTTTGATACGCTCGGTGACGAGGTCTGCCTGCACGCGAAGGCGGCGGTCGTCGTCGGCGAGACGGCGCAGCGCATTGCCGCCGCCATCCGCGCGTCGAAATGCTATGACCCGGGAAAGCTGCCGCTCGTTGAGGCGCCGGATTTTCGCGCAGCGGTCGAGACGGCCTACGGCCTTGCGCAGCCGGGCGATATCGTGACGCTCTCGCCGTCCTGCTCATCGTTTGATTTCTTCAAAAACTTTGAAGAGCGCGGCAATACCTTCCGCGCCATTGTGGAATCTCTGCAATAAGCGCATGAATTGCCCCGCCGCTGCATAGCATGGCAGGGGGGATCTGCTATGATTTGTGCACCTCGCCGCTGGAGACCGGCTGCCCGCCGGTGCCCGCTGCGGCCGAACCGGAAGCTGGCGGCGCTGCTGCTGGTATGCATTCTGTTGGGCGGCATGGCGTATTTTACCGTGTCGGTGCTGCACCTGATCATGCAGCTGGCCGTCAACTCCGCCTGCGACCTCATGCAGCTGAAAATCAACGCCGCCGTCACGGCGGCGACGGCGCAGGTGCAGGGCGACTATTATACCTACCGCACGGACGCTGACGGGACCATTACGGCCGTGAGCATCGACACCGAGCACGTGGGGCAGGTGTCCTCGCTCGTGCTCGAGCACATGATGGACGGGGACGACGGGCAGGTCGAGCTGGACATCCCGCTTGAGACGCTCTTCGGCGTGAATTTTCTGCCGGGGCTCAAGCTGCCGCTGCCAGTGCGCATCCTTGTGCTGACGACGTCGGACGTGAACTATCACAACGAGCTCATGTCGGCCGCGATCAACCAGAGCAAATATCAACTATATCTGAACGTGAAGATGGATCTCGACATTCTGGTGCCCTGGGAGCACAAGACCGAGACCGTGGGCACGAACGTCCTGCTGGCCGAGACGGTCATCGTCGGCAAAGTGCCCCAGACGTATGTGGAAGTGGAGTAGACAACATGGATGTACGCGAAGAGATCCTGACGCTGCGCCGTCAGCTGGAACACGCAAATTTTCTCTATTACGTGAAGGACGCGCCCGAGATCAGCGACTTTGAATACGACGCGCTTATGCGCAGGCTCGAAGAGCTCGAGGCGGCGCACCCGGAGTACGCCTCGCCCGATTCGCCGACGCAGCACGTCGGCGGCTACGCGCTCAACACCTTTGCGCAGGTGCGCCATCAGGTGCCGCTCGAGAGCCTGCAGGACGTGTTCTCGTTCGACGAGCTGCGCGCGTTCGGCGCGCGCATGGACGGTGCGCTCACGCAGGCGCATGATTATTCCGTCGAGCCGAAGATCGACGGTCTGTCCATGTCGCTCGAGTATGAAAACGGGGTGTTCGTCCGCGGCGCTACGCGCGGCGACGGCATCACCGGCGAAGACGTGACGGAAAACCTCCGCACGCTGCGCAACCTGCCGCTGACGCTTGAAAACGCGCCTGCAAAGCTTATCGTGCGCGGTGAGGTCTATATGTCGCACGAAGTATTCGCAGCGCTCAATGCCGAGCGCGAGCTGCTCGAACAGCCGCTGCTGGCCAATCCCCGCAACGCGGCGGCGGGCTCTGTGCGCCAGCAGGACCCGAAGGTCGCGGCGGCGCGCAAGCTCGATATCATCATCTTCAACCTCCAGTTTGACAGCGACCGCACGTTTGCCGCGCACACGGAAACGCTGGACTATCTGGCGTCGCTGGGCTTCCCGGTCGTGCCGTATCAGCGCTGTGAAACGCTCGATGCCTGCTGCGCGCGCATTGACTGGATCGGCGACAACCGCGAGACGTTCCCGTTCGACATCGACGGCGCGGTCATCAAGATCAACGACCTTGCGCAGCGGCAGTATCTCGGCAGCACGGCAAAGTTCCCGCGCTGGGCGGTGGCATATAAGTACCCGCCGGAGAAGAAGGAGAGCCGCGTGCGCGACATCGTCGTGCAGGTCGGCCGCACGGGCGTGCTCACGCCGAAGGCGGTCATTGAGCCGGTGCGTCTGGCCGGCACGACCGTCACGAATGCCACGCTGCACAATCAGGACTTCATCGACAACCTCGACCTGCGCATCGGCGACACGGTGCTCGTGCAGAAGGCGGGGGAGATCATTCCCGAGATCCTCTCCGTCGTGCGCGATAAGCGGCCGGAGGGCACGGTGCCGTTTCATATGCCGGATACCTGCCCGGAGTGCGGCGCGCCCGTCGTGCGCGACCCGGACGGTGCGGCCCTGCGCTGCACGGGTGCGGAGTGCCCGGCGCAGCGGCTGCGCAACATTGCGCACTTTGCCTCCCGCGAGGCGATGGATATCGACGGCCTCGGCATCTCGCTGTGCCAGTCGCTGATTGAGGCGGGGCTCGTGCACTCCCCGGCGGAGCTGTATGCGCTCGAGCCGCAGTCGGTCGCGGCGCTGGACCATATGGGGAAGAAGTCGGCCGAGAATCTCATGGCCGCCATCGAAAAGAGCAAGGATGCCGGCATGGCGCGCCTGCTGTGCGCGTTCGGCATCCGGCAGGTTGGGCAGAAGGCGGCCAGAGTGCTGGCCATGCACTTCGGCACGCTGGACAAGCTCATGGCGGCGACGGAAGAAGAGCTCATGGCCATCCCTGACGTCGGCCCGACGACGGCGGCGTACCTGCGTGCATGGTTCGATAACCCACAATCACAGCACCAGATCCGCCTGCTGCGCGATGCGGGCGTCAGCTTTGATTCCAGGGAGCAGGTCGTGGACCGCCGCTTTGCCGGCAAGACGTTTGTGCTCACCGGCGCGCTCGAGCACTTCAGCCGCGACGAGGCCAGTGCCATCATCGAGCGCTTCGGCGGCAAGACGAGTTCTTCCGTGTCGAAAAAAACGTCCTATCTGCTCGCCGGCGAAAACACCGGCTCGAAGTATCAGAAGGCGCTCACGCTCGGCACGCCTATCATTACGGAAGCTGAATTCCTGGACATGATCCAGGAGTAACGAAAGAAACGGAGTGGAAATCATGCGAGATTACGCAAAAGAATTTGAAAACCGCGTCGCCTTTATCCGCGACCTGCTCAAAAGCAGCGGCGCCAAAGGTGTCATCTACGGCAACAGCGGCGGCAAGGACAGCGCGCTCGTCGGCATCCTCTGCAAGGCCGCGTGCGACAATACGGTCGGCATCATGATGCCGTGCGCCTCCAAGCGCAACTTCGGCGAGGACATGACCGACGGTCTGGCCGTGGCCGAGCAGTTCAACATCGAGACGCGCACGGTCGATCTCACGGCGGAAAAGGAGCTCGTCATGCAGACGGTCTCCGCCGTCACGACGCTCAACCAGATGGCGACGTCGAACATCGCCCCGCGCCTGCGCATGCTCACGCTCTACACCATCGGCGCGGCCGAGGGCCGTCTCGTCGCCGGCACCGGCAACCGCAGCGAGGCATACATGGGCTATTTCACGAAGTGGGGCGACGGCGCGTATGACTTCAATCCCATCGCCGACCTGACCGTGACGGAAATTTACGAGTTCCTGACCTGGCTGCATGCGCCGGAAAACATCATCCGCAAAGCGCCGTCCGCCGGTCTCTTTGAGGGTCAGACGGATGAGCAGGAGATGGGCGTGACCTACGCCGCCATCGACAAATACATCCTCACCGGCGAGGCCAGCGAGCACGACAAGGCCATCATCGATCGCTACCATAGCCGCAGCGAGCATAAGCGCCGCCCGGCCGCAACCTATCACGCCGAATGACGCAGTATTTCGATACCCACGCACACTACGACAGCGGAAAGTTCAACGCCGACCGCGAAGAGGTGCTGCGCGCCGTGCATGAGAGCGGCGTCGCGCTCATCGTGGATCCCGGCGACTGTGCTGCGACGTCCGCGCGCGCCGTCGCCATCGCACAGGAATATGATTTCGTCTATGCCGCCGTCGGCTGGCACCCGGAGGAAGCCGCCGGCTGGACGGACGACAGTCTGGAGCAGATCCGCGCGCTGGCGGCGCAGCCCAAGGTCTGCGCCATCGGCGAGATCGGTCTGGACTATTACTGGGACGCTTCCACGAAGGCGACGCAGGAGATCATGCTGCGCGCGCAGCTGGAGCTGGCGCTGGAGCTGGATCTCCCGGTCATCATCCACGACCGGGAGGCGCACGGCGACAGCCTGCGCATTGTGTGCGATTATCCAGGCCTGCGCGGCGTGTTCCACTGCTTTTCCGGCAGCGTGGAGATGGCGCGCGAGCTGCTGCGCCGCGGCTGGTACCTCGGCTTTGACGGCCCGATCACATATAAGAATGCCGTCAAGGCGCTGGACGTGATCGCCGCCTGCCCGACGGACCGGATGCTGCTCGAAACGGATTCGCCCTATCTGTCCCCGGTGCCGAACCGCGGCAAGCGCAACGATTCGCGCAACCTGCCGTACATTGCTGCGCGCATAGCGGAGATCAAGGGCATGACCACAGAAGAAGTCGCGGAGGTGACACTGCAAAATGGAAAACAACTCTTCGGCCTCTGAGCGCTGGCTGCTGCGCGGCGCGCCGAATGCGCGCGACCTCGGCGGCCTGCCCACCATGGATGGCCGCACGATCCGGCCGGGCCTGCTGCTGCGCAGCGGCGAACTTGCCGGCATCACAGAGCCGGACGCACAGACACTCACGGAATATCCGCTGCGCACGGTCGTGGATTTCCGCACGGACCTCGAGCGGGAGCAGAAACCGGACCGTGTCCTGCCGGGCGTGCAGTATGTCCACTGCCCGATCGTGCAGCAGGCGGCGGCCGGCCTGACGCGCGAGGAGCACGCCGACCCCTATGCGGCCGTCGTCGCGCACGCGAAAGCGATGGCCGGCCGGGAGCGGGCGTTCATGTGCGAACTGTACCGCAGTCTCGTCACGCAGGCATTCTCCATCGCGCACTACCGGCAGTTTTTTGCGCTTCTGCTCGCGCAGACGGACGGCGCGCTGCTCTACCACTGCACGGCGGGGAAAGACCGCGTCGGTGTCGGCACGATGCTGCTGCTGACGGCGCTGGGTGTGGACTGGCCGGTCATCGTGGAAAACTACCTGATCACCAACGAGCGCATGGCCGCCTCGACCGACTGTCTGCTGACGGCGGTCGTGGACTATGACCTGAGCGAGGCGGAGCGGGAGGTCATCCGCACGTTTGACCGCGCGGACGCGGCGTTCCTGACGGCTGCGCGCGATGCGGTCGCGGAGCGATACGGCAGTGTGGACGCTTTTCTGACGCAGGCGCTTGGTGTTGGCGCGGCCGAGCGGGCGGCGCTGCGCGCGCGTTACCTGACAGCAGAATAAAAAGACGGCGTGCTGCCCATTTGGGCGGCACGCCGTTGTGATGCTGTGTGTTTGCTTACAGCTCCTGTTTCGGCATTTGATCGGACAGGTAGATCCGGATGGGATCTTCCTGCGCGTGACCATACGGCACCTTCGGCGCACGGAAGAGATTCGTTTCCGGCAGCACCGTGCTGAGCACGACGTGGAACGTGGTTCCGCCCCATTCGTTGCTCTCCAGGAGAATGGTGCCATCGTGCTTTTCCGCAATGCCGAGTGCGACCGTCAGGCCAAAGCTGTTGCTGCTCAGATCGGAAAAATCCACGCCGGTCACACGCAGCGGGATAAAGATCGTCCCGAGTTTTTCCGGCGGGATGCGTACACCGTCATCCCGAATGGTGATGTCGGCGTGGTCGCCCTCCTGCGTGACGGTAAAGCGGATGCGGTCGCCGTGCTTGCAGCGCTCCGTGCAGTTGGCAATGATGTTGAGCAGCATGCGCTGGATGAGCGCCGTGTCGAGCGCGCAGTTGATCGGCTCGTCCGGAATGCTGACCTCCAGCACGATGCCGTTGGCGTCGGTGATCGGCTGGATGTTATCCAGCAGCGTCCGGCATTCCTTGCCCAGGTCGCACAGCTGCGGCATGAACGCAAGCGTGCCGTCGTACAGGCCGGAGGCCGTGGAGGCGTTGAGCGTGAAGCGCAGCAGCCGGTAGTAAAACTGCGTCAATTCGGCGGCGTTGCGCCGGAAGCGCACGTCGCTGAGCTGCATGGCGTAGTCTGAAAAATACGTCGTGAGCGTGCGGAAAGCGTTGAGAGATGCCAGAAACGGTGCAAACTGCGCGCCGGCCCGCAGGGCGTTTTCATCCTGCGGCACGAACGAGAACAGCCGAAACGCACCAAACGATGTCACGGAGATGATGACGTGGCGCTTTTCGATCGTGGCAGACGTGACGAATTCCGTAGCCGTGGCCTCCGTGATGTGCGCCGGCAGCAGCTCGGTGAGTTTGTGATTTGTGCGGTTGCCGCGAAACAGTTCCTGCGCCGCCGGGTTCATAAACGCGACAAATTGCTCCTGCGCGCCGATCACGGCGGTGTTGCTCATCGAAAACAGCGTGTTGAGCGAGTCGATGATCAAAGTATTGCTCATTTTCCGATCCCCCCTAAGATGTATTAAAAAACAGTATAGCAGAATTCGTCAATAGACACAAGCTTTTACACGCAAAAATTCGGAGATTTGTTGCAAATAGCCAGCGCCGCCTGCCGCGCCGATAAGAATGTGGTTGCGCTTTCGACGGAATTGTTATAGAATGTAGCTGTAAGAAATTGCGCTGCGTGCTGTGCGCAGCAGATATAACAGGAGGAATAGAGCATGATTAAAATTGGCATCAATGGCTTCGGCCGCATCGGCCGTCTGGTGTTCCGCGCCGCGATCTGCGCCGACGATATTGAGGTCGTCGCCGTCAACGCGCCGGATAAGACGCCCGAGCAGCTGGCGTATACCGTGAAGTACGATTCCGTGCACGGCCGCTTTCACGGCACGGTCGATTGCGAGGGCGGCGAGAACCCGGCCCTGATCGTCAATGGCAAGCGCGTTGCGCTGCTCAACAACCGCGACGCGAAGCTCCTGCCCTGGGGCGAGCTGGGTGTCGAGTATGTGCTCGAGTGCACCGGCGCGTTTCTGACCAAGGAAAAGGCGCAGGATCATCTGGACGCCGGCGCGCAGGTCGTTGTGCTCTCCGGCCCGTCCAAGGACGACACGCCGATGTTCGTCTGCGGCGTTAACCTCGATGCGTACACCCCGGATATCAAGATCGTGTCCAACGCTTCGTGCACCACGAACTGCCTGGCGCCGCTGGCCAAGATCATCAACGATAATTTCGGCATCGCCGAGGGCCTTATGACCACCGTCCATGCCGACACGGCCACCCAGCAGGTTGTCGACGGCTTCTCCAAGAAGAACTGGCGTCTGTCCCGCGGTGTGCACGGCAACATCATCCCGACCAGCACCGGCGCTGCCAAGGCGGTCGGCAAGGTCATTCCGGCCCTGCAGGGCAAGCTGACCGGCACTTCCATGCGCATCCCGAGCGCGGACGTGTCCATCGTCGATCTGACCTGCCGCCTCGAGAAGGCTGCGACGTATGATGAGATCTGCGCTGCCGTCAAGGCTGCCGCGGAAGGCCCGATGGCCGGCGTCGTCGAGTATGTCGATGACGAGGTCGTCTCCTCCGACTTCATCACCGATCCGCACACCAGCATCTTTGATGCCAAGGCTGGCCTCGCGCTCAACGATCACTTCGTCAAGCTCATGGCGTGGTACGACAACGAGTGGGGCTTCTCGAACAAGATGCTCGACCTGACGCGCCACATCGACTCCGTGCGCAAGGCGTGATCGGAAAAACAAACCGCAAATCAGGGGAATGCGCTGCATTCCCTTGATTTTTTCTGTCCGGTAGTGTAAAGTATACCGGCACGTGAAATTTCAGCGGGGGAGGGAGTGCGGTTTGCAGGAAAGCAGCAAGCAGAACTATCTCCACGGCGCGGCCATGATGACGGCCGGCGTTGTGGTCATCAAGATCCTCGGCGCGATCTATAAGATCCCGCTCGGCAATATTCTCGGCGACGAGGGATACGGCTATTTCTCCGTTGCCTATAATATTTATTATGTCTTTCTCAACATGGCCACGGCGGGTATGCCGGTCGCGCTCTCGCGCATGATCAGTGAGGCGGACACGCTCGGCCGCCCCGTGCAGGCGCGCAAGATCTTCCGCGTGGCCTGGCTGACGTTTGCCATTTTCGGACTGCTGCTCGGACTGGTCATGTTCCTGTTCCCGACGGAGCTGGCCGGGATGCTCAACAATGTCCGCGCGGCACAGAGCATCTGGGCGCTGTCGCCGGCGCTCGTGCTCGTGTATCTGACGAGCACGTACCGCGGCTATGCGCAGGGCATGAGCAACATGAAGCCGACGACCGTCTCCCAGATCCTCGAGGTCGTGGGCAAGGTCGCCGTCGGTCTTGTGCTCGCGTGGAGCTTTACGCGCGCGGGCAAGAGTCTGCCGGTCGCATCGGCGGGGGCGATCTTCGGTGTCACGGCGGGCGGCGCTTTTGCGCTGATCTATGTGGCGATCTATTATCACCGCCACTATCCGGAAAAACCGGTCGCGGATCCGGATGTGCCGGATTCCGCCGGACATATTCTCGTCACGCTGCTGCGTATCAGCATCCCGATCGCGCTCGGCTCCAGTGTGCTGAGCATCATCAATCTCGTGGACACGAAGCTCATCATGTACCGCCTGCAGACGGCGCTTGGCTATTCCGAGTCGTATGCAAACGTTCTCTACGGCGTTTACGGCAAGGTGCAGACACTGTATAATCTCCCGGCCGCTTTCGTGACGCCGATGACGATCAGCATCGTCCCGGCCATTGCGGCGGCGGTCGTGCAGGGAAAGTATACGCAGTCGAAGACCATTGCGGAATCCGCGCTGCGCATTTCCGCGGCGGTCGCCATGCCGATGGGCATCGGGCTTGCCGTGCTGTCTTACCCGATCGTCAACGTGCTCTATCCGCGCAGCAATGCGGCCGGCCCAACGCTGCTGATGCTGCTGGGCATTGCGTCGGTGTTCGTGTGCATTTCACTGATCACGACGGCGGTCCTGCAGGCGACCGGCCACGAGATCTACCCGGTCTATTCCATGCTGGCCGGCGGCCTGGCGAAGATCGCGGTCAACTGGTTCCTGATCGCGGTGCCGGAGCTGAATATCACCGGCGCGCCGGTCGGTACGCTCGCGTGCTATCTTGTCATCTGCACCATGAACCACATTTTCCTGTGCAAAACGCTCCGTGAGCGGCCGAATGTCGGCCGGGCGCTCGTGCGTCCGCTGCTGAGCACGCTCATCATGGCTGTCGTGGCCTGGGGCGTGTATGCGGGCCTGTCCGCCGCCATGGGCGGCGACCTGAGCTGGAAGCGCATGGCGCTGGCCATGCTCGTGTCGATGGTCTGCGCGGTCGTGGCGTATCTGATTGCGGTCGTAAAAACGCACGCGATCACGCTGGCCGATCTGCAGCTGATCCCGAAGGGCGAAAAGCTCGCAAAAGTTCTGCACATCAGATGACATAACACCGAAAAATCCTGAATTTTCAATGGTTTTTTGAAAAAAGGGTTGCAGAAGGAGCAAAATTGTGTTAGATTTTCTCTGCAAAGAAAGCTATGACCTGCGCGACTTTGTGGCGCTCATCACGTTCCTGCGCTCGCCGGATGGCTGCCCGTGGGATCAGGTGCAGACGCACGTGAGCATCCGCCGCAACTTCCTGGAGGAGACGTATGAGGTCTGCGAGGCCATCGACGCCGGTGATACGGCGCACCTGAAGGAAGAGCTGGGCGACGTGCTCATGCAGGTGCTGTTCCATACGGATATTGAGCGCGAGGCCGGGCATTTTGATATTGACGATGTGGCGGACGCTGCCTGCAAAAAGCTCGTCTACCGGCATCCGCATGTGTTCCGGCGCGACGAGCCGGATGCGCCGGACTGGGACACGATCAAGCAGCGCGAGCGCGCGCAGACGACCACCGCCGAGGCGATGGACAGCGTGGCGCGCAGTCTGCCGGCACTTTGGCGCTGTGAAAAGATTCAGGCCAAGGCGGCCAGGACCGGCTTTGAGTGGCCGGACGCGGATGCGGCGCTCGACAAGGTCGCCGAAGAGACGCGGGAACTGCGCGAGGCCGTGGCCTCCGGCGACGCGGACGCCGTGACCGAGGAACTGGGCGATCTGCTGTTTGCCGCCGTGAAGGTGGCGCGCTTTGCGGGCATCGACCCCGAGCAGGCGGCCCATGCCGCGTGCGAAAAATTCATCCGACGCTTTGCCGCCATGGAGGCCGCAGCGGCGGACAGCGGCGTGCCGCTCGAGCAGCGCACGCTCGCGCAGATGCAGCCGCTCTGGCAGCAGGCCAAGCAGACGGCCAGCGCGGACAACGAAGGAAAGAAATCTGCACGGCAGTGAGAGACCCGTGCGGAATTCTATATCATGGCATATGCCAACACAAACATGAAGTAGGAGGATTACCATCATGAATAAGGCAGAACTGATCGCAACAGTTGCCGAAAAGACCGGCCTGTCCAAGAAGGACAGCGAGAAGGCCGTCAACGCGACGTTTGACACCATCACCGCCAACCTCGAGGTCGGCGAAAAGGTGCAGCTCGTCGGCTTCGGCGTGTTCGACATCAAGGAGCGCGGCTCCCGTATCGGCCGCAACCCCAAGACCAAGGAAGAGATCGAGATCCCGGCGACGCGCGTGCCCGTCTTCAAGGCCGGCAAAGTGCTCAAGGACGCTGTTTCCAAATAAGCGATGCAAACGCTCCGGGCCTGACCCGGAGCGTTTTTCACAGGAGGATGCCTATGCGCCTGGACAAATATCTGAAAGTTTCGCGGCTCATCAAGCGCCGCACCGTGGCAAACGATGCCTGTGACGGTCAGCACATCACGGTCAACGGCCGGACGGCCAAGGCGTCGTATGACGTGAAGGTCGGCGACGTGATCGAGATCGCCTTCGGCCAGCGCACCGTGAAGGTGGAAGTGCTCGCCGTCACGGAAAACGCGAAAAAAGGCGACGCTGCGGCCATGTACCGCGAGCTCGCCGAATGATGCGCGCAAAAAACCGCCGCTCCGGATGTTCGGAGCGGCGGTTTTGCCGTATGTCAGATCATATATTTTGTAATCTCGCTGCCGGTCACCGCGGGATCCATGCTCAGAGACAGGGTGAACTGAATGTGTTCCCGCTCGGAGAAATCATTCAGCCAGGCCAGGAACTCCGCGATCTGCGGCTCAGAGACCTCAGATAGCATTTTCGTGAAGTTGTCAACAAACACATGGGTGATATCGTAGTTGCCGGCATGAAGGCCGCTGAGGAAGCCCTTAAAGAAATCGTAAGAGCCCATCGCGTACGCATAGTCGCAGGCGTAGATCAGGCGAGCCTGATAGGGAATGTCATACGTAAGTTTTTTGTCCTTTTCAATGCACACGACAGAACCGGATTCCTCGCGGACGGCCGTGGCGACCATTTCCACCAAACGCTTCGTTTTGCCGGAACCTTTGAGACCCATGATCAGTTGGACCATATGTCAATCACACTCCTTTTGAAAGTCAGGGCGATACCCTATGCCTAGATTAGCACGTTTTCGCGCCGACTGCAACGATAACTTTTCTCAGTTTGCCTCCGGCTTGCCGAGCAGAGAGAACATATTCTTCTTATATGCTTCCACGCCGGGCTGATCGAACGGATTGACGCCGGACATATAGCCCGAAATGGCACATGCCAGCTCGAAGAAGCACACGAGCCAGGCAAACCCGGCCTCGTCGCGCTTCGGCACGCGCACCTCCAGATTCGGCACACCGCCTGCGATGTGCGCGGCCTTGACGGCTTCCTGCGCCATGTGGCTGATGTCGCTGAGCTTGCGCCCGGCAAGGTAGTTGAGCCGGTCGGGGTCGCCCATGGCGAACGGGACGGTGAACTCATTTTGCGGCTGCTCGAATGAGACGACGGTCTCCATGAGCGTGCGCGGGCCGTCCTGAATATACTGACCCATGGAGTGCAGGTCGGCGGTGAAATCGACGCTGGCGGGGAAGAGGCCCTTGCCCTCCTTGCCCTCGCTCTCGCCGTAGAGCTGCTTCCACCACTCGGCCATGAAGCGGAACGCGGGCTCGAAGCACGCGAGAAGCTCCACCTTCTTGCCCTGACGGTAGAGCTCGTGGCGCATGGCGGCGTACTGCCAGGCGGGATTGCTGTAATCGTTTTTCGAGCAGAGCGACATCATCTCCTGCGCGCCGCCCATGAGTTCATCCAGATCAACGCCCGCGACGGCGATGGGGAGAAGGCCAACGGCGGTGAGCACGCTGTAGCGCCCGCCGATGTTGTCGGGCACGACGAATTCCTCGTACCCCTCCTGATCGGCGAGGGACTTGAGCGCGCCTTTGTGCGCGTCGGTCGTGGCGTAGATGCGCTTCGCGGCTTCGGCCTTGCCGTATTTCTTTTCGAGCTTTTCGCGGAAGAAGCGGAACGCGACGGCGGGCTCGGTCGTCGTGCCGGACTTCGAGATGACGTTGACGGAGAAATCGTCGTCGCCGATGAGCTCCGTCACCTCGCGCAGCGCGTCGGAGGAGAGACCGTTGCCGATAAAGTAGATGTTCGGCGTGGACTTCTTCTTTAAGTTATAGTTCGGGGAGCAGAGGCATTCGATGACGCCGCGCGCGCCGAGATAGCTGCCGCCGATGCCGATGACGACGAGCGCCTTGGAATCGCCCTGAATCTTCTTCGCCGCGGCGAGGATGCGCGCGTACTCGCCTCTGTCATAGTCGCGCGGGAGCGTGACCCAGCCGATGAAATCAGAGCCCTTTCCACCGCCGTTTTGCAGCCAGCCCGCCGCGCGCTCGAGACGCGGGCGCAGCGCCGCTTCATACGGCAACGAGAGAAACGATACGGCATGGGAGATATCAATAGACAGCATAAAAATGGCCTCCTGCGATCAAAAATTCTTGCTTGCATTGTAGCACACGGCAAAAAAAGAAACAAGCGCAAAGCGGGGAAAAACGGGAGGCAAACACCGCGCTGCCGTCCAGAAACCGTGAAAACTGTGGAAAGCGGCAAAAAACGGTTCTCTTTACCGCTCCATCTTTGTAAAGTGTGCGCATTTACTGTCGCGCGTTATTATGCTATCGTGTTACCACACTAAATCGAACGGCCAAGCGCCGGACAAAAATCAGGAGGAAGAAACGATGAAAAAATTCTTAGCAATGGCGCTTGCCGCCGTGATGGTACTGGCCCTTGCCGCCTGCGGCAGCAAGAACGACACCGCCGACGATACCGGTGATGCGCAGGACGCGCAGGGCGGCGAGACGCAAAAGCTGATCGTCGGCTTTGATGCCGAGTTCCCGCCGTTCGGCTTCATCGCCGCCGACGGCACGTATGACGGCTTCGACCTCGCGATGGCGAAGGAGCTGTGCGCGCGCCTCGGCTGGGAGTACGAGGCCGTGGCCATCGACTGGAACAGCAAGGACGCCGAGCTTTCGAGCGGCACGATCAACTGCATCTGGAACGGCTTTACCTACACCGGCCGCGAAAATGACTACACGTTCTCCGACCCCTATGTGGATAACTCCATCGTGATGGTCGTGAAGGCGGACAGCGGCATCACCTCGCTCGCCGATCTTGCCGGCAAGAGCGGTAAGGTAAAGATAGAAATACAGATGACAAACAACATCTTTAAAACCGAAAAAATCAACGGTAAGGATGTTAAGGTTTGCAATCCCGTGCTTGCCGTCGGCGGCATGATTCTTCCCGAAACCAACTTTCAAAACGTAAAAGTGGAAAACGGCATTTCTCAGGGAGATGGTTCAAAGGAAGTAGCTGTGGTGGCCGGCTTCCCCGGAATTAACGAGACGCTTGGCTTAGATTCCAAAACTCTCAAGGACGCTGCCGATATCACCTTTAACGATAACTTTACAATTACCGCCGATGTAACGGATTTTGAACTTACAAATATGTATTTTGCGGTCCTTCCTCTTTCGGCAGTAAGTAATAATATGGCTGTTCCTTCAAGCGTTGATGATTTAAAATCAAGCCTTAATCAGCTCAAGGAAATTGAATCCTCGATTAAGTCAATAGATCCCAATAACGTCTTATCGACTCTTATGTCAAATCCCGACAAGCTCGGCGAGCTTGCACAGATGATAAATGATGCAACATCGCTTTATGAGAGTAATAAGCCTCTTATTGATGTTCTTTCCAAGAACCTTACTCCGCAAAATATAGAAACGCTTAAAACTCTTCTCGATTCATCAAGTAATTCCGACCTCCAGAAGATGATAAAACTGCTTTCTGATCCCAATGTACAGCAGTTCTTAAGCCTTCTTCCGTCGGCTTCAGGTGAGTTTAAAGACGCACTTCCGCTTCTTCAGAGTCTATCAAACGATATGCAGGATCCGGAGGTACAGGCCGCAATAGATAATTTGCCTGATACCATGAGTAAGATTTCGGATATCCAGAGCGAACTTGATAGCAATCAGGAGCTTCTTAACAGTCTCAGCACTCTGTTAAATGAAGACAATATGACAAAGATAACAAATCTGATGAATTCCGTCAGCGCGGCTGATTTTGCATCAAAGCTTGAAAAATACGGTGTGCTTACCGATAATTCCGATGAGCTTTTACAGAAAGCCACCAAAATGATTGAATACGGTAAAGAATATAAGATTTACTCTTCGGTTGCCGACGGTATAGAGTATTGAAAAGGCTGCGGAGGTTAATACTCAGGCAGAAAGCAGTAAACAAAATTGGTTCCAAAAGGTGTTTGGTAAAAACAAGTAAATAATTGCTTTTAAAAACGCGTTGCTTATTTTAGAGCAACGCGTTTTTTTGTGTGAAAATGCACAAACGGAGAGCCGCAAATTTGACGTTTGCAATTTGAAGTTTACTTTTTAACCAATGTGCAATATGAAGAATTAAGCACTTCTGACAAAGATATTTTTTCTGCAAAAAAAGAGTTGACTTTTGCTGTAACCGGAAGTAAACTATGGGCGTAGGGTAAACGATTACCCGTTATTTGTTACAAACTTAGCAAACGATTGCATAATTTTTCGGAGGTATTTGAATTGAAAGGGAAAATTTCAATGGTTGAGATTGCCGAAATGTCTGGTGTGTCCATCGCCACCGTTTCGCGCGTTTTAAATCATAACGGCAGATTTTCCTCAGAGACCGAAAGAAAAGTTATGAATATTGTTAATAAGTACGGCTACAAGGTGAATCTTAATGCCAAAGGGCTAAGAACCAATAAAACGCAGAGCATCGGTGTTATTGTTCCTGACATAACAAACGAATTCTTTGCTAAGATTATCCGTTCCATCGAGACGTCTCTGTTGCAAAAAGGCTATACCGTTTTTGTGTGCGACTCTAACGAGGACAGCAGCACAGAGGACAAGCATATTTCTTCGCTTGCCGCCAAAGACGTTGACGGTATAATCTATATCAGTACAAAGAGCGATGTTAAGCAGATATATAAAGATTACAAAATACCGGTAG
>OOBT01000971.1_pt1 | contig 16270 bp, 15 predicted proteins | sample 1671551 | NCBI WGS metagenome assembly OOBT01 (sample SAMN06348168, study PRJEB24527) | human gut metagenome | reverse complement strand
GCCTATCGGAGCAGTGCTGACGCTTCTCGCGGCGCAGCTGGTGATCCCGGCGCTGCCGTATTTTCTGAGCTTCGCGGCGGGAGCCATGCTCTATGTGGTGGTGGAGGAGCTTATCCCGGAGATGTCACAGGGAAAGCACTCCAACATCGGCACGATTTTCTTTGCCGTGGGCTTTAGCGTCATGATGACGCTGGATGTGGCGCTGGGATAGTCAAGGCCGGTGTCTGACCAAGGCGGATTCAAGGCAGACTACTCATAAAATAGTCTGCCGTTTCTTCTGCCAATTAGTTAGAATGCGCTAACTAAAAGCGAGACGGCAGAAACCTGGAGGTTGAACAAAGAAAAGGAGGGGAAGCCCCGATAAACGGCTTCGGCGCTTGCCGGGCGGGGATTGGCGCGACATCTATCGCTTTGTGGCGTGGATGATTACGGGCTCCCTGTGCAGCATAGGCTTTACGGCGTGCCGGCACGGGACATATATGGACACAAACAGGGAAAAGACGCGGATGAAGGAGAAAAAGCACGATGAAGGAGAAAAGCATATGGTAACATTGACCGAAACAACAGAGATCGCCGCCCCTTTTGAAAAGCTGGAGTGGTGGGTGGACCATTTTGAGGAGGAGTTCGTCAAGTGGAGTCCGCTGCATTTGGAATGCGAACTGCTCAGCGGCGGCATTCAAGCCAGAGATAAAGTGCGCTTTCATGAAATCGTCATGGGCATGGATTATGACGTCACCGGCACGATCATTCGGGCGGAAAGGGACAGGGATCATTTTTCCTTTGCCTTCGAGAGCGATAAAAAAACTGCCGTCATCTCATTTGAGGGAGAGCGGACCGATACGGGTTGCCGCTTTCGCCATACAGAGAGCTTTGGCGTGCAGGCGCCGGTCATAGGGCCGGTGGTGAATTTTCTGATTTTCAAGATTCTTTACAGGAAAAAAGCGAATTGGCAGCTCATTCGGGACGATATGATCCTGGATAATCAGTACCTGACCGATATTCTGGAAAAGGGCAGATATCCGGCGCGCATCCCGCCGGAGCAGATCAGAAACATTTCCCCAAGGGAATTGATGGAGGGGGTCACTGGTCGCTAAAGCGGTGATCGGAAGTGTATGAAAAAGAAGATTTGGGGTATCCATGCGCCGTTCTATGATCGGGCGATACGTGGAATGAGCTGAATGGAACACACGCGAACCCCCTTGACAGATTCCTTCAGTGCGGCTATAATATACCAGCAGTATATACTGTCGGTATATCAGGAGGCACCAATGGAACGTACAGAGACTCAAATGAAGATCCTCGAAGTTGGGAAAAAAGAATTCCTGGAAAAAGGATTTAAGGACGCATCTTTGAATAAAATCGTCGCAGAGGCGGGCTTCACGAAGGGCGCCTTCTACGGCTATTACCCGGATAAGGCCGCGCTTTTTGAAGATCTTGTGGATGGGGCAGCAAAGGGACTGCTGGAGCAGTTCAAAGCCGCACAGGCCGCCCATTTCGATCTTGTCTCCGAGGAAAAGACAAAGGACAGCCTGAAGCTGTCCACTGAGTATTTGCGCGTCTTTGTGGAATATATGTACGCCCATTTTGATGCCTTCAAGCTGATCCTCTGCCGGGCGGAAGGTACGCGCTATGCAAATTTTTTGGAGGAGCTTGTGGAACTGGAGGTAGAGTGCTCAGAGGAATACTACGCACTTCTCCGCAAAAGAGGAAAGCTCTCCGGGAAAATGACAAAGCAGCTTCACCACATGATTACCAGCGCCTATTTTACGGCGGTATGTGAGACGATTGCCCATGATATGCCCAAAGAAGAAGCTATGCGGTATATTGAGGAGCTTGCAAAGTTTTTCAACTCTGGCTGGAAAGGCTTGCTCCGGCTGGAATAATGCACAATCACACAAGCACTTTAATTTTTTACACGCGAGTTAGCGTACTCTAACTGAACAATATAAAATTGGAGGTCGTTTATTATGCTTAAAACAGATTCGAAGAAGCTGGAAACAAGGGACTTTATATCGGTTGGTATCTTTTCGCTCATCTATTCTGTGGTGGCGTTTGTGATTGGCGGTGTTGCGCAGATGACGCCGGTCACTTTCCCGTTTATGCCAATGATCGTGGCGCTCTTTACGGGGACAGTTTTCATGCTCTATGTGGCAAAAATACCGAAGAAGGGAGCGCTCTCCATTCTCGGTGTAATCGCGGCGATTTTGCTGTTTGTTACGGGAATGTTCTGGATGATGTCCGTATTCTTCCTGGTTTTCGGCGTGATCGCGGATTTTATCTGCGCTTCCGCTGATTTCAGATCCTTTAAGAAAAACCTGCTTGCCTACTGCGTCATGGCGCTTGCGCCGATGGGGGCGTATATTCCAATGGTTGTCATGCCCGCACAGTTTGATGCTTTTATGAAGAATAAAGGTGACTTCTCCTCCTTTGAAGGAGTGATTCATTCGATTGGGGCTACTTGGTGGGCGATCCCCGCAATGATTATCGGGACGATCGTCTGCGCGATCATCGGCGGTCTGATTGGAAAGAAGCTTATGAAAAAACACTTTGAAAAAGCAGGAGTCGTATAAATGAGACTCGACCCACGGACGAAGCTTCTGATTCTCGCGGTCACAAGCGTTTCCGTTTTTATGAATAAAAGCATCGCGGTGGAGTGTGTGCTTGCGGGGATTCCGCTTGTACTTCTGAGCGTTTCCGGCAATCTGAAAAGGATGCTGAAATACGCAGCATTTTTTCTCGCGCTTCTGCTGATCCAGCTTTTTATCGTACCAAGGCTGCCTGTGACTTTCGGTGGAATCGTCTATATGTTTGCAGTGTATATCCGCAAGCTTCTTCCCTGTTTTATGCTGGGCAGCTTTCTGATTGCAACGACAAGCGTAAGTAAATTTCTTGCGGCTATCACAAAGCTCCGATTGTCGAAAGGACTCACGATTGCTCTTGCCATTACGCTCCGTTATTTCCCGACCATGAGAGAAGAGTGGATCTCCATACGGGATGCCATGGCGCTGCGAGGGATATCAGCGTCCGCGGCTGGGCTGATTAGCCATCCTATACAGACGATGGAGTATGTCTATGTTCCCCTGCTTGTTTCTGCTTCCAGAATTTCGGACGAGATTACGCAGGCAGCGATTACAAGAGGCATCGAGCACACAGGTGAAAGAAGCTGTATAGAGGAAATTGCGTTTTCGTTTGCTGATTTGCTGGTGGTAATTGCTTACGCGGCGCTCGTTGCCGGCATGATATACGCGGGCATGAAAGGGGTGTTTTGATTATGATATCGTTCCAGAATGTCTCTTTTACATACGCTGAAAGCGGGGACGGCGGAGTCGTTGATTTGAACCTTATTATCCGGTCCGGCGAATGCGTGCTGCTTTGCGGACCGTCCGGATGTGGAAAAACAACGGTTACACGGCTCGCAAACGGACTGATTCCCCATTTCTTCCACGGCAATCTTTCGGGGCAGGTGAACGTAAACGGTATGGATACCCGGGAGACAGAGATTGCTGCGCTATCGGATGCGGTAGGGACGGTTTTTCAGAATCCTCGAACGCAGTTTTTCAATACGGATACAGACAGCGAGATCGTGTTTGGACTTGAAAATCGGGGTATCCCGCGAGAGGCTCTGCGCTCCCGGTTAGATGAACTTACGGAGGAGCTGCATCTTAGCGAGCTCCGGGGTCGAAGTATCTTTGAACTGTCCGGCGGCGAGAAGCAGAAGATCGCGTTTTCCAGCGTGTATGCTTCGGCTCCCGATGTCCTTGTGTTTGACGAGCCATCATCGAATCTCGACATGAAGGCCATCGGAGAATTGGCTGATTTGATCCAACGGGCGAAAATATCAGGAAAGACCATTCTGATCGCAGAGCACCGCATCTGGTATCTGATGGACATTGTGGATCGCGTCGTTTATATGCAGGATGGCAGGGTTGCATCGGACATGGAGGCTGCAGCATTCAAGGCACTGCCTGAAGCAGATATTCGCAGAATGGGACTGCGTGTCAGGGATCTGTCGGTATCCGAATCGGGCGGTGCGAAAACAATCGCTGCCGATGGATTGCTTTCCGTTCAGAAAATCAGCGTCCGTTTCGGCGGCCGGAATGTATTGAATAATCTCTCTTTTCAGGCAAGCCGCGGAGAAATCATCGCCATTGCGGGCGTCAACGGCGCCGGGAAATCGACCCTCGCCAAAATGCTCTGCGGATTGCAAAAGAACGGCTCCGGTACTGTTTCGTGGGCTGGAAAACCGATGAGCCGACGGTTGAGACGGAAAAAGGCATACATGGTCATGCAGGATGTGGGACACCAGCTCTTTACCGACAGCGTGGCGGCGGAATGCGCGCTTGGCATAAAAACTCCGAACAAAGACAAGATTGACCGCGCATTAGAAAAGGTGGATCTGCTGGCGTATAAGGAACGGCATCCCTTGTCTCTTTCCGGCGGGCAGATGCAGCGCCTTGCGGTTGTGGTGAGCGAGATCTGCGGCAAGGAGCTGCTGGTGTTCGATGAACCTACCAGCGGACTGGATCTGAAAAGCATGGAAGAGGTCGGCACCTTGACACGAAGCCTTGCGACGCAAGGCAAGGTGCTTTTGATCATCACACATGATATTGAGTTTATGATGCGGATTTGCACAAGAATACTGTTCATCCGGGACGGAGAAATCGTAGAGGACCTTTCCGGCGGGCAGAAAGAAAAGATTGTAAGACTTTTGCGAGGTGAGGAATGATGGCTGGAAAAGAAAATTCGGCGATGACGATTCTAATGGATTTTGCGAAGCCGTGCAAAGGGAAACTGATTGGCTCCGTTGTACTTGCGGTTTTGGGGGCACTTTGCGGCATGATCCCCTACATTGCGGTGTCCCGGGGGATCATTATGATCTGCCACGAAGACTATGCTTTCAGCAAGTTGGCGTTTCTGGCATTGATTGCTTTTGCGGGCTATCTCGGGCAGGTGTGGTTCGGAACTTTTTCTACAATGAAAAGCCATGAGTCTGCCTTTATCATTCTGCGGAATATCCGTATGGCGATAACAGAGAAGCTCTCCCGTGTCCCCATGGGAACGATCCTTGATACGCCGTCCGGGAAATTCAAAACGATCATCGTGGACACCGTGGAAAAGCTGGAGCTTCCGCTGGCGCACATGGTACCGGAGCTCACTGCCAACATCCTGATCCCAGTTCTAATGCTCGCTTACCTCTTTAGCCTTGATTGGAGACTCGCGCTGATCTCTCTTGTGACGATTCCGGTGGGCGCCTTCTGCTATATGGGGATGATGAAGGATTACGAGAAGAGATATGCCAGAGTACTTGCCGCTGGGGAAAACATGGATGCCGCAACGGTGGAATACATCGGCGGCATCGAAGTGGTGAAGACGTTCAATCAGGGTGAACGCTCATATAAAAAATACGCCGACGCCGTGGCGGAGAACGAGACCGCCAAAGCGACATGGTTCAAGCAGACCAACGGCTACTATGTGATGGGGCTTTCCATCCTGACGGCAACGCTTGTGGGCGTGCTGCCTTTGGGAAGCTGGCTCTTTATAAACGGAAGAGTCGAAGCGGGTACGCTGATTACCTGCATCATTCTCGCCCTTGGACTCGTAAAACCACTGATTCAGGCATTGCAGTACACCGACAGCCTGGCCATGGTGGATTCCACCGTAAAAGAGGTAGGGAACCTTCTGGATGAGCCGGAGCTTGTGCGGCCGACCGAGAGAGCTGTCCTTGCGGACGCCGATGTATCCTTTGATCATGTTACCTTCCGATACAAAGAGACGGAGGTTTTGCATGGAATTTCCTTTGCCTGCGCAAAAAACGGTATGACGGCCATTGTGGGGCCCTCCGGCTCCGGTAAATCTACCGTTGCGCGGCTCATCGCCTCCTTCTGGGAGGCGGAGAGCGGCTGCGTCCGTATTGGCGGCGTGGATGTGCGGAACATCCCTCTTCCTCAGATAATGGAGCTTGTCTCATATGTATCACAGGATAACTTCCTGTTCCACCTGCCTATCCGGGAAAACATTCGCATCGGAAAACCGGAGGCCACAGACGCAGAGATCGAAGCAGCGGCAAAAAAAGCGAGCTGTCACGATTTCATCGCCGCTCTGCCGGAGGGCTATGATACGCTGGCGGGCGATGCGGGAAGCCACCTCTCCGGCGGAGAAAGGCAGCGAATCGCCATTGCAAGGGCGATCCTAAAGAACAGCCCGATCGTGGTGCTGGATGAAGCCACGGCATTTACCGATCCTGAAAATGAGGCCGTTATTCAAGCATCCATCGCAGGGCTTGTAGCAGGAAAAACTTTAATTGTCATTGCGCATCGGCTGTCTACCATTACAAAAGCAGACAAGATCCTTGTCGTGGATAAAGGAAATGTCGCTGCGGAAGGAACTCATGAGGAGCTTCTTGAAACAAGCAATCTATACAAGGAATTATGGAAAGCCCATATGCAGGGCAAGGATACCGCAGAGGAGGTGGCGTGATGATAAGGTTGTTTCAAAGACTTTTGTTGTTCTCGGGCTTACAGAAGAAGCGTCTTATCCGCTCTTTCCTTGCATACCTTGTCAGCTCATTCTTTGAGATGATCCCAATCATGGCCATTCTAACGGTGCTCACGGGAATCCTGAAGCAGCTTTCCGGCGATGTTATGCCTGAAAGCACGATCTGGATTTCGCTTGGCATCATGATCGTTTCCATTGTAGGGCGAATTGTATTTGTCAATCTTTCTGCCAATGCCAGAACTCTTGGCAGCTTCGCGTTCGGGTCGGAAAAGCGCATGGAGATCGGCGAACGTCTGAAGAGGGCGCCTATGGGCTATTTCAATGAAAACAGGCTCGGGGATATCACTGCGGCGGTGACAACCACCCTTGGCGATCTGGAGCAGCAGTCCGTTACCATTATGGAAAATGTGGCGGGCGGGTTTATCCACGCCATCGTGATTGGCGTTTGGCTTATGATCTATGAGTGGCGGATCGGGCTGATCTCTTTGGCCGGACTTGCTGTGGCCCTCATCGTCTATTCGTTTATCGGCAAGGTCGGCAGGAAATACGCGCCCCGCCGTCAGGCAGCCCAGGCTGGCCTGGTCACTGCCGTTTTGGAATATGTGCAGGGCATGGGCGTAGTCAAGGCGTTTGGGCTGGCGGAGCGCACCGGAAAAGCAGTTGACGCCGCAATTGAGGAAAGCAAAGAGGCAAATATCGTGCTTGAAAAGGCGTTTTCAAAAATGACAGCGCTCTATCAGACGGTGTTCAAGCTCGCACGGGCGGCTATTCTGGTTTTTGCACCCTATCTTCTGGCAGGAGGAAGCATCACGCCGGAGAAGTGCCTGCTGCTTCTTGTGTCCAGCTTCATGATCTATGCCGCCGTGGAGGTGGCGGGCAGTATGTCCTCCATTGCCCGCGCAGTGGAGGCTTCCCTGGATCGGCTGGATAACATCATGGACATTCCATCCCTGGACGAAAACGGGGCTGATCTTGTGCCGGAGAATTTCAATATTGAAGTGAAGAATATGTCCTTTGGATACGGGGAAAAGGAGGTATTACATCAAATCAGCTTAAGCGTACCCCAGGGGAGCTCCTGCGCCATTGTTGGTCCCTCCGGCGCCGGAAAAACCACGCTGGTCGGTCTGATTGCCCGTTTCTGGGATGTGAAGGAAGGACAGATCACGCTCGGCGGCCGGGATGTGCGGGAATATACCAGCGGCAGCCTTCTAAAGAATTTCGCCATCGTATTTCAGAATGTGTATCTCTTTGAGGATACCATCGAGCACAATATCCGGTTTGGCAGGCCGGACGCGAGCGAGGATGAAATCATAGCGGTCGCAAAGAAAGCCTGCTGCCATGACTTTATCATGACGCTGCCCGATGGCTATCAGACAAAGATCGGCGAAGGCGGTTCCAGCCTCTCCGGTGGAGAAAAGCAGCGAATCTCCATTGCAAGGGCAATTCTGAAGGACGCACCCATCGTCATTTTGGATGAAGCCACAGCCAGTGTGGATCCCGAAAACGAGCAGGAGCTGCAAAAGGCCATCCGGGAGCTGACAAAAGGCAAAACGATCCTGATGATTGCCCACCGTCTGTCCACCGTGCGCACGGCGGATCAAATCATCGTGCTGGAGAACGGCAGGATCGTTCAACGCGGAAACCACAGGGAGCTGATGCGCGAAGACGGCCTGTACAGGCGCTTTGTGGGAATGCGCAGCCAGGCAATCGGCTGGACGCTGAAAGGCGGGAAAGCACATGGATAGAAGGTTAGACAAAAGATACTTGACCGGAGCGGTATCTGCAATGGAAAAACAGTATGGCGCGGAAAAGACAGGCGCGATCATAGAAGATGCATGGAGGCGTTATGCGGAAATCGTGGATGAAAACGCCGACGAGCCGAAAAAGATGTATATGCATACGCGGAAACGCATCTATCCTGCCATCGCCGCCTTTGACGCCATGACGGGCAACGGAATCTCCCGCGAGGAAGCGGCGGCTTTTCTGAATAGATATTATGAAAAGCGGGCAGCGGGCGTTGGTTCAAAAATCCGAGGGGCAATGAAGATACCGGGTCTGTATAAGCTGGTTCCGAAGTTCTTTGCCAAAATGACAAAAAGCTCCTTTGGAGAGGACTGCGGTTTTAGGGCTAATTGGATACGAACGGAGCAAGCGGAAATGTGCTTCGACATGCTGGCCTGCCCCTATCAGGACACCTGTGTGAAATACGGCTGCCCGGAGATTGTGGCCGGCTTTTGCCGCGCGGATGACGAGGCCTACGGACATATGCACCCAAAGCTCAAATGGGGACGGACAAAGACGCTCGGACAGGGCGGAGACTGCTGTGATTTCAGACTGACAATAGAGTAATGACCCTATGAAAAGACTGATGAGATACAAGACCCTCCAATGCTTTCTTGCGGCGCTGATTATGATTGCTTTCCTCGCTCCTTCTGCATATGCATCCGGTGCACCAGACGCATATGAGGCAAGCGTAAACGCTGTTTCCGAAAAATATATTGGCAAAACGGTTCCGGGCGCGTGTATCGTAATTTCGGAGCATGACAATACGGTATTTGCGAAGGGGTATGGCTTTGCTGATTTAGAGAACAATACGGCCATGGATCCGGAGACCACGGTTTTTGAATGGGGTTCCATATCAAAGACCTTTGTGTGGGTCAGCGTGATGCAGCTTGTTGAGGATAGGAAAATCGATCTGGAAACGGATATCCGCACCTATCTGCCGGACGGCTTTTTGAAAAATCTGCGATTCGCTGAGCCGGTTACTTTACTCCACCTGATGAACCATACGGCAGGATTTGAGGAAGAATTGCTGGATTTGCGCTATTACAGCGCGAGTGAGGAAATCCCCTTCAAAGAAGTACTATCTGCGCACCAGCCCAAGCAGGTCTATCCGCCGGGAACCGTCAGCGCCTATTCCAATTACGGCGCGGCACTTGCAGCGTTGATCGTGGAGGAAGCCAGCGGCCAAAGCTATAAGGATTATATCAAAGAACATATTCTTTTGCCTCTGGGTATGACGCATACCTCTGTCGGTCCCTTTTGGATGGATGTGGTCGGACTCCTTGATCACAAGGCGAAGGGTTATTCTTATACCGGAAAAGGATTTCGGCGGGAGGATGAGATGCACCTCCGCATGTATCCTGCAGGAGCCATGAATGGCACAGCCGCAGACCTGCTTCTGTTTGCCGAGTGGCTGGCAAAAGCGCCAGGAGAGGAGACACGACTCTTCAAAAGCCCGGAAACAAAGGAGCGGTTGTTTAAAGAGACATGGTGTTCCTATGGGGCAAACGCCGGACTCTCTCATGGCTTCTGGCAGTATGCGAATCATCCCGGAATACTCGGGCATGAGGGTGGAACCTATGGCTTCAAGACGCAGTTTTGGGTGGAACCGGAAGCTGAACGTGCAATCCTAATCCTGACCAATGTGATGGAAACGGATTACTGCTCCGCCATCATGGAGGCGGTCATCGAGCAGGATGCGCGACCGCTGAAGCAGGAAGTAGGGTCACGGGACTTCTCTATGCTATTTGGCGACTATCTTCCGGCACGATCCGCATGGTCATATGTAGGCAAGATACAAGCGCGAATGCAAATAATCCAAATCTCAAAAGAGAGAGAAGAAAATCTCCGGCTGAAAATGCCTCTTGCCGATAAGGATTTACTGTACGAGCCTGTGGGAGAATATCAGTTCTACTGTGCCGAGGCGATACCGGAGGAAAGAAGCCTTGCTTTCTCTGTATTGGACGGTAGGGTGACGAGCATGACGTTCCGACTGGCTCATGACTATGTTCCCGCGGGACCTCTAAACGGCTTTGCCGGCAGCTTTCTGTCATTGGGAAGTTATATCCTGCTGACGGTTCTGTGGCTTGCCATTTTGATCATATTGGGCTCAAAGATCGTTTGTAAACGCAGCTCTTTTCAATGGCAAAGGATTATACTTCCCATATGTGGGCTCATTCCTGGTGCGACGGGGATTGCCGGAATGCTTCATTGGTTTTCTCTTTACACAATTATTTCGACGGAGTTGAACATAGTGGCAGGTATAGGAATTGCAGCGGCCATCTGCGGGATTTTCACGGAACTCAGCTATGTTGTAAAGAGAAAAAATAGAGCATCAGTACTTACGATTGTTTTATTTGCATTGCAAATTATAGCTGCATGGATGCTCGGATTCTTAACAGTAGTATAAATTAACAGAAAACGGAGGAATGGATTTATGGACGAAAAGAAAAAGTGGACGGTTAAGGATGTTATTACAACGGTATTGCTCTCCGCGGTGCTGATCGTGATCCAGCTCGTCGTCAATATGGTCTGCATGGCCAACGACTTTGTCAGCATGGTGCTGTCGGTGGGGATCACCATGTTCCTCTGCGCGCCGGTCTATATGCTCATGGTCAGCCGGATCGGCAAGCGTTTTGTGACGCTGATCTATATGACGATCCTCGGCGTGATTTTCCTGCTGATGGGCAACTGGTTCTTGCTTCCTTATTATGTTCTCGTGGGGATCCTCTGCGAGGCGATTCTCTGGAAGGAAGGCTCCTGCCAAAAGCCGAAACGGCTGACTGCCGCCTGGACGGCGGCGAGCCTTTTATACAACGGGGTCAATCTGCTGCCCATCTGGTTCTTCTGGGACACCTACTACGATTTTGCGCTGGCAAGCGGCATGGAGCAGAGCTACATCGATTCCTATGTGCGTTACTACACCTCTCCCGGCTGGCTGGCCTTTATTCTGCTGTTCACGACGCTGATGGGCTTTTTAGGCTGCATGGTGGGCAGTCGGCTGATCCGCAGGCATTTTCAGAAGGCCGGCGTTCTATGAGAGCGGACGCATCCTTTGCGGTGCCGGTCAAGCTGTGGGCGCTGCTGTGCGTCTTTGCCGGAGTGACCATCGGCGGGAATGTGCTGCTTACCTGCATCCTGACCGGCGGCGCGCTTCTTTATCTCGTCTTACAGCGGAATTTCCGCCTTGCCGCGTCCTATGGCTGCTTTTATCTGCTGCTGGCACTGCTGCTGTACGGTATCCGCTTCCATGGGCTGCACATGCCGGTCTTTTCGGAATTTTATGTTCTGATGTTCTGGAATCTGTCACCGATCTTTCTGGTGTCATGGGATCTGATCACCACGCCGCCGGGGATGCTCTCCGCGTTTTTATCCCGCCTCCGTATGCCCACCCCGTTCATTCTCGGGCTGCTTGTGGTCTTTCGCTTCTTCCCCACCATGCGGGCGGAGCTGAAAGGCGTAGGCAGGTCCATGAAAAACCGAGGGCTGACCGCGGCGGGGCAGCTGCTCGCACATCCCGTGCAGAGCATGGAGTATGTGCTGGTTCCGTTTCTTCTTCGGGTATTGCAGCTTGCCGATCAGCTTTCCGTTTCCGCCGTTGCAAGGGGCGCGGAGCGTCCGGGCGTGCGCGGCAGCTATTATGAAAAAAGGGCCGGGGTGCGGGATCACATCGCGGCAGCCGCATGTGCGCTGGTCACGGCTTCCTATTTGGTTTTGGAAAGGAGCATGGCATGATCGAGCTTACACGTGCCTCTTTTCAATACGAAAACTCAGACAGAGGCGTGCGGGATATTTCCCTTTCGGTAAAAAGCGGCGAATGCGTCGTGCTGACGGGGCTTTCCGGCTGCGGCAAGACCACCGTGACAAGGCTTGTCAACGGGCTTGCGCCGTCCTACTATCCCGGAGTTTTCAGCGGAAGCGTGAAGATAGACGGCAAGGACATATCCGCGCTTTCCACGTGGGAGATCGGGCGTTTGGTGGGAAGCGTTTTTCAGGACCCCAAAAGCCAGTTCTTTTCCTCCGAGCTTGCCGGAGAGGTGGCCTTTCCCTGCGAGAATTACGGCCTGTCCGCCCGGGAGATACGGGAGAGAACGGACGCCGCCATAGAGGCATTGAAGCTGTCCCGTTTGAAGGACAGGGCAGTTGACGTCCTCTCAAGCGGAGAAAAGCAGCGGGCGGCCATTGCGTCCGTATATGCCATGAAGCCAAAGGTCTTTGTGTGCGACGAGCCGACGGCCAACCTCGATGCCGCCGGGACGAGGCAGCTTGCGCAGACCCTCCGGCAGCTCAAGGAACAGGGCTTTACCCTGCTCATCGCGGAGCACCGGATCGACTGGCTGATGGGGATCGCAGACCGGTTTTTATATCTGCGGGACGGCAGAATAGCGGCCGAGTATACACCGGAGGATTTGCTCCTTCTGCCGGAAGCGGACATCTTAGGCATGGGTCTGCGCTCTCCGCACGAGGGAAAGAGCCTTCCCGCTCCCTCCGTATTGGACGAAAGCCCTGCCGTCTTGAAGACAGCAGGGCTCTCGAAAAGAATACGCAAAGAAGTCATTTTTGAGGATATTTCGCTGTCCGTTCCAGAGGGCGGCGTGACCGCCATAACGGGGCAAAACGGCGCGGGGAAAACCACCCTTGCGCAGATCCTCTGCGGGCTGGCGAAGCAGACAAGGGGACATATCCTGATAGACGGGAAAAAAGCAAGAGCGGCAGTCCGGCGCAGGGAGATCTATTACTGCGGCAACGACACGTCAACGCAGTTTTTTACGGCAAGCGTGGCGGAGGAGCTGCTGCTGAATACCGAATTGACAGAAGAAAACAAAGACCGTGCCAGACATTTGCTGAAAGAATTTGGGCTTTACGAGTACAGGGATGCGCACCCGTCCACCCTGTCCGGCGGGCAGAAGCAGCGCCTTGCCATCGCCTGCGCCATCTTTTCCGGCCGCAGGATACTGATTCTTGATGAGCCCACCAGCGGCCTTGACGGGCAGAATATGCGCCTGATCGCGGAAAGGCTGAGAAGCGAAGCGCGGCGCGGCAGAACCATTCTCGTGATCACCCACGACAGGGAACTGATCGAGAGCTGCTGCGATACCGTTGTGGAGGTCGGTACAAAGCCCAGCGAGGTACAGTGAACACCTTTTGCCATTGAGCCATCGCGGGTCAAATGCACGAATGTTAGAATGACATTGACTATTATTGACGAGAAAACTCTGTTGTATTAGAATATCCTTATGATGGTAAGTGTAAGTACCCTCCAATTAAGGAGTGATATACAAGGAGTAAATCATGAAAAAGCCGCTATGCGTTATGGCCCTCGTGTGTATCGGAATGCTTCTGGTATCGTGTGGGTCAAATCGCCTTGGTGATCCCAAGGCGCAGTTTATTCGGGACTTTGGCTTGCATATTGATAAGAAAGACTGTGTGCTTGAGGAACTCTTCAATAACTACGAAGGGTTTCCTTATGAGGGAATAGCACTATATAAGCTGACCGTTGGGGAGGATGTGCGTCAGGCATTCCTGCAATGGGAACGCTTGCCCTTCTCCGAAGAGGCTGAGTGCTTTTTGGAGAGCCTTTCCGCCTATGCGGAGCTGCCCTCAATCGCGGACGGCTACTGGAAAATGGTAGATCGAAACCCGGGGACAAGCGCATACACAAATGTTTCCCTGTGCGTATACGATGGGGCAACGGGTGCCGCATACCTCTTGACAATGGACATCTAACGATAAGCAGCAGTCCCCCGGACGTTTCGTTGTCCGGGGGACTGCTGCTTATATCGTGATCGAAACGCGGCACGGAATTTCCGGTTGATACGACCCACGCTGCCTCAGTTCACAAACGATGCGTTTCCCAGCCGGTAATACCGGCAGCCATCCTCCTCGTACCATTCAAACGTACCCACCACGGTGATCTCCGCCCCCAGCTCCGGATACTCATCGGGATAGACAGGCTTTCCGGCGAGGGCAAACTCCAGCCCCTGTGCGCAGCAGGCGGTGGCATCGGCGATCATGCAGGCAAAGAACATTTTGTCCGGGATAAAAGCACCGCTTTCGTCGGTGGCCTGGTATATGGTGAACTGCCCCTGCATTTTGACGGTTTTTCCGATGTAGTTATCCGGGAAGGAGATCATGCTGTTGACCTCGGAATAGACCATGATGCCGCTGAGTGCGGTCAGGTCAATGTCGACCACGGCGGCGCCTTCTGCATCCTCCGCAGCGGGCTTTTGCGCGGTATCCTCATGGCCACAGGCAGCGAGAGTGCAGAGCAGCAGAGCCGCCAACAGCAGGCAAAAAAGTTTTTTCATCTGCGAATACCTCCCAATACCGTGCCTGCCAGCCACGACAGACCGAAAGCACCGATCTGAACGGCGACGATGGTGGAGCCTACCGGCGTACCGGCGAGAATGGACGCCAGAATGCCGAGCAGCGCACAGAAAACCGAAAGGACTGCCGCGCAGATGGTCACGCTGCGAAAGCTCTTGAACATCCGCATGGCGGACAGTGCCGGGAAGATCACCAGTGCGGAGATCAGCAGGGAACCCACAAGGTTCATCGCCAGCACGATGATGACCGCAACGACAACGGCGATCAGCAGGTTGTAAAGCCCCGCCTTCGTGCCGGTCGCCCTTGCGAAGCTCTCGTCAAATGTCACGGCGAAGATCTTATTGTAAAACAGGATGAACACTGCCACGACCAGCACAGACATTCCCACGCACAGCCATACCTCTACGGGGGACAGCGTCAGAATGGAGGTGGAGCCGAACAGCGTGCTGCACACATCGCCCGAAAGATTGGACGAGGTGGAGAAAATGTTCATCAGAAGATAGCCGACGGCAAGTGCCCCCACCGAGATCATGGCGATGGCGGCGTCGCCCTTGATTTTCGTATTCTGCCCTGTATGCAGAAGCGATACTGCATTGATAATCGTAATGACCATCACCAGCGGCATTTCATTGGTGATTTGTAGCACGGCGGCAATGCTTGTGTACGGTAAAGAAGCAGGCAGCAAAATGATAGACAGAAAGCCTCGCTATTCCACAAAATTCAATTAGGTCTTGCATTTATTTGGTTTTTGCTATATAATAAAAATCGAATAAACCATAACACGGAGGGAACTCTATGTGGAAGTATGTTCTAAATAAAATGATAAAGCAGAAAGAAGCGACATTCTTTATTGTTATGATCATTCTGAGTTTCGCCGTTTCTTCGGCTGCTCCATATTTGAATGGTAAATTCATTGATCTCCTCACTGTTTCAAAGGATATTCATTTAATTGTGCAGTTTGCGCTTATCATTGTTGGAGTAGGTGTTGTCAGCGCATTGCTTTCTTATTGCTCTAACCTAACGACTGTAAAAGTATTGACAAAAACAACAATGGCATCGATTTATGAAGGCATGGATAATCTGCTTGAAACAGACCTAGTTATTGCTGAGAAATTGGACTTTTCATATATTACACAAAGATTGTTTCAAGATGCAAATGTCATAACTTCATTTGTGTTGTCTAATTTTCTTTCTATTTTTCTTAATGGAATTTTAATTGTGGGTGTACTCTACTGCTTTTTTGTAATAGACCCTTTGTTATGTCTAATCGTTGTTGTTGTGCTTATCCCTTACATTGTGCTTTTTCTCGCTCTGAAAAAGCCGCTGTTTGATTCATCGGAGAAAAAAAAGGAGGCAGACTCCCGGCTGTTTGGAAGCATACACTCAATTGTTGAACAGGTTTTTAGTATCCAGCTTAACTCAAGATTTTCAGGGGCAAAAAAAGAAGCGCAAGCATCATTTACTAATTGCTTTCCGTTTATTTTGAAAGCAGGCAGATTGTCGTATCTGTTTTCCTCTATAGATAGTATTATTCAGACTGTATTTCAATCTGTTTTGTTTATATTTGCAGGTATACAAATTGCTGTTGGCAACATGACCGTTGGCGAATTTGTGATGATCAATTCATATTTCGCCTTACTACTCAGGGCTGTTAAATACTACACGG
>OOBT01000969.1_pt1 | contig 16281 bp, 8 predicted proteins | sample 1671551 | NCBI WGS metagenome assembly OOBT01 (sample SAMN06348168, study PRJEB24527) | human gut metagenome | reverse complement strand
GGAGTTTGACGAGCCATTTAAGGTTCCTCTCAATTTGCTGCTGCACGTTGCTTGGGTTTCAGAGCTTCGTGCAGCCGATATGCGGAGTTAGAAGCGGAAATGCGAGAAGGCCTTGTTGGCTTCAGCCATACGATGGACTTCATCGCGCTTCTTAACGGCACCGCCGCGGTTTTCAGCGGCGTCGAGCAGTTCGCCGGCGAGGCGCTGCGGCATCGACTTTTCGGAACGACCCTTAGCCGATTCACGGAGCCAGCGCATCGCGAGAGCGAGGCGACGAACGGGACGGACTTCGACCGGGACCTGATAGTTGGCGCCACCAACGCGGCGGGACTTAACTTCCACCAGCGGACGGACGTTGTTGATGGCGTTGTTGAACACTTCAATAGCGCTCTGGCCGGTCTTTTCTTCGATCTGCGCAAGGGCACCGTAGACGATGCGTTCCGCAACCGCCTTCTTGCCATCGAGCATGATCACATTAATGAACTTCGTGATTTCCACGCTGCCGTACTTAGGATCGGGCAGAATTTCGCGCTTCGGTACTTCGCGACGACGGGGCATTTTGATTCCTCTTTCGTATCTTCAGTCTTGCATGCTTCTCAAAATGAAATGCTGTGAGATGCATGCTTAATGTTTTCTCTCGGACGCAGGGTCCGTGACTTACTCGGCCTTCTGCAGAAAACTCTGTTTAGGCCGCTGCTTGCGGCAAAGCCGCCAAGCGCTGTTAGGCTGCCTTCGGGCGCTTGGCGCCGTACTTGGAGCGAGCCTGCTTGCGGTCCTTGACGCCCTGGGTGTCGAGAGAGCCGCGAACAATGTGGTAGCGAACACCAGGAAGATCCTTTACACGACCGCCGCGGATGAGCACCACGGAGTGTTCCTGGAGGTTGTGGCCTTCGCCGCCAATGTAAGAAATGACTTCGAAGCCATTCGTGAGACGTACCTTAGCGACCTTACGCAGAGCCGAATTCGGCTTCTTCGGGGTCGTGGCATACACACGCGTGCAAACGCCGCGCTTCTGCGGGCAGTTCTTAAGAGCAGGGCTCTTGCTCTTTTCGCGCGTAAGCTCACGAGGCTTGCGCACAAGCTGGTTAATAGTGGGCATATTGTCCGTTCTTCTTAAAAAGACCGACGGATAAATCCATCGGTTGTTGCTGGTGATAAAAGTCTTTTCACAATGAAAACGAACGACGAAAAAGCGTCCTTTGCAAGCGCAAACGACCCCCTCCGACGAATGCTTTCCCGGAAAAGGCTGTGATTTTCTCTTGTTTTTTGAATAATGTCAAGGGATTAGCTCTTTCGGACATTCGTTCGGCCAACGTTCATCGACGCCTTCAACGTTCACTTTGCCCGCTACAATCCGAGCTGAGCGCCTCCAAGCCTCTGCACCATTCTTTTTCATACATACGTGCCGTCATGCTTTCCGACATTCTCGCCTCTCGCGTGGCTCAGGCCTACGCTTCGAACGAATACCCGGTCTTACTTAACCAATTCGAAGTTTGGAAAAATACGCGCCCTTTGGCCGGCCTGCGGATTCTTGACGCAACTCCCGTGTTTGAGAACACGCTCGCAAAACACGCTGTCCTCCTGGCGGCCGGCGCTGAACTAACCGTCGGCATCGACGACGTGATGCCTCGCAATAACGAAGTTGTCCGTTACCTGCGCTCCGTCGGCATCCCCGTGGTTGAACCGAAGGAAGTCAAGACAAGCCGCGCGTTTGATCTCGTGCTTGACTGCGCTGCTGCTTTTGCCGAGCTTAAACCCCGTATCGGTTTTGTCGAACTCACCCGCTCAGGCGTCTCAAAATATGCCGACAAATCCTGTCCTGTATATGTCGCCGACTCCGGTCGGATCAAACGTATTGAAACGTGTCTTGGCACCGGAGAGAGTTATTTCCGGGCTATGGCCCAACTCGGCTATAGCCAGTGGCAAGGCAAATCCATCGTGATTTTCGGCAGCGGCAAAGTTGGTAGCGGCCTTATCACCTACGCGCACCGCTACGGCAGTCGCATCACGGTCGTCACGCGTCCCGGCGATATTACCGATCGCATCCGCGTCCTGTGCGACGCCGTTATTGACGCCTCCGACGGTATCGCCATTGCCGAAGCGGTCAGTCAAGCTAACGCCGTTGTGACTGCCACCGGTGTTCCCAGCGCAGCCACAGCCGCCTGCCCCGCCGACGTTTTCATCCGTTCCAAAGCGCTTTTGGCCAATATGGGCGTCGAAGACGAATTCGGTGCCGGTGTTCCTGCCGGCCGCGTACTTGAAGCCAAGCGCCCGCTTAACTTCATACTCAAGGATCCGACACTTATGAAGTACATTGACGCCACCATGGCCTTGCACAACGAAGGCGCCGTGGTCCTAGCCTCGAAAAAAATGCCCGCAGGACTCATCGAACCTGACGCTTTCACTGAAGAACGACTTTTGTCTATCTGTCGCGAAAAAGGCACCATTTCCGACGAGCTTAACTACATTTAGCAGTTTCTTAACCTAATTCCTGTCTATTGTCGTCATTTGTTTCCTTTTACATATCTTTTGGTCGCTTAAACTCACTATGTCCTCTCTTCTTATCCGTAACGTTCAACTTGACGGCAACGTCACGAACATTCTGATCAACGGTAACCGTTTCCAGAACCTTCACGCTCCTGCCGATGCCGTCGCCGATGAAACGTACGACGCTTCCGGTTTGGCGATCGTGCCAAGTTTTTTCAATACGCATACGCATGCCTCAATGACGCTGCTGCGCGGTTACGCCGACGACCTTCCGCTCTTTCCCTGGCTCAACGATCACATCTGGCCATTTGAAGGCAAGATGCGTGCCGAAGACATCTATGCCGGCGCCAAGCTCGCTACATTGGAAATGATCCGTAGCGGTACGACCTGGTTCTGCGACATGTACTGGATGGCTGAAGAAACAGTTCGTGCCGTCGCTGAAGCCGGCATCCGCGCCACCGTTGGCGTCACGCTCATGGATCACTTGGGCGAAGACGAAATCAAACGGCAGCTCGATTTTCTTGCCAACTGGAAAGACCCAACAAATGGACGTATTTCGCTTGCCGTCGCACCTCACGCGGTCTATACGGTAAGCGGAGAACTGTTGCAGCGCTGTGCCGAAGCCGCCAAAACCAACGGTCAGACGCTTACGCTACACGTTTCCGAAACGGAAAAAGAGGTACAAGACTGCATCGCTGCGCACGGCATGAGTCCGGTACGCTGGCTTGACCATCTCGGCGTATTGGGCGACAACGTCATTGCCGCCCACGTCGTGCACATTGATGAAGAAGAAGCCGAAATCCTCAAAGAACGCGGTGTCTGGATCGCTCACAACCCTTGTTCGAACATGAAACTGTCTTCGGGCATCTTCGCAAGCGACTTGCTGATGAAAAAGGGCTGCCGCCTGACACTTGGCACCGACGGGACAGCTTCCAACAACAATCTTGATATGCGCGAAGAAATGAAGTTTGCCGCCCTGCTTGCTAAGGTCCGTTACACAAGCGAGACACTGCCCGCCGGCGAAATTTTGCAATGGGCAACCCGCAACGGCGCGCAGGCAGCTGGTCTTAACGCCGGTGTTATTCGTGAAGGGGCACTTGCGGATGCCGTTTTCCTAGACCTCGAAAACGAACGTCTTGTTCCCAACTTCAGTCTCACGAGCAACTGGGTCTATGCGACCGACAGCCGAGCTATCCATAGCGTGCTGTGCGACGGCAAGTTCGTCATGAAAAACGGTGTTGTCGAGAACGCTGAAGAGACGATCACCCGAGCTCGCGAAAGTGTCAAATCAGTTCTGAGTCGTTGATTCGTTTGCTTTTTTGTGACTGCGAAGGCGGCTGAGTGCCGCCTTTTTTATGCGCTGCGCTATCCTTAGAGACATCGTGTACAGGAGACGCACCATGGCGATTTTGATCCGTAATGCCTACGTTTTCGCGCCGAAAGAACTCGGTGTGACCGACGTATTGATGGTCGGCGAAAAAATCCTCGCCGTCGCCCCCAACCTCTCTGCCAGCCTACCGGGCTTAAGCATCATTGACGCCACGGGCTTCATTTTGGCACCGGGCTTCGTTGACGCCCATGTCCACGTTCTGGGCGGAGGCGGCGTCAACGGACCAGATACCCGAGCGCCGGCCATCAGTGCCGGTGAGCTCATCCGAGCAGGCATCACAACTGTCGTCGGCGTTCTTGGCGCAGATGTCATGACACGAAAACTTCCGGATCTGCTTGCCAAAGTACGCGAACTCAAAGCTCTCGGAGTTTCGGCATGGATGTACACATCAAACTTCCGTTATCCGCCTGTTACGCTTACTCAAAGCGTTGCCGACGATGTCGCGCTTGTCTCCGAAGTTCTCGGCGCCAAACTTGCCATGGGTGATGTCAACGGGTCCTTTCCGTCGTCTCAGGCCATTTTGGAAATGCTCTCGCAAATTCGTCAGGCTGCCGTCACAGTCAACAAACAAGGTCTGTTGCATGTCCACCTGGGCTCAATTCCCAATCCGTTTGACATCTTTGAAGAGATCGCCGCCTCCGGATTCCCAATCGGTACGCATTTAAGACCGACTCACTGCGCGAGAACTGAATTCTTACTTAAAAGCGCCTGTGCCTACGCCATGGGGGCATCTGATCGCTACATTGACATCACTACAGACGGCCCCTGTTATCTAGGTCATCCGGCTGCAGCCGTGAGCGCAGCTGTCTCCTGCGGCGTTCCAGTCGAACAAATCACCCTTTCGTCTGACGGTCACGGCGTGGTGCCGCGTTTTGACGCTGACGGCAATATCGTCGGGCAGGCTGTAGGCGAAGTCGCTCGCAATCACGAAACCATGGTGGAACTGGTGCGCGATTTCAGTTTCCCGCTGTCGGACGCCCTATCTCTGATTACTAGCAACGCCGCCGACAGTCTGGGGTTGACCAATCAGGGGCGTCTAGAAACCGGTGCTTGCGCCAATGCCGTGCTTCTCAATCAAAACCTGCAGATTGTTGCAGTCGTCTCACGCGGCCAGGTCGCGATGCACGGCGACGTTCTTGGCGTTAAAGAACCTTTTAGTGAATAATTAATCACAAGTTAGCAAAAACGCACGTCCTCCCCGAACCGTCAAAGTTCAGTAGAACGTGCGTTCAATTTTAATCAGCCCGCCCGGCACCAGACCAAGCGGGCGTCTTTCGTCGCTAGTCGTCAGCGCGCTCCGTCTTGGGCTGAACGTGAGCCATGATCGGCTCAAGTTCATCGTCCCAACGCTCGATCTTGACCTGCGTCGAATTGGCCACGTTGCCGCAGGACAGTTTCGACGAAGGAATATCGATGGTGAGCACGTTGTCGCAGCCGTGCACGTCAAGCGAACCTTCTTCACCCGGTTCTTCCGGGCTGTACCAGTCGCCGTGATGGATCACCACGGTATCAGGACGGATACGATCGGTGACAATCACGCCGGCAAGGACCGAACCGCGGCGGCTCGTGACCTTAGCCACATCACCCGACTTCAGGCCGAGCTTCTTGGCGGCATCCGGATGAATCCACACCGGTTCGCGATCTTCGACGTTCGCAAACAGGTTCGAAGCGGTACTGTCGAGTTGCGAATGCAAACGATAGCGGCTCTTGCTCGTCAATAATGCAAACGGATACTCTTCGGCCATCTTGGCGCCGAGCCATTCCGTGGGTTCCATCCAAGTCGGGTGTGCCGGGCAGTCGTCGTACTTGTAGCTTTCGATCTTCTTGGAGAAGATTTCGATCTTGCCCGATTCGGTACCGAGCGGATTGACGATCGGGTTGCGACGGAAGTCACCCAGATAGTTGTAGCGACGAGCATCCTGATCGACCGGGAAGAGAACGTAGCCGCGGGCCCAGAACTCTTCAAACGATGGCATTTCCAGGCCGTTCACACGGGCTTCCTTGGCAGCGTTCTCATAAAAGCGACGGATCCAGCCCATTTCGTCCAAACCTTCGGTGAACTCTTTTTCAAATCCCATCTTCTTGGAGAGTTCGCGATAGATCCAGAAGTCGGAATGCGATTCGTACTGGGGTTCAATCGCCTGCTGCATGGCAACATAACCAAGGTTCGAGTATGAACCGATTGACGTGATGTCCACGCGCTCGAGTGACGTGCAGGCCGGCAGAACAATATCGGCAAAGCGAGCCGAGGCCGTCCACACCGTGTCGCACACAATCGTTGTTTCGGGACGCTTCCAGGCCTTGATCAGACCGTTGGTGTCTTCCTGCTGGGCAAACGGGTTGCCACCCGACCAGAAGACCAGACGGATGTCAGGATAGGTGATCTTCTTGCCGTTGTAGTCAATCGTCTTGCCGGGGTTGAGGAAGCAGTCGGTAAAGCGAGCCAAAGGAATGGTCGCCAAGGATTCACCGACCCAGGAGAGGCCTTCGCTGCCGCCCTTCGGATTAGCGGAAATGCCGCCCAAAGCGGGAGCCATCGAGGTGGCCGCACCGCCGTTGGAGTAGTGATAGCTGAAGCCGAAGCCGCCGCCGGGCTGTCCGATGTGGCCGCACATGGCAGCAAGCACCACCATCATCCAATGCACCTGCTCGCCGTGTTGAGCGCGCTGAATACCCCAGCCGCCCATCAGCATGGAGCGCTTTTCACGCATCAGGTGAGCCAGACGCTTGATGGCATCGGCCTTCACACCACAGATCTTCTCAGCCCAGGCCGGTGTCTTCGCCACACCGTCTGTTTTGCCGAGCACGTAAGCAATGAACTTATCGTAGCCCACCGTGTACTTACGGATGAATTCGCGATCCACCTTGCCGGAGCTTTCGAGTTCGTGCGCCATTGCGATCATCATGGCCACATCGGTACCGGGCTTCGGAGCGATCCATTCACAGTTCTTGCCGAAGTATTCGGCTGCGTCGGGTTCGGCAAAGATCATGGAAGGATATTCGGCAAGCGTCCACCCGGAAATGCGAACGTAAGACAGACTGCCTTGTTTTTTCAGAACCGTCACGGGAACAGCGGCACCGATCTTTCCAAGGTAACTTCCCTTAGTCGTCTTATTGAAGTCCAGCACGCCCGTCGTATAGAGCGTGGCAGACGAAGCTGTACCGACCATGGCCAGAAGGGCTGCGGCTGTCATCAACTTTTTGATCATCTCAGCTCTCTCCTCTTTATAGATTGCTTATCGATCCCGCCGCTTCTCCGGACGACGAGAAACGTACTTTTGCGATCTAGCGCGTCCCGCGTCGAAAGCAGATCCCAAAACATTAGAGTTATCTCTCGATAAGAGCAAAGAGAATAACGAATAGCAGATAGCCTCTGGTTTTAATGTGTTCTTTTAGGAAGTTACAAACAAAAAGGCTCCTTTCCGTCAGAAACTTGAGTTCTCGGAAAGGAGCCTTTGTCGCGCGGCAGGCGCGGGAAGTCAAGAGACTCCCTTGATTACGGCTTACTCATCCTTCTTACCTTCGGAGTCGCCTTCATCCCGACGGGTGAAGAGTTCTTCCGCAGCACGACGGGCAGCCGACAGACCCTGAGAGTTTGCAGAAGCTTCGCTGTCGAAAGCGAATTCTTCGCGGATCTTCTCGGCTTCGGCCTTGGTGTCCATACCTTCGAAGAATTCTTCTGCAGCCAGACGTGCGTCGGACGGTTCCTGCGCCTGAGCCAGACGCTGTTCCATCACTTCCTTCTCGCGGCGAGCCTTGTGGTAGGCAAGGCCGGTACCGGCAGGAATCAGGCGACCGACAATGACGTTTTCCTTCAGGCCGCGCAAATCGTCGCGCTTGCCCATGATGGCAGCCTCGGTGAGCACGCGAGTGGTTTCCTGGAAGGAAGCCGCCGAGATGAAGGAGTCGGTCGACAAGGAAGCCTTCGTGATACCGAGCAGCACGTTCTGGTACGTAGCGGGCGTGCCGCCGTTGGCCTTGACGCGATCGTTTTCGTCGAGCATTTCGCTGCGTTCGACCTGTTCGCCCGGGATGAAGTGCGTATCGCCCGCATCCACAATCTGCACACGGCGAAGCATCTGACGAACAATCACTTCGATGTGCTTGTCGTTGATCTTCACACCCTGCAGACGGTACACGTCCTGGACTTCGTCCACGATGTAACGAGCCAAAGCTTCGATACCGAGCAGACGCAGGATGTCGTGCGGATCGGCCGGACCTTCAACGATTTCTTCACCGCGCTGAACCATCTGGCCGTCGTGCACGAGAATCTGCTTGTCCTTGGAGATCAGGCATTCGTGCTCGTTGCCGTTCAGATCGGTAATGATCAGACGCTGCTTGCCCTTGGTTTCCTTACCGAACGTGACGGTACCGGTTTCCTCGGCGAGCATACCGGCATCCTTCGGGCTACGGGCTTCAAAGAGCTCGGCCACACGCGGCAGACCACCCGTAATGTCGCGGGTCTTCTGGCTTTCGCGCGGGATACGGGCAAGAATCTCACCTTCGTGGATCTTCTGACCGTCGCGCACCACGATAATGGCGTTGACGGGCAACTGAATCGTCACAGTGTGATCCGTACCCGGAATCTTGACGTCGTTGCCGTCTTCGTCAACGAGGTGCACCACCGGACGCATCACGTTGGCGGCAGTCGTCTTCGTACCCTTGCTCTTGGAACCGGCGGCGGTGCGCTTCGGGTCGATGACGACCATCGAGCTCAAGCCCGTGACTTCGTCGACCTGATTCATCACGGTCACATTCTCGACCACATTTTCGAAGCGAACGGTACCGGCGTATTCGGACACGATCGGCAAGGTCATCGGATCAAACGTCGCGAGCTGCTGACCTGCTTTGACTTCGCTGCCGAGACTGCACAGCAGCGTGGCGCCGTAGGGAACCTTATGGCGTTCGCGTTCACGGCCAGACTGAGCGTCGTTGATAACGATTTCACCGGAACGAGAAATCACGACAAGTTCGCCGTTGCCGTTGGTCACATAACGCATGGCATCCGTGAAGGCCACCAAACCGGAGTTCTTGGCTTCCACGCTGCTTGCCACGGCGGCACGCGAAGCGGCGCCACCGATGTGGAACGTACGCATGGTGAGCTGAGTACCCGGTTCACCGATGGACTGAGCGGCGATCACACCGACAGCTTCGCCGGCGTTGACCAGCGTACCGCGGCCGAGATCGCGGCCGTAGCACTTGGCGCACAGGCCGTAGCGGGTTTCGCAAGTCAGCGGCGTACGCACCTTGACCATATCAATGCCTTCGGCATCGATCTTGTCGCAGATCTTTTCGTCGATGAGCGTACCGCGAGCCACAACCACGTTGTGCTGCATGTCGAAGACGTCTTCAGCGGTCACGCGGCCAAGGATACGGTCACGCAAGGCCTGAATGACTTCACCGCCTTCCACGAGAGCGCGCATTTCAACGCCGTTGGTCGTGCCGCAATCATCTTCGAGCACCACCAAATCCTGCGTCACGTCAACGAGACGACGTGTCAGATAACCGGAGTTAGCGGTCTTCAGAGCCGTATCGGCCAGACCCTTACGAGCACCGTGAGTCGACACGAAGTACTGCAGAACGTTCAGACCTTCGCGGAAGTTCGAGGTAATCGGCGTTTCAATAATCGAGCCGTCGGGCTTGGCCATCAGACCACGCATACCGGCAACCTGACGAATCTGAGCTGCCGAACCGCGAGCACCGGAATCAGCCATCATGTAGATGGAATTGAACGATTCCTGGCTCACCTTTTCACCATGGCGGTTGACGACAGGTTCGCTCGAGAGCTCCTTCATCATCACCTTGCCGACTTCGTCAGCCGTACGGCCCCAGATGTCGATCACCTTGTTGTAGCGTTCGCCCTTGGTCACAAGACCGGAGGTGTACTGCTCTTCGATCGCCTTGACTTCGTTTTCAGCCGCGCTCACCAGCTCGAACTTCTTCTGCGGCACGGACATGTCGCCGATGCAAATCGAGATGCCGGCGCGTGTAGCCAGACGATAGCCGTTGTCCTTGAGCTTGTCGGCGAAGATCACCGTCGCGCGCAGACCGCAACGGCGGTAGCACACGTTGATCAGACGAGCGATTTCCTTCTTCTTGAGCGTGCGGTTGAGTTCGGCAAAACTCATACCCTGAGGCAGAATTTCCGAGAGAAGAGCACGACCGACAGTCGTTTCATAACGCTTGACGACAGGTCGGAACTCGTCGCTGCCTTCAACCTTCTCAAATTCGCGGATGCGAACCGTGCAACGCGTCTGCAGGGCAACCTGGCCTGCGTCCAAAGCACGCTGCACTTCAGCCGTATCGGCAAAGAAGATGCCTTCACCCGGTGCATTGATGCGTTCGCGGGTGGCATAGTACAGACCGAGCACCATGTCCTGAGACGGCACGATGGACGGGTCGCCGTTCGCCGGGAAGAGCACGTTGTTCGACGAAAGCATCAAGCAACGGGCTTCGAGCTGAGCTTCAAGCGACAGCGGCACGTGCACAGCCATCTGGTCACCGTCGAAGTCGGCGTTGAAGGCCGCGCAAACAAGCGGGTGCAGCTGGATGGCCTTGCCTTCAATGAGCTTCGGCTCAAAAGCCTGAATGCCGAGGCGGTGCAAGGTCGGCGCACGGTTGAGCATCACGGGATGCTCGTAAATCACTTCTTCGAGGATGTCCCAAACGACGGGTTCCTGATTGTCCACCATCTTCTTGGCGCTCTTGATCGTGGTCGCCAGACCGCGCTGTTCGAGCTTGTTGAAGATGAAGGGCTTAAAGAGTTCAAGCGCCATCAGCTTGGGCAGGCCGCACTGATGCAGACGCAATTCCGGACCCACCGTAATCACGGAACGACCAGAGTAGTCGACGCGCTTACCGAGCAGGTTCTGACGGAAGCGGCCGGACTTGCCCTTGATCATGTCAGCGAGCGACTTGAGCGGACGCTTGGACGGACCGGTCATCGCCTTGCCGCGGCGGCCGTTGTCGAGCAGACTGTCGACAGCTTCCTGCAACATGCGCTTTTCGTTACGCACGATGATGTCCGGCGCCTTGAGTTCAAGGAGCTTCTTCAGACGATTGTTGCGGTTGATGACGCGGCGATACAGATCGTTCAGATCGGAGGTCGCAAAGCGGCCGCCGTCAAGCGGCACCAACGGACGCAGGTCGGGCGGAAGCACCGGAAGCACCTCCAGGATCATCCACTCAGGCTTGATGCCGGAGCGCTGGAAGCCTTCAAGCACCTTCAGGCGCTTGGCAAACTTCTTGATCTTTGCTTCCGAGGTCGTGCCCGAAAGTTCCTGACGCAGATTGGCGACTTCCTGATCAATGTCGATGTTGTGCAGAAGCTCGCGGATTGCCTCGGCACCCATCATCGCCTTGAAGTCGTTGCCATACTCTTCGGTCTTGAGGATCAGTTCCTCTTCCGTAAGCAGCTGGCCGCGTTCAAGCGGCGTGAGGCCGGGATCGACCACGCAGTAGGCTTCGAAATAAAGCACACGTTCGATGTCGCGCAACGGGATGTCGAGCACCATGCCCATACGAGAGGGCAGGCTCTTTAAGAACCAAATGTGCGCAACGGGGCTGGCCAGTTCGATGTGGCCCATGCGTTCGCGGCGCACCTTGGAGAGCGTCACTTCAACGCCGCACTTTTCGCAGACGACGCCGCGGTGCTTCAGGCGCTTGTACTTACCGCACAAGCACTCGTAATCCTTGATGGGCCCGAAGATCTTGGCGCAGAACAGGCCGTCGCGTTCGGGCTTGAAGGTACGGTAGTTAATCGTCTCCGGCTTCTTGACCTCGCCGAAAGACCACGAACGGATCTTCTCGGGAGAGGCGATGCCGATCTTAATGGCGTCGAAGTGTTCGTCAGCCATCGACTGACGGAACATGTCACGAATCAGATTCATGCTGGTTTATTCCTTCGAAGATTCCTCGTTTTTCACGAGATCAATGTCAATGCCGAGCGAACGGATTTCCTTGACGAGCACATTGAACGATTCGGGCATGCCCGCATCGATCTTGTGTTCGCCGCCGACGATGTTTTCGTAGACCTTGGTACGGCCGTTGACGTCGTCGGACTTCACCGTCAGCATTTCCTGCAACACGTAGCTCGCGCCGTAAGCTTCCAGAGCCCAAACTTCCATTTCGCCGAAACGCTGGCCGCCAAACTGAGCCTTACCGCCCAAGGGCTGCTGCGTGACGAGCGAGTACGGACCGGTTGAGCGAGCGTGCATCTTATCGTCGACCAAGTGGTGCAGCTTCAGGAAGTGCATGAAGCCCACGGTCACCGGACGATCGAATGCATCACCCGTGCGACCATCGTACAGCGTGGCTTGCGTCTTGGCAGGCGTCAGCTGCAACTTCTTGGCTTCTTCATCCGGGAAGGCCAGGTCGAGCATCATCCGGATCTGCTCTTCGCTCGCACCGTCGAACACGGGCGTGGCAAAGGGCATGCCGTTGGCGAGATTCTTCGCCAATTCCATCAGCTCTTCGTCATTGAGACTGTCGAGATCTTCCTTCTTGCCGGTGCGGTTGTACACCTCGTTCAGGAAAGCGCGGATCTGAGCGGCCTGCTCGGTCTTGAGCATTTCGGCAATGCGCCAGCCAATACCCTTGGCAGCCCAGCCCAGATGCACTTCAAGAATCTGACCGATGTTCATACGGGACGGCACGCCGAGCGGGTTCAAGCAAATGTCGGCGGGACGACCGTCTGCCATGTACGGCATGTCTTCAATCGGGCAGATCTTGGAGACCACACCCTTGTTACCGTGACGGCCGGACATCTTGTCGCCAGGCTGCAGACGGCGCTTCTCGGCAATAAAGACCTTGACCATCTTCAACACGCCCGGAGGCAGTTCGTCGCCGCGGTTGAGCTTATCGCTCTTACGAGCAAAGAGCTCCTTGTTTTCTTCGCGCTTGTCGTCAACAACCTTTCGGGCGAGGTCAATGATCTTCTGGTCTTCTTCGCTTTCCATACGGATTTCGAAGAGATCGTAGCCCGTGATAGCGTGCAACTGATCGGACGTAAGGGTCGTTCCGGACTGAATGCCAGCAGGACCGCCCGAAGCAACACGTCCAACCAACTGGCGGCGCAGACGCGAGAAGACGTCGTCTTCCACAATACGAAGAGCGTCCTTCAAGTCTTTTTCGTAGCGCTTGAGCTGTTCATCGATAATCGAGCGAGCGCGCTTGTCCTTCTCTACGCCTTCACGCGTAAAGACCTGAACGTCAATCACGGTGCCAGCCATACCGGAGGGCACACGCAGAGACGTATCCTTCACGTCGCTTGCCTTTTCACCGAAGATCACGCGCAGGAGTTTTTCTTCCGGCGTGAGCTGGGTTTCACCCTTCGGAGTGACTTTGCCGACCAGCACGTCACCAGCGGAAACTTCCGCACCGATGAACACGATGCCGGAATCGTCGAGACGGCTCAACTGGTTCTCGGACAGATTCGAAATGTCGCGCGTGATGTCTTCAGGGCCGAGCTTGGTGTCACGGGCCACTACGTCGAGTTCTTCGATGTGAATCGAAGTGTAGCGGTCATCGGCAACTACGCGTTCGGAAATCAAAACCGAGTCTTCGTAGTTGTAGCCGTTCCACGGCATGAAGGCAATAAGCATGTTCTGGCCGAGAGCAAGTTCGCCCATATCGGTCGAAGCACCGTCGGCGAGTACGTCGCCGGCGGCAATCACATCGCCCTTCTTGACGATCGGACGCTGGTTCAGCGTCGTCGAACCGTTGGAACGAGTGAACTTCTGCAGCGTGTAGATATCCACACCGACTTCACCGGCCACGCTTTCTTCGTCGTTGACGCGAACCACAATACGGTTGGCGTCAACGTATTCGATCATACCGCCGCGCTTAGCCTGCACGGTAGCCTTGGAGTCAACGGCCACCGTACGTTCCACGCCGGTACCCACCACGGGTTTTTCCGGACGCAAGCAAGGCACGCCCTGACGCTGCATGTTCGAGCCCATCAAAGCACGGTTTGCGTCGTCGTGTTCCAAGAACGGAATCAGCGAGGCGGCCACGGACACGATCTGAGCCGGAGCCACGTCCATGTACTGGATGCGATCGGGCGAAGCCATGATGAATTCGCCATTTTCACGGGCACTCACGAGCTCGCCGATGAGTTTGCCATTTTCATCCATTTCTGCGTTGGCCTGGGCAATCACGTAGTTGCCTTCTTCGATGGCCGACAGATAGTGGATGTTTTCCTTGCCCTTCAGAGCAACGCCGTTTTCAACCTTGCGATACGGCGTTTCGAGGAAGCCGTAGTCGTTGAGGCGAGCGTACAGAGCCAGCGAATTGATCAGACCAATGTTCGGACCTTCAGGCGTCTCAATCGGGCAGACACGGCCGTAGTGCGTAGCGTGCACGTCGCGGACTTCAAAGCCGGCGCGTTCACGCGTCAAACCACCCGGACCAAGGGCCGAAATACGGCGCTTGTGCGTGATTTCGGACAACGGGTTGGTCTGATCCATGAACTGCGACAGCTGCGAGGAGCCGAAGAACTCGCGAATGGCTGCCGAAATAGGCTTGGAATTAATCAGATCCTGCGGCGTGAGGCCGTCGCTTTCGGCCGAACCGAGACGTTCGCGAACGGCACGCTCAACGCGCACAAGACCGGAGCGGAACTGGTTTTCGGTCAGTTCGCCCACGCAGCGTACGCGACGATTGCCCAAATGGTCAATATCGTCAACGCCGTGGATTTCCACGGTGCGCTTGTTGCCTTCGGCGTCAGTCAGAACCACTTCGTCAGCGCCGTTACGCAAAGCAACGAGCACCTGCATCGTGTCGATGATGTCTTCGTTGGTGAGCGTCATCGAGCCTTCAGCCGTGCCGCGACCAAAGCGAGCGTTGACCTTCATGCGACCGACGCGCGACAGATCGTAGGCTTCGGGATCGAAGAACAGACGGTTAAAGAGACCTTCGACGGCGTCTTCCGTGGGCGGTTCACCCGGACGCATCATGCGGTAGATGGCGATGCGGGCCGACATCGTGTCGGGAACATCGTCAAGACGCAACGTATCGGAAATGTAGGAACCGCGATCGAGTTCATTCGTAAAGAGCGTTTCGATCTTGTGCACGCGCATCTCACGCAGAACGGTCAGCGTATCTGCAGTGATTTCGTCGTTGGCGTCGGCGATCTTTTCGCCGGTCTCTTGATTGTAGATGGCCTTGGCAAGAACGCGACCGATCAGGAAATCATCCGGAACGGCGACTTCCTTGATGCCGGCCTTTTCCATCAAACGGACGTGACGAGCCGTGATGCGCTTGTCCTTGGCAACGATCGTATTGCCTTCCTTGTCCTTGATTTCAAACTGAGCCGTTTCGCCCTGCAGACGCTGCGGGGTGAAGTGCAGATTGGCGGACTTCTGGTTGAGGCGGAAAGTGTCAAAGTCGTAGAAGCGCTCGAGAATTTCTTCGGGCGTCAGACCGATGGCCTTCAGAAGAATGGTGCCGGGCATCTTGCGGCGGCGGTCGACACGGAAGTACACGATGTCCTTCGGGTCGAATTCGAAGTCAAGCCAGGAACCGCGATAAGGAATCACGCGAGCACTAAAAAGGAGCTTGCCCGAAGAATGGGTCTTGCCCTTGTCGTGCTCGAAGAAGATACCGGGCGAACGATGCAACTGGCTCACGATAACGCGTTCGGAGCCGTTAACAATAAAGGAAGCCTTTTCGGTCATGAGCGGGATTTCGACCATGTAGACTTCGTTTTCGCGGATTTCCTTGACCGTGCCGGGCTTGGCGGCGTCGCGGTCAAAAATTTCAAGTTGAATACGAGCACGCAACGCGGACGCGTAGGTCAGACCGCGCAATTGGCACTCGGCCACATCAAATTCAGGCTGCTCGAGTCTGTAGCTCAGGAACTTCAGGCGGGCGTAGCCGTTGTGGCTGGTGATCGGGAAAATGGAAGTGAATGCCGACTGCAACCCGACATTTTTGCGGCTTTCGGGCTTGACATCGGCCTGCAGGAAGGCTTCGTAGCTGCGAAGCTGCGTTTCCAGCAAGGAGGGCACTTCAAGGACGCTCGGACGTGTGGCAAAACTCTTCCGAATACGCTTCTTTTCAGTGAACGAGTACGACATGAAGACTCCGTTCAAGGCGATGGGAGGAAATATGCTATGGGGTCAAAGAGGTTCGAAGAATCGCAGCCATTTTTTAAAGACGCCAAAAGCCGCCCGGGCTGCACGAATGCGTGCGCCCGTGCGGCTAGGGGCCGTCACGGTGACTTATTGATTATTTCGATCACTGGCTTTGACTTTGAGCTGGATCTGGAATTTTACCAGATCCACTTCAAAATCCCAAGCCCTCTTTCGATCGGAAATCGGGCTTGGAGCGCAGTCGGCAAAGCCGCCGTGGGCGGCTTTGTGATGCTTGTAAAGTCTGAAACTCAGATTACTTGAGTTCGACCT
>OOBT01000966.1_pt1 | contig 16314 bp, 19 predicted proteins | sample 1671551 | NCBI WGS metagenome assembly OOBT01 (sample SAMN06348168, study PRJEB24527) | human gut metagenome | reverse complement strand
ACCTTGGCCAAGCCCGACGTGTTCAACATCGTCCGCGACACCCTGCGGGATGTCGGCTATGACCCGAAAGCGTACCAGATCGACTGCTACATCCACGACCAGAGTCCCGACATTGCGGGTGCTGTCGAGCCGGAATTGGCTGAGGGAGAGGACGAGGACACCCTCGGTGCGGGCGATCAGGGCGTTATGGTCGGCTACGCCTGCAATGAAACGCCCGAATACCTGCCGATGCCTGTGGTTGCCGCCCAGCGCCTTGTGACACTGCTGGAAATTTCCCGTATGACCGGCGTTATCCCGGACATCGGTCCGGACGGCAAGGTTCAGGTCACGATGGAATACAACGGCGACACGCCTGTGCGCATCACCACGGTGGTCGTCTCTGTGCAGCACAAAGAGGATACCGACATCAATAAGCTGGCGGATCTGCTGGACGAGTATGTGTTCCCGCTGGCCTTTGACGGTATGCCCGCCGATGACGCGGAAATCATCCTGAACCCCAGCGGCAAGTTTGTGCAGGGCGGCCCAGATGCCGATACCGGCTTGACCGGGCGCAAGCTCATGGTGGACAGCTACGGCACCTTTGCACCCCACGGCGGCGGTGCGTTCAGCGGCAAGGATGCCACCAAGGTAGACCGCAGCGGCGCATATATGGCGCGGTACATTGCCAAAAACATGGTCGCCGCCCATCTTGCCGACCGCTGTCAGGTCACGCTGGCGTATGCCATTGGGGAAAAAGACCCTGTCATGGTGGATGTGAACACCTTCGGCACCGGCATTTGCGAGGATGACTGTTTGGCAGCAGCGGTGCGCAAGGCGTATGACCTGACCCCTGCGGGCATCATCAAGCAGTTGAACCTGATGAACCCCATTTACAACCGCACGTCGGCGGGCGGTCACTTCGGGCGCGAGGATTTTCCGTGGGAAAATATCGAACATATGAGCGACCTCGCCGCTTACATTGTGTAATTGCCGCGCGTCAGCAAAGAGCAGGTCGATGCCGCCAACCGGATGACGGCGATAGAATTTCTGCGGCGGTACCGCCCCGGTTCGCTGGTGAAAAGCAGCGCACGGGGCGAGTACCAGCTTGCGGAGCATGACAGCTTCAAGATAAACGGAGAATCCAGTGTCTGGCACTGGAAAAGCCGCGACATTGGCGGCAAGTCGGCGCTGAAATATTTGATTTATGTGGAAGGTGTACCGTTTGTAGAGGCGGTGCAGCTGTTATGTGAGGAAAGCCCGATGTACATCCCAGTGCAGCATGAAGCGGTGGAACGCGAACGCCCGCCGTTCCGTCTGCCGAACCCTGCACCGAATAATGACCGTGTGACGCGGTATCTGCTGGGGCGAGGCATCTCGCTGCCCACGATTCGCTACTGTATTGAGAGAAATATTCTGTACGAAAGTGCAGAATATCACAACTGCGTTTTCTTGGGCAAAGACCCGCAGGGTGTGCCGAAATATGCGGCTCTGCGCGGTATTTATGACTATGGGAAACCGTTCAAGCGCGAGGCTCCCGGCAGTCAGAAGCAGTACGGATTCTGCATCCCGCCGATGCAGCCCGGCACTACCGTGGCCGTGTTTGAAGCCGCCATAGATGCCATGGCAGAGATGACGCTCTGCGGGGATGTTGCAGATAAATACCGTCTGTCGCTGGGCGGGGTTTCATCCTCCGGCAAGGAGCCTTTGGCGTTACAGGAATTCCTGCGCCAGCACCCGGAGATCACCACGATAGAACTGCGGCTGGACAACGATGCCAAAGGGCGCATGGCGAGTGTCGGCATCCGGAAAATCTACGCTGACCGCTACACCGTGCATGACCTGCCGCCCGACATCGAGAATGGAGATTACGCTGATATGGCAAAAAACAACCTGATGGCAAGAACTGCCGCCCACCGCGCAGTTTGCCGATAGAGAGAGATCAACATGAAAGTCAGAAATCGTTCGCCCACTTATAGGGCATAAACAGGAGGTAAATCGTTATGGCTGTGTTCCGTGTACAAAAGACGCAAAATTATACCATTATGTCCAACCATCATCTGCGCAACAAGGCTCTTTCGCTCAAGGCGAAGGGGCTTTTATCTTTGATGCTGTCTCTGCCCGAAGATTGGGATTATACCACGCGAGGGCTGGCGTCCATCTGCAAAGAGGGCGTGGACAGCGTGTGTGCCACCGTGCGCGAGTTAGAAGCAGCGGGTTATATTATCCGCCGCCGCATCCGCGACAAGAACGGTCAGATGCGCGGTATGGAGTACACGGTTTTAGAGCAGCCACAGCCCCCGGAACAGGGTCCCGAAGAAGCAACGCCTAAGTGTGCCCAACCAAAACAGGCAAAGCCAAAACGGGAAAAACCTGTACAGGCAAATCCTGCACAATTAAATACTAAAGAACAAAAGAAAGAAATAACTAAAAACGTATCTAATCCTATCCGCACGGCAGACGAACGGGAGCAGTATCGGGATTTGATTCGGGAAAACATTGAGTACGACATTCTGGCAAAGAACAATCCGGCAGATAGGATTCGATTGGATGAGCTGGTGGAACTCATGCTGGACACGGTCTGTTCCAAACGCAGCAGTATCCGTATTGCGGGGGACGAGTTTCCGACAGAGGTAGTGAAGTCCAGATTCCTGAAACTTGAAGCTCAGCATATCCAGTATGTGCTGGACAGCCTGAAAGACAACCCGCCGCATATCCGCAATATCAAGCAATACTTACTGACGGCACTCTACAATGCGCCGCTGACGATTGAAAACTACTATGCTGCACAGATCGACCACGACCTGTGCGGCGGAAAGAGGTGACATGATTTGCAGATGAAATTTTATTCTCCGCTGACTGCGGACTTTTTCCCAAATGAACCTGACTATGAGGACGAGTTCTACGACGAGTATGAGGGTTGCCCGCTGGACGGTCATGACCTGCTGCAGTATGCCGATGCTGTTGATGAGGCCGTGAAAAAGGACATTGCAGATTTCAACGGCGACCTGATGCAGTATTACCACGAGGACGATTCCGTCCGCAGCAAGGTGGTAAGTGCTGTGCCGTCTGTGGAAATTTGCGGCAACAAACTGTGCGGGTGTCTGACCGTGGAACTGAAGGAAACTCTGCTCGATGATGAGCAGACCGTCCTGTGCAACTACATCTCCGGCCAGTACAGTGACGGCTGGGGTGAGGGCTTTGAGCAGAGGGATATTCGTGTGGAGGATGGCACGTTGGCCGTGCATTTCTGGCAGGAAGATGGATTCAAGATGACGCCGTCTTTTGAGAAAATTCAAGACCATATGCAGATGACCCAGCGTCCCAAGATGCAGCTGATTGGGCAGGACGGCAACATTTTTGCCATCATGGGTCGAGCCTCGCGCCTGCTGAAAAATGCCGGGCAGAGCGATGAGGCCAAGGAAATGTGCGACAGGGTCACGGCAAGTCAAAGCTACTCCGAAGCACTCAACATCGTTTCCGAGTATGTGGAAACCGAACTGTCGCCCAGCCCTACGCCCAAGCGTGACCGGGGTGATGCCAGATGAAGAAATACGAGATCACCGACATTGCCCATCCCGACAACCCGAAGCTGCACCGTATCCGCGCGCTGACGGACTTGACCGAGGATGTCCTTGCCGGGATGCTCGGCGGCTATGTGGAAAGCTGCGATAACTTAGACCAAGAGGGTCGCGCGTGGATTTCGGAAGATGCCATCGCCTGTGAAAATGCAGTTGTCTGCGGCGATGCAGTCCTTACAGATCACGCCGTTGCAAGAGGTAATGCCTATGTCGGCAAGAACGCCACTGTAATGGGAGATGCCACTGTGCAGGATGATGCCATCGTCTGCGGCGGGGCCATTATGGGAAAAAGCTGTGTCTGCGGTTATGCCGTGATTCGGCAGGATGAGCAAACCTTGTGCGCACCGACTATTGACGGCAGCGCCCGTGTATATGGCGAAATCTCCGGCAATGTAGTTTGCCGCGGCAATGCCGTTGTCCTGCCCGGCACCAAGCTCGACAACAGGACGCAGGACTGCTTTGTACTCGAAGATGACCGTGTTTCTGTGCAGACAGCCAGCCGCACACCGCCCCCGAAAGAACCCCGTACCCATGATTTTGAACGATAAGAAAGAAGGATGCCTTTGACGAAAACTCCCGAAACGCTCAACATTCTCAACCCTGATTTCCGGATGCCCGAACACTGCGGCGGTGACCGCTGGTCGATCCTGCACGGGGATTCTTTGCAGATTCTCCGCCAGTTTGTGCCGAACAGCTTCGATGCCATCATCACCGACCCGCCCTATGCCAGCGGCGGCAGCAGCCAGACCACCAAGAACCGCAGCACCAGCGAAAAGTACAGCAGCATGAGCAAGGAAAAGGCGCTGCCCGACTTTGACTCTGACCAGATGGATCAGCTGAGTTGGATGTTCTGGACGGCGGCATGGCTGCAGGATGCCCGCCGCATTGCCAAGCCCGGCGCGCCTGTCTGCCTGTTCATCGATTGGCGGCAGCTGCCCGCCATGACGCTGGCTTTGCAGTGGGCGGGCTGGACCTGGCGCGGTGTAGCCGTGTGGGATAAAGTCGCCAGCCGCCCGCAGAAAGGACGCTTTCGTCAGCAGTCCGAGTACATTGTGTGGGGGTCCAACGGCAAAATGCCGCTTGAGAGAAATGTTGGGTGTCTGCCGGGCGTGTTCCGTTACCCGAATCCCCAGAACCGCATCCATGTCACCGAAAAGCCCTTGCAGCTCATGCGGGATGTGGTGCAGATCTGCGAGCCGGGCGGGCGCATCCTTGACCCCTTTGCCGGGGCAGGAACCACCGTGCTGGCCGCTGTGCAGGAAGGCTATGAGGCTGTCGGCATTGAAATGTCGGATGCCTACTTCCAACGCAGCACTGAACGGCTGAAAACTGCCCTTGAATCCGAAGTGAATCAGAACTGATTCACTATTTTGCAAGAGATACCGAAAAGTGAATCAAATCTGATTCACTCCCGAAATTCAGAAAGGAAACACGAAAATGAAACGACCTTGGGCTTTTATCTGCGCCAGCGAGGGCGCGACCTCCAAACATCTCCGCAATTATTGCCGCGAGGTGTACCTGCTGGGCTACTTGCCGGTATGCCCTAAATTGCAGGACAGCCAGTATTTGGTGCTGGAAGATGCCGTAGAACGCAGCGAGTACACCGCCATTGTGAGGGATAAGCTGCTGCGCTGCCCGATGCTGGTGGTCTGCAGCCGCAATCAGGATGCGACCACCAACGCGCAGATCGGTTTGGCGCAGAAATACAACCGTATTGTCACAACCTTGGACGGTTTGAAGAAAGCCGTTTCGGAGGGCGACGACCTTGTGTCATGAACCGTTTTGCGGGGTGTCGTGTTTTGCAAGCATAGCGTTTGGATATCCAAACGCACCTTTGGGGTGATCCCCAAACCCCCGCAATGCGCAGACGCGGTCATGTCATTCCGCTGCGGCTGAACGAGCGCGAGTACCGCCATCTTTGTGAACAGGTCAAAACAAGTGGACTCTCGCGCGAGGAATACCTGCGCTCCCTAATCTTGGGCAAAGAAATCCATCCGCGCCCCTGCACACACCATGCGGAACTTGTGCGGCAAATTTCCGGTTTGTGCAACAACGCAAACCAGCTTGCGCATCGCGCCAACAGCACGGGCGTGGCGGGGCAGCAAAGCGTAGACGAGATGACGCGCGTCGCCAAGGAAGTCTGGCGCGAGATAAAAGAAAACTACTAGGAGGCTCTATGAAATATGGCTTACACATCCGTGATCCCTGTCCGCCGTCTGGATCGGGCGGTGAAGTATGTGATGAACAAAGAAAAGACCACGGCGGTATCCTTGCGGGACGCCCTCGACTATGCCGCCAACCGCGACAAAACAGAGCAATCCTGCTTTGAAAGCTCGTATGCCTGCACGCTGGAAACAGCCTTTTCGGATATGCGCCAGACAAAAGAACACTGGCACAAGTCGGGTGGTGTGCAGGGATACCACCTTGTACAAAGTTTTGCTGCAGGCGAGGTCACACCGGAACTTGCGCACCGGATTGCAAAAGAACTTGCAGACCGTGTGCTGGGCGGACGGTATGAATATGTCATCGGCACACACCTGAACACCGGGCATATCCATTCGCATATTGTCTGGAACTCGGTCAGCTGTGTGGATGGCAAAAAGTATCGCAGCAACTATAAAAGCTATGTGACGGAAATCCGCGCGGTATCGGACGAACTTTGCAGAAAATACAAGCTGTCTGTCATCGACACCGAAAACTCTAATCATGTGGCAAAGCCCTACGTCGAATGGCTGGCCGAGAAGAACGGTCAGCCCACTTGGCGCACAGCTATTCGGCAGGATGTGGACGAAGCGATTCAACAAAGCCTTACATGGCGGCAATTTCTTACTGTGCTGGACCGCAAAGGCTATGAAGTCCGCATGGGGCGCAAGTATCCCGTTTTGCGTCCACCCGGAAAAGAGCGCTTTGTTCGCTTCAAAACGCTGGGCAAGCGGTACACGCCAGAAGCCATCCAGACGCGCATCCTGTATCCACGAAGCTACCGCCCTTATGTGGAAAATCCACCAACAATCAAACATGGCCGTCTGCGCAGCGGAAAGAAGCCTTGCCGCAAGCTGACCGGGCTGCGGGCGTTGTACTACCGTTACCTGTACGAGTTGGGTGCGTTCCCTCGCAAGCCGCGCCGCCCCAGCTATGTCGTGCGGCAGGATGCCTATAAGCTGGATCAGAGAATCCGGCAGATGGAATTCTTATCCAAGCACAACATTGACACGCTGGCACAGCTGGAAACTCACCGACAAGCCCTGCAAACAGAAATTGGGCAGTTGCTGACAAAGCGTAAGCAACTACCCAAAACCGATGATGTACTATCGCAATGTGAATCGGTCAACACCGCCCTAAAGCAGCTTCGCCAAGAAGAACGCCTCTGCCGCAAAATTGCAGAAAATTCAATCGAGGTGCAGCAGCACCTCACCGAAGCCCGCCGTGACCGCGCTGAACAGCAAAAACAAGAACAGGAACGCGCGCGTGACCGCCGCCCTAACATTGATTTGACACTATAATCTTGAAAGGAAGGATGCCTATGAAATACCCCAACAAAGACTACATCGAACACCTGCGCCGCAAGTACCCGCCCGGCACGCGGCTGCAACTCAGCTGTATGGAAGATGAGATGGCCGTGCCTCCCGGCTCTATGGGAACCGTTGATTTCATCGATGATGCCGGACAAATCCACATGAATTGGGACTGCGGGCGCAGTCTTGCCCTCATCCCCGGCGTGGACTCGTTCAGCCGCTTGCCCTCGCCCAAAGAAAAGGCCGGTGATGCCAGATGAATTACGGCTCTGAACCTGCAGACCAGGTCGTCCGCTACTCGCTGGAGGGTGCAGAGTTTGCCCTGCGCATCTCCGGCACCGCTGCGAAAAACTTCTTTATTTTTGCCCAAGCCGTGCTGCACGACAGCAAAAAGACCCACGGCAAAACGCACCTCATCCGGCTGCTGAAAGAACAGAAACCGCTGAAATTTTTCACGGTAGACAAAGACCGTATGCACGATTTTGCCCGCGCCGCCAAGGCGCATGGGCTGCTGTTCTGCCCCATCCGTGACAAGATGGACCCCGATCACATTGAGATCGCCATTTTACAGGATGATGCCTCCAAAGCCAACCGCATCATCGATAAGCTGCAACTGGCTATTGTGGACACCGGCACGGCAGAACTTATCGACACTGTGCAGCAGGAGCGTGGTGAAACCGCTCCGGAAACCGAGCGTGTCCAGACCGAGGACGGTGCGGTAGATTTTGAGGTCGGCGCAGACGAGGAACAGTTCAACATGGTTTTTCCGCAGGGCTCGGAGAACGCCAGTCCGTCCGAGCCTTTCTCCGACAGCAGCAAATCTTTTGCAAACTCGCCGTCGCCGCGCGCCGATCAGCTTCGGGCCAAGGGTGAGCGCCCCAGCGTGCGCATGGAATTAAGCGACATCACCGCCTACCTGCGCCGCAAGGTTGAGCCGCCCAAAGACCGAATGCCGAGGATGCCTGTAAAAATCAAGAGAAAGGAGAAAACACTGTAAATGGACCTGAATAAATATCTCAACAACGTAGCGCCGTCAGAACCGCAGTATTCTAAGGAAGAATACGCTGCCATGAAGAAAACCGAGCGTGAAGCGGTTTGGGTGCAGGTGGATGCCCGCATGGGTGAGGTGCTGGCAGATGCCTCGACCTTGCAGGGATTTCTCGACTTTATGTCGCAATGCCGCAACTCGCTGCCGAACCAGCTTTTGCTCTCCGGCCAGAACGCCGACATCACGGATGCCCGCACATTCCAGCAATGGAAGGATGCCGGAAGGCATATCCGTACCGGCGAGGAAGGTTACACGGCCATTGTGGGGCAGGTGTACGAGAATAACGGCCGAAAGGCTTCCGGGTATAATATCGGCAAGGTGTTCGACATTACACAGACGCGCGGCAGACCGATACCACCGCCCGCTAACTACCAAGTGGATGAACTGGTCGCCGCGGCCATCGAGAGCAGCCCGGTGCCGATCCAAATCTCGGACAGTCTGCCGGACGGCATCCAAGCGCAGTATGTTCCCAAGAACCGCACGATTTATGTCCGCAACGGCATGGATGCAGGCACGACGCTGTGCGCCATCGTTCGGGAGTGCGCACAGGCAGATTTTCACAAGGATTACACCTACAACCGCCAAGCCTACGCTGCGCCGAGTTACTGTGCCGCCTACATGGTCGCGCATCGGTATGGGCTTGACACCGCCGCTTTCAACTTTGACCGCGTGGTTGCCTTGTATGGCAATCTGGGCAAAGAACAGCAGCGGGGCTTTCTGTCGGATGTGAACACCGTTGGTGGTGGGCTGCTGCGCAGTCTGAGTCGCACGCTGGCTGTACAGACCCGCGAACTGCCCGCCGCAGAATACGCTGTTGCCGTGCCGTCTGCCAAGAAGCAATCTCGCCAGCGGGAGCGCGGCTGATTGTTTTCCGTTTGTTTTCAAATGACGGATAGCTATTGCGGCGGTTCTATGATATGCTGTGAGCAAAGGATGGTGAAAAACAATGACAGAACGTAAAGTTAAACTTGACCGTGCCAACAAAAGCATCCTGCTCCGGGCGCTGGGCGATGTCTACTACGGCCAGCGTGCCAACGGCGGCAGCACCGAGGTGACCGGACGGCTCATCCTGCGGGTGAACGATTTGCCCGCAGGAGGTAAGCTGACGATGTCAGCGGCAGAGTATCGGCTGGCAAAAGCAGCCCTCAACCAACTGCGTACCCAGCGCTTGGCTGAGGGCGGGTACACCGATGCCGTGGATGACGCGCTGACCCGACTGCTGCACGCCCGCACGCCGCTGTTTATCTGGTGAATCCGGCTATGACATGGGAAAAATTCTGGTCGATCATTGACCGAGTCCGCGCCCAAGCGGATATGCAGGATGAAGCGTCCGTGAAACAGTTCCTTTACACGGAACTCATCAAATTGCCGCAGGATGAACTGCTCGGCTTTGATTGCGCATGGCAAAGTTATCGCAATAAAGCCAACTTTCCCAAAATGGTCGCGGCGGCCTGCATCATCAATGACGGCAGTTCGGATGACAGATTTACCGATTTCCGTAACTGGCTGATTATGCAGGGGTACGATGCTTATCGGCAGGCGCTGATTGATCCCGATAACCTTGCGGCGCTCAACATTCCGTTCCGAGATACTGAGTGGATGGGATGCGGGAATGTGGCGTGGTATGCCTACGCGGGGCAGAAGCTGCGCGCCTATTTTGAAAAGGAAGGAATTGCCGCCAAGCTATTCCGAAAGTATCCGGCTCTGCTGAAATCGTCTGCCGATTTACATCAGGCAATCATGCAGGAGCAGCTTGCGCCGTGTCGTGCGCCGGAAACCGAATGGGAACGACAAATGCTGCGAACGGAAGTCAAGCACTACATAGATACCAGTGGGCTGGCGTACAGCTACAACGAATTCTATACTCAAAATATGCCGGATAAGGTTGCATGGAAAACGCTGCAAAGCGATTTGTTTGCAAATCTGCCGCAAATCAAGGCGGAACGTATGCCGCAGGACTTTTCCGTAGTTTTGCCGAAGTTGTGGAGAAAACGTCAGGCATGGGATGCCGAGCGTACAAAACGTCCGCCCTATCGCGGTGAGGAAAGGTAGCCCACCACGCCGGGAAGAAAGAATCCTTGGTGGGTCTGGCTGCTGCCGCTGCCACTTGTGTGGTGGGCTGCGCTGGCGGTGGCTTGCCGCTGGAAGCCGGGCATGAAAATAACGGCTCTGCTGGATGCGCTGAACAGCGCACTGGCAGAGCCGTTTGCGTTGGCGTGGAGTCAAGACAGCCCACGCTTTTTGCTTGTGTTCACGGTGGTTTATGCGGTAGCGGTTATCGTGGCCGTGACGGATCAGAAGCACACCCGCCCCGGTGCGGAGCATGGCTCGGCGGCATGGGGCGATGTGTTTCAGTTGAATAAGTTCTACATGGACAGGCACGGGTCGAATCTGCTGCTGACCCAGCATTTCCACATCGGAATCGACGGCTACAAACATAAGCACAACACCAACATCCTGATTGTCGGCGGCTCTGGCGCAGGCAAGACGCGCACCTATGGTGTGCCGAATGTACTGGAATGTGCCTGCTCTATGGTAATTACAGATCCCAAGGCTGAAATTCTGCGTAAGACCGGGAATTTGTTGAAGCAAAAGGGGTATGAGGTCATCGTTTTTGACCTCATAAACCCTGCCGCATCGTTCTGTTACAACCCGTTTGTGTATGTGCATGATGACCGTGAAGTGCTGACCTTGATTGAAAATCTGATTCAAAATACCACGCCACCCCATGCGCAGAGCAACGATCCATTTTGGACCAAATCGGAGACAGCTCTGCTCCAAGCCCTCATGCTGTACCTGCTGCACGAGGCCCCGCCCGAAGAACAAAACTTCTCGATGGTCATGGAAATGATTGCGGCGGCCGAGGTCCATGAGGATGATGACAACTACCAATCCCCGTTGGACATCCTGTTCGAGCGCTTGGAAATGCGTGAACCCGACAGCATTGCTTGCAAACAATATCGCATCTTTAAGCAGGCGGCAGGCAAAACGGCGAAGTCGATTTTGGTAAGTGTAGGTGTGCGCCTTGCCGCGTTCAATCTGCCGTCCATCGCCAAGCTGACCATGACGGACGAACTGCATTTGCAGGAACTGGGTGAGCGTAAAATTGCGCTGTTCTGCTGCATCCCGGACTCGGATAAGTCGCTGAATTATCTGGTCGGTATGATTTACACCCAACTTATCCAAACGCTGTACCGTCAAGCGGACCGCGTACACAAAGGACGCTTGCCTGTGCCGGTGCATTGCCTGATGGACGAGTACGCGAACATTTCCTTGCCGAAAGATACATTCCTGTCGGCGCTGGCCACTATGCGTTCCCGCGCTATTTTCTGCTCCATCATCGTGCAAAACATGGCGCAGCTGAAAGCCATGTACAAGGACGATTGGGAATCGCTGGTCGGTTTGTGCGACGAGTTCCTCTATCTCGGCGGCACCGAGAAAGAAACCCACAAGTATGTTTCGGAACTGCTGGGCAAGGAAACCATCTCCACGACCAGCTATAACCAAAGCAAAGGGCGCAGCGGCAGTTACAGCATCAACCACCAGCAATCCGGGCGCGACCTTATGACCCCGGACGAGGTGCGCTTGTTGGATAACAGCAAGTGCATCCTGTTCATCCGAGGGGAGCGCCCTGTGGTGGATTTCAAGTATAATCTGCTCAAACATCCGAACATCCGCTACACCGAGGACGGCGGCGCTGCCCCTTACGATTACACTGCCGCTGACAACGCGTTGGACGATCTGCCCGGCGCACCCGAAAATTACGAACTGATGGACATGGACGATTTTCTGCCCGAAGAGCCGGCTGAAATCCGCCCGTCCATACAAAGAATTCGGAGGTCTACATGAAGCTGAATCATAACAAAAAATACGTGAAAATTTCTCTCAATTTGTTTGCGCTGTACGCCGTGCTGGTGTGCGGCAGTGTTTTTGCCCTGCCTGCCTTTGCCGCCAGTGACCCGTTGGCGGTCGTGGAGAATCTCTCCACGTTCATCTTTTCGCTGATCCGCGCGGTGGGTCTTATCCTGCTGGGGTGGGGCATCGTGCAGGTCGGCCTGTCCTTGCAGAGCCACGACCCCAGCCAGCGCAGTCAAGGCTTTTTGACGCTGGCGGGCGGGCTGGTGATTACCTTTGCCAAGGAAATCCTCGACATCATCACCGCGTGAGGGCCGCACCAAGAGGAAAGGCGGTGATGCCCTGTGGGTGAGTCATGGATCGTCAGCAACTTAAACGCCGCGCTCTCCACATGGAATGACAAGCTGGCGGAGATTTGGTCGCTGCTGACCGAAAGCCCGCAGACATTCAAGGGCGGGCAAGTTTGGGGCGTGATGACCAGCATCCACAGTGCCTTGCAGGCAATTGGCTATGGGCTGCTGGTGCTTTTCTTTGCTGTGGGAGTTATGAAAACCTGCGGCAGCTTTGTGGAAGTCAAAAAGCCCGAACATGCCCTAAAGCTGTTCATCCGCTTTGCGCTGGCAAAAGGCGCGGTGACCTACGGGCTGGAATTGATGCTGGCGGTGTTCTCCATCGTGCAGGGCATGGTGTCTACCATCATCACCCAATCGGGCAGCTCCGGTATGAGCAGCGTATCGCTGCCGCAGGAGTTGATCGATGCCATCAACAATGTGGGGTTCTGGGATAGCATCCCGCTGTGGGCGGTTACGCTGATCGGCGGGCTGCTGATTACGGTTTTATCCTTTACCATGATCCTCACGGTCTACGGCAGAATGTTCAGCCTGTGGATGTACGCCGCCATTGCGCCGATACCGCTGTCCACATTTGCGGGTGAACCCACCAGCAGCGTGGGCAAAAACTTCATCCGCAGTTACGCAGGTGTCTGTTTGCAGGGCGTGGTGATTGCCTTGTCCTGTATTATTTTCTCCGCCATTTCGTCCAGCCCGCCCGCCGTGGATACCGGTGCATCCGTTGTCACCGCTGTCTGGACTTATGTTGGGGAACTGGCGTTCAACCTGCTGGTGCTGGTCGGAGCCATTAAGGGCTGTGACCGCATTGTCAAAGAGATTATGGGGTTGTAAAGCAAAAGCTGCGCACCATTATGGTGCGCAGCAAATATTACGCCTGATGATAGAGAATCCATTCCAGCAGGTCATTAGCCTTTGAATGCCCACTTGCAATTTGCAAAATAATGTCAATCAGTTCTTCCTGCGTGTAGTCAAGTTCAATTCCGTTAATTGCCAGAAAAACCAGCATAACGTGGGCGCCGATGCGCTTGTTGCCATCCACGAATGGGTGATTGCAGACTAAGCCAAATCCAAGCTGTGCCGCCTTTGCCTGCACGGATGGATATAGATACTGCCCGCCGAATGTGGCAAAAGGCGCATTCAAAGCAGATTCCAATAAACCATCGTCACGGACACCGGCAGTACCGCCAAATGTCTCCAACAGAGCATTATGCAGCCTTAAAACCTGTTCCTTGCTCAGCGTTTTCATTTGGCAAGTACCTCATAGGCTTGCTTGTTTTTGGCAATCAGACGCTTGGAGATTTCGAGAATGTCCTCGTCTTTCGCCTGTTGCTCGTCCTCGACTTGGCTGAACTCCATAAGGACATAACGCGGGACATTATTCTTTAAGATGACCGCCGCGCCGTTCTCATCAACCATCCGTGCTACACGGGAAAAATTCTGGTTGGCCTCCGTGATGGATACAAGATTGTCTGTGTTAATAACCATAATTCAACGCCTCCTTTGAGTATAGTATACACGAATTATAGGATAAATTCAACCTATTTATTGAAGAAAGAGGGAATGCAATATAGAAATCAAAATACCGAAAGAAGTCCGCGACTACCACGAAAACATCTTTTTCGGGCTGAATACGCGGCAGTTTATTTGCTCGGTGCTGGCGGTCGGCGTAGCGGTGGGCATTTACTTTGCCTTGCAGCCGTATGTCGGCACCGAAGAAATCGGCTGGATGTGCATTCTGGGTGCCGCGCCGTTTGCCGCCTGCGGCTTTTTCACCTACCACGGTATGACCGCCGAACAGGTGCTTTGGGCGTGGTTCAAGTCTGAAATTCTTTGCCCGAAACGCCTTATTTTCAAATCCGACAGCTACTATTACGAAGCCATGCAGCCCGCCATCCGTGCGGGCATGAAGCGAAAGAGAGGTTTGCCTATGAAGAAAAACACCCATGACAGCGAGGAAACTGTTTGATTAAAACCCTGACGAAAGCGCAGAAACTGGAACGCGAAAAGTTCCGTATTCCGCGCAGTGTGCAGGACGCCATTCCCATCCGCAGAATTTTTGCGGATGGGATTTTTCAGGTTGGGAACCGGTATTCCAAAACGTGGTCGTACACCGACATCAACTATGCCATCGCCGGCAAAGAGGACAAAACGGCTATGTTCCTCGATTACTCGGAACTGCTGAACGCGCTGGATTCTGGAGCATCGGCCAAAATCACAATTTATAACCGCCGCATCAACAAAGCAGAATTTGAGCGCAGTGTCTTGTTGCCCGACAGGGATGACGGGTTGGATGAATTCCGCCACGAATTTAATAAAATGCTGACCGCGCAGGTCACCGGCACCAGCAACAGCATCATGCGGGAGCGCTACCTGACCGTCAGCGCGGTAAAGCGCAGTGCGGACGAGGCCCGCAGTTATTTTGCCCGCGTCGGAACAGACCTTGTAACGCACTTGGCGCAGCTTTCCTCGGTGGCAAACGAACTGACGCTGAACGAGCGCCTGCACATTTTCCGCGACTTTTTCAAGGCCGGGGAACAGGCTGCGGCGGAGTTCAATATCCACGAACACGCCAAACGCGGGCAGCATTTCAAGGACTGGTTCTGCCCCGACAGCATGGAGTTTTCCGCCGACCATTTCAAGCTGGATGCCCGCTATGGTCGGGTGCTGTATTTGCAGGACTACGCCAGCTACATCAAGGATAGCTTTGTGTCGGAACTCTGCGACCTTGACCGTGACTTGATGTTATCCATCGATATCCTGTCTGTGCCAACGGACGAAGCCGCCCGCCAGCTGCAAAGCACGCTGTTAGGGATCGAGACGAACGTCACCAACTGGCAGCGCCGCCAGAACGCCAACAACAATTTTACTGCCACGATTCCATACGATATGGAGTTGCAGCGCAAGGAAACCAAAGAAATGCTCGACGATCTGACGACCCGCGACCAGCGCATGATGTTCGGGTTGGTGACGCTTGTGCATCTGGCAGACAATAAGGAGCAGCTTGACAGCGACACCGAAACGCTCTACTCCACCGCCCGCAAGCACCTGTGCCAGCTTTCCACGCTGCGCTGGCAGCAGAAGGACGGGCTGGACACCGTGCTGCCGTATGGGCTGCGGAAAATCCAAGCCCTGCGAACCCTTACCACCGAAAGCACCGCCGTGCTGATTCCGTTCCGCGCACAGGAAATCATGCAGCCGAACGGTCTGTACTACGGGCAGAACGCCGTCAGCAAGAACATGATCGTGGCGGATCGCCGCTTGCTGCTCAACGGCAACAGCTTCCGTTTGGGCGTTTCGGGTTCCGGCAAGAGTATGAGCGCCAAGGAAGAAATCGTGCAGATCGCGCTCTCCACCGAGGATGACATCCTCATTCTCGACCCAGAGTCCGAGTTCGGCTATCTGACCGAAGCCCTCGGCGGCGTGGTGATCCGCATCTCGGCTACATCCGATACCCACATCAACGCGCTGGACATGGATCGCGCCTACGGTGATGAGCGCAACCCCATCGTCAGCAAGTCGGAGTTCGTGCTGTCGTTGTTTGAGCAGCTCATCGGTGACGGCATGGTGACCGCGAAAGAAAAGTCTATTCTCGGTCGCTGCACCGAGCAGGTGTACCTGCCCTACATACGCAACGGTTATAAAGGCACACCGCCCACGCTGCAGGACTTTTACCGTCTGCTCCGGATGCAGCCCGAACCTGAAGCGCAGGGGCTGGCGCTGTCGTCCGAGTTGTTCATTACCGGCACGCTGAACACCTTTGCCCGGCACACCAATGTGGACACGCAGGCGAGGATCATTGCCTACGACATCCGCGAACTGGGTGAGCAGCTTATGCCGCTGGGTATGCTGGTGACGCTGGATGCCATTTATAACCGCGTTATCCAGAACTGGAAGAAAGGCCGCAGAACGTGGATTTTCTGCGATGAGTTTTATATTTTGTTCCGCTACGAGTACAGCGCGAATTTCTTCTACAAGCTGTGGAAACGCAT
>OOBT01000962.1_pt1 | contig 16330 bp, 14 predicted proteins | sample 1671551 | NCBI WGS metagenome assembly OOBT01 (sample SAMN06348168, study PRJEB24527) | human gut metagenome | reverse complement strand
GACGAGCTGCGCCTGCTCGAAATTTCCGTGTGGCTCGAAAATCTGGAGGCGCTTCGGACGAGCGCCATCAAGCTCGACACCGACCTGTCGCTCGCGCGCGAGGAGCTCAAAAAGGCGAACGCGGACTTAGAGGCGCTGTACGCTGCGTCCGAGCAGTTCTCCGCGCGCATTCACGAGAACGACATCACGCAGGAGGAAAAGCGCGCGCAGCTTTCCGAGCTCGACGCGCAGGTCAAAGAGCAGGAATCTGCCGTCGCAGTGCTGCAAACGGGCATCGCGCACAACGAAGAGAACATCGCACGCGTGGAGGAGGAACTCAGAAGCCAGTCTGACCGCGTGGGATCGATGGATGCGCAGATTGCGCAGCAGCGCGCGCGCATCGAAGAGCTGGAGAGAAGCAAAAACGAAGTCGAAACGGCGCTCTCCGAGCTTTTGAAGCAGGCGGAGGAGCTGTCGAAAAACGCGGGCGAGGCCGCGAGCGAGGCCGAGACCCTGCGCGCTCGCGAAGCGCTCGCCCTGTCCGCCGCGGCGGACAGCCGCGCGGAAATTGCCGCCCTGCGCTCGACGCTTTCTGAAATGGACGAGCACGAGAGCGCCATCGCCGCCGAGCAGGAGAGCGGGGAGGCCCAGCTTTCCGAAACTCGCAAAAGCGCTGCGGAGAACCGCCGCGCGCTCGAAAGTGCGCAGGAGGAGGCCGACGCCATCCGCAACATCATCGCCGGCCACACGATGAAGATGCAGGGCAGAATCGAACGAGAGAAGGAGACGGGCGAGCAGCACGTTTCCCTCACGATGGAGATGAACAACTTAGACTCCCGCATCCGCCTGCTCGGCGAGATGGAAAAGGAGTACGAGGGCTTCAACAAGGCGGTGCGCACGGTCATGCAGGCGTCGGAGCGCAAGGCGCTGCGCGGCGTGCGCGGGCCGGTCGCCAATTTGATGAAGGTCGACAAAAAATACGCCGTCGCGATCGAGATCGCGCTCGGCGCGGGCTTGCAGAACATTGTCGTTGAGCGTGAGGAGGACGCGAAGAGCGCCATCCAACTCTTAAAGCAGCGCGACGGCGGACGCGCGACGTTCCTGCCGCTCTCGTCGATCCGCGGCGAGGCGTTGCGCGATGCGCGCGTGCAGAACGAGTACGGCTACGTCGGCCTTGCGAGCGAGCTGGTGGAATACGACCGCGAATACGACGGCATTTTCAAGAATCTGCTCGGCCGCACGGTCGTGGTCGAGGACCTTGACTGCGGCATCACGATCTCGCGCCGGTTTTCGAACGCGTTCCGCATCGTGACGCTCGACGGCCAGGTTTTGAACCGCGGCGGCTCGATGACGGGCGGCTCGATCTCTCGCAGCGCAGGCATTCTGAGCCGCGCAGGCGAGCTGCGCGAGCTGACGGCGCGGCGCGGCAGCCTTGCCGAAAAGCTCGACCTTGCCGCCAAGGCCGCCGAGGACGCCAAGCGCGAGCTTGCCAAAGCGCGCTACGAGCTGGAGGTCGCACAGGGCCAGCAGCGCGCGGCGGAGGACGCCGTGCTCAAATTGCAGGGCGATAAAAATCATTATGACTTATTGCTCTCGTCGCTGCGCGAGCGGCTCGAGAGTTTGGATACCGAGCGCGAGACCATCGCGCGCCGCCGCGGCGAAGTGAAGCGCGTGGCGGAGGAAAAGGAAGCGCTCGCGCTTTCGCAGGAGAAGGAAGCGGGCGAGCTGCGTGCACAGGCGGAAAAGAGCCTTTCCGGCCAGAGCGAGCTGCTGCGTTCGACCTCGCGCCTCGGCGACGAGATCGCCGAGAAAAAGAGCGTACTCGCAGGCTATGCCGCCGAGCGCGAGACGACGGAAAAGTCGCTCGCGAGCTTGGAGGGCCTGCGTGCTCAGATGCAGGGCGACGAGCAGAGCAGACGCGCGCTCATCGAGCAGTACAGGGCCGCGAGCGAGCAGTCGCAGCGCGAGATCGGCACACATGAGACTGAGATCGCCGCGCTGAGCGGCAAAATGACGGAAAAGCGCGCCGAGCTCGAAGCGCTTTCCAAAGCGAAACTCGCACTTGAAGCCGAGCGCAGCCAGAGCGACCGCCGCGGCCGCGAGCTCAACGAAAACGTGCTCAACGTCGAGCGCAGCGTCAGCAAGCTTGAACAGAAGCGCGCGACGAGCGCGATGGAGGAGCAGCAGATCCTCGACAAGCTGTGGGAAAACTACGAGCTGTCGCACTCCGCCGCGCAGGAGCAGCGCATCGAGCTCGAGAGTGTCGCCAAGGCGAGCCGCCGCATCGGCGAGCTCAAGCGCGCCATCAGCGGCCTTGGCGCGGTCAACGTCGGCGCGATCGAGGAATTCGAGCGCGTGAATACGCGCTACACTTACCTCACGACCCAGCGCGACGATGTGGAAAAGGCGAAGGGTGAGCTTGTCGGCGTGATCGACAGCATCACAAGCGAGATGACCGTCATCTTTAAAGAACAGTTCGCGCTGATCCGCGAGAGCTTCCAGGAGACGTTTTTGGAGCTGTTCGGCGGCGGCAAGGCCACGCTCGAGCTCGAGGACGAGAACGACGTGCTCTCCTGCGGCATCGAGATCAAGGTTCAGCCGCCGGGCAAGGCGCTCAAGACGATCACGCTGCTCTCGGGCGGCGAAAAGGCGTTCGTCGCCATCGCGCTGTACTTCGCCATCCTGAAGGTTCATCCGACGCCGTTCTGCGTCATGGATGAGATCGAGGCGGCGCTCGACGAGCCGAACGTGGTGCGCGTGGCCAATTACATGCGCCGCATCACGAGCAAAACGCAGTTTATCGTCATCACGCACCGCCGCGGCACGATGGAGGCAGCGGACGTTCTTTACGGCGTCACGATGCAGGAGCGCGGCGTGAGCAAGGTGCTGACGATCAATATGAACGACATGGCGAAGGAACTCAACATTAAGGAATAAAGCGCGAGGAGAAACAAATGGGTATTTTTGCAAAGATCAAAAAGGCATGGTTCGACACCATCGTGTGGGAGACCATTGACGACGAATTCTATGACGAGCTTGAGGACAGCCTCATTATGGCTGACCTCGGCGCAACGGTCGCGCACGACGCGGTGAAAAAGCTGCGCGACGTCGTGTACCAGAAGAGCATCCAGCGCGGCGACGACGTGAAGCAGGCGCTGCGCGATATTTTGATTGAAAAGCTGAACGTGGGCGACACCGCGCTTGACCTGTCGACCAAGCCGAGCGTCGTGCTGGTCATCGGTGTGAACGGTGTGGGCAAGACCACGTCCATCGGCAAGATCGCCCACCGTCTGAAGGGCGAGGGCAAGCGCGTGCTTTTATGCGCGGCGGACACGTTCCGCGCGGCGGCGGCGGATCAGCTCGAGATCTGGGCGAACCGCGCCGAGTGCGAGATCGTCCGCTCGGTCGAGGGCGCGGACCCCGGCGCGGTGCTGTTCGACTCGCTCGCCGCGGCGAAGGCGAGAGGTGTTGACGTCGTCCTCTGCGACACGGCGGGCAGACTGCACAACAAGGCGAACCTGATGCAGGAGCTGGCAAAGCTGCGCAAGATCATCGACCGCGAAACGCCGGACGCCGCCAAGGAGACGCTGCTCGTGCTCGACGCGACCACGGGGCAGAACGGCTTGCAGCAGGCGAAGGTGTTCCGCGAGACGGCGGGTCTGACCGGCATCATTCTCACGAAGCTGGACGGCACGGCCAAGGGCGGCATCTGCGTCGCCATCGCGCAGGAGCTCGGCGTGCCGGTGAAGTTCGTCGGCCTCGGCGAGGGCATCGACGATCTCCAGCCGTTCAACGCGGAGGAATACGTCAAGGCGCTCATCTGATGGGAAAATCATAAACCTGCGAGACAATAAGGAGACGAATATGGAAATCACTTCTGTTTGCCCCTATTGCGGAAAGGAAATGCGAGATGGAGCCATCCCTGTCTTGCGTGATATTTACTGGTGTCCAAGAGGTGAGGACGGCATGCTCAAAGACGGATTTGGCGACGAGAAGGAACAGGTCTGTCTTGGCAGAGCGGGGCTGTTAGGAGATTATTACACGCCCGCCCGTTACTGTGAGAGCTGCAAGGTGGTCATCGTGCCCGTGCCGGAGATCGAGTGGCCGCTCGATAAGCTCGACAAAAAGTTCACGGCATGGCAGGAAAAGATGAGCGCGCAGCGCGAAGAGCGCAAGGCGCAGCGCGAGGAAGAAAAGCGCGAAGAAAAAAGCAGAAAGAGACGGGAAAAAGACCCGTGGGAGGTTTGACGATGAAATTTGTTTTGGCAACGCAGAACCCCAAGAAATTGAAGGAAATGAGCGCCATTCTTGGCGAGCTCGGCGTGGAGGTCGTGTCGGAGGCCGACCTCGGCGTAAAGATCGAGGTGGAGGAGACCGGCGAAACGTTTGCGGAGAACTCGCTTTTGAAGGCCAAGGCCGTCATGGAGGCGACGAAGCTCCCCGCCATCGCGGACGATTCGGGTCTGTGCGTCGACGCGCTGAACGGCGGCCCGGGCGTTTACAGCGCGCGCTTTGGCGGCGAGGGGCTGGACGACACCGGCCGCTACCGTCTTCTTTTGCAGATGCTGCACGGTCAGGCCGACCGCCGCGCCCACTTCCACACGACGATCACCTGCGCGTTCCCGAACGGCGACGTCTTGCAGGACGACGGCGAGGTCGAGGGCACGATCGCGTTCGCGCCGATGGGCGAAAACGGCTTCGGCTACGATCCCGTGTTCTTCGTGCCTGACAAGCGAAAGACCTTTGCACAGCTGACGGCGGAGGAAAAAGCGGAGATCTCGCACCGCGGCAAGGCACTGCGTGCATTCAAGGAAACGCTCAGGAATTATCTTGCGGAACATCAATAAAAAGGATAAGGAAATACTATGGAATTAAGCAGCAAACAGCGCGCGTATCTGCGCAGCCTTTCCAATGACCTCGACGTGATCGTCCACATCGGCAAGGACGGCATCGGCGACAACCTCGTCAAGCAGGCGAACGACGCGCTGGAGGCGCGTGAGCTCATCAAGTGCCGCGTGCTTGAAAACAGCATGCTCACCGCGCGCGAGGCGTGCGACGAGCTGAGCGCCTTGACGCGCAGCGAGCAGGTGCAGGTCATCGGTACGAAATTCGTGCTCTACCGCCCCTCGCACAAAAAGGACAAGAAGGACAAGATCGTGCTGCCCAAGGCAGCGAAAAAGACCGTGTAAAAGAGAAAAAGAGGTCGAACAAACTTGAAGATCGGAATTTACGGCGGCAGCTTCAACCCGCCGCATCTGGGTCATATGGCCGCGGCCGAGAGCGCGGCAAAATATCTGGGGCTCGACGAGCTCCTGCTCATCCCGGCGGGTATCCCGCCGCACAAGATGCTCTCCGCCGACGCGGCAGGGGCGGACGACCGCCTTGCGATGACGCGCCTGATGGGCGAGCAGATCGCGCTCGACACGGGCGTGAAGGTCACAGTCTCCGACATGGAGATCGCGCGCGGCGGTAAGAGCTACACCGCGGACACGCTGCGCATCCTGCATGAGGAGCATCCCGACGATGAGTTGTGGCTTCTGATGGGGACGGACATGTTCTTGTCGTTCCAGTACTGGTACAAGCCGGACGAGATCGTGCGGTATGCGGGCCTGTGCGCCTTTGGCCGCACGGAAAAGGACGGCGAGGAGCTTTTCGCCCCGCAGCGCAAGTACCTCGGGCAGCGCTTTCCGGGCAGCCGCGTCGTGACGATGACGCTGCCGAACCTTGTCGACGTCTCGTCGACGGAGCTGCGCGCGCGCATCCCGAAGAGGGAGACGGATGGGCTTCTGGCCCCCGCGGTGCTGGGATATATTTACCGCAAGCATCTTTATGGAACAAATCTCGATTTAAAACGTCTAACCTTAGAGGATCTGAGACCCATCGCGCTCTCCTACCTCAAGGCCAAGCGCATCCCGCACGTGCTCGGCACCGAGCAGACGGCCAAGGCGCTCGCGGAAAAGTACGGCGCAGACGTCGAAAAGGCGCGCTTTGCCGCGCTTCTGCATGACTCGACCAAGCGCCTTTCGATGGAAGAGCAGCTCGCGATGTGCGAGCACTACCACATCGAACTCGACGAGCTGGAGAAAAAGGCGCTCAAGCTGCTGCACGCCAAGACCGGCGCGGCGCTCGCGCGCGACGTGTTCGGCGCGGATGACGAGATTTACAACGCGATCCTGTGGCACACGACGGGCAAGGCAAATATGACGTTACTTGAAAAGGTCATCTACCTTGCCGATTACATCGAGCCGAACCGCGACTTCGACGGCGTGGAGGACCTCCGCAAGGTCGTGTGGGAGGATCTGGACAAGGGCCTTGAAATGGGCCTTGCCATGACCGTGGAGGAAATGGAGCAGATGGGCAACCCCGTTCACCACAACACGCTGCAAGCGCTGGAATACCTGAGAGGACATACCCATGAGTGATCAAAGAGAGATTTACGAGAGAGACAGGGAAGACCCCTATTACGAGGGGCGGCACACGCACCGGAAAGAGGGCTTTTTCGAGCGCAACTGCGACGAGGCCTGGGAGCAGGTCAAGGAGACCTTTTCCCACCCAGGGAGGCTCTTTGCCAAGGTGCTGCTCATCGCGCTGCTGTGCGGTGTGGTCGCCGGCGGCAGCTATCTGCTGAAAATCCGCGCGCCGGAGCTGCCGAGCAAGGACACTGACAGCAAGAATAACAATAGTGAGCAGATCGACGATATCGACTATGGCGACGGCGTGCGCCCGAAGGCGGGCGGCGAGCGAAAGAGCAAGGATTTCTACACCGTGCTCATTCTCGGCCGCGACACGGGCGGCGGCGGCAACACCGACACGATGCTGCTCGCGAGCTATGACGTGACGAACCAGAAGGCGACCGTCATGTCCATCCCGCGCGACACGATGGTCAACGTCCCGTGGGATATCAAGCGCATCAACTCCGTCTACAACTACTACGGCGGGGGCGAAAAGGGCATCAAGGCGCTCTATAAGGAGATTGCCCAGCTCGTCGGCTTTGAACCGGACTATCAGGTCATTGTCGAATGGGACGCCGTCGGCGAGATCGTGGACGCCATGGGCGGCGTCTATTACGATGTGCCGCGCAACATGAACTACGACGACCCCTATCAGGACCTGCACATCCACCAGACGAAGGGTTACCGGCTTCTCAGTGGCAGCGACGTGATGCAGGTGCTGCGTTACCGCCACGACACCGATATGCGCTATGGCTATCCGGACGGCGACCTTGGCCGCATCAAGACGCAGCAGTCGCTTTTAAAGGCGATGATCGAGCAGCTTTTGCAGCTCAAGAACGTGACGAAGATCGGCGACTTTGCCCGCGTGGTGAAAAACAACGTTACCTCCGACCTGACGTTTGAGGAAATGCTGTGGTTCGGCTCGCAGGCCGTCATGGGCGGGCTCAAGATCGAGAATGTCAACTTCGTCACGATGCCGAACACGAACAAATCGTGTTACAGCCGCGCGTACCACAGCATGCAGTCTTACGTGACGCCGAACGCGCAGGAGCTACTGGACCTCGTCAACAACGAGCTCAGCCCGTTTGTCGAGAAGTTCACGATGCGCGACCTTGACATCATGTCCGTCAACGCGGATGGCTCGGTGTCCTCGTCCACGGGACATGTGGAGGACAGCAAGGCCGCCCAGCCGCAGAACCACCATTCCTCCTCCGGCTCACAGACCGGCACAGGGGACAGCGGCACGACGACCGACCCGGGTACGGCCACCGATCCCGGCAATACCGGCGACAACAGCGGCACGACGGTCGACCCCGGCAATACCGGTGACAACAGCGGCGGCACGACCGTTGATCCGGGCAACACGGGCGATAACAGCGGTACGACCACGCCAAGTGAGCCCACCACGCCCGTCGACCCCGTGACGCCGACCGACCCGGGTACAGGCGAGAGCGGAACGACCGGCGACAACAGCGGCACGGCCGGCAGCGACGAAATGCCGGAATGGCTGCGCCCGTAACGTAAAAGAATAAAAAAGATCAAAAACTCAAAATAAGAAAAGGAGACCCCCTATGTTACCTGCAAGAGAAATGGCCGAGATCGCCGTCAAGGCACTCGACAGCAAAAAGGGTAAGGAGATCAGACTCATCCGCATCGACAAGATCACGACGCTCGCAGAGTACTTTGTCATCTGCACCGGTACGTCCAACACGCAGATCAACGCGCTGGGCGACGAGGTGGAAAAGGAGCTGACGCTCGCGGGCGAGGAACCGCTGCACCGCGAGGGCTATCGCGGCGGCACGTGGGTGCTGCTCGACTACGGCTGCGTGGTCGTGCACATCTTCAACGACGAGGCGCGCAAGTTCTATTCCCTCGAGCACCTGTGGGCCGATGGCGAGGAAGTCGACCTGAGCGCCATCCTGCCCCACGCCGAGGAAAAATAACGCTTGACAAGGCGGGACAAAACGCCTAAAATGGTCATGCTGAATTTATGCAAAACGCGATGACGGAGCAAAAAGACGCGTGATTTTCACCTGAAGAGAGCCGGCGGTCGGTGCGAGCCGGTGGGAAAATGCGCGTGGATGACTCACTCCCGAGCAGTCCGCCTGAAAGGGCGGAACGGTCGCCCCCGTTACGGGCAAGGCTATGAAGCCGCTGAGGGCTCACGGGAAACCGTGCGCTGAATCAGGGTGGTATCGCGTAAAGTGTTATTTACGTCCCTGACCGTTTTTTCAAAAAACGGTCAGGGATTTTTTTCGCATCAAAAAACCATTTCACATAAAGGAGAAGATCCATGAAGTACGATTTCGCAGCCATTGAGAAAAAATGGCAGGACAAGTGGGAGCAGGTAAAGCCCTACGCCGCCGTGACGGGGGACAAGCGCCCCAAGTTCTACGGCCTGATCGAATTCCCGTACCCCTCCGCCGCGGGTCTGCACGTCGGCCACCCGCGCCCGTTCACGGCGATGGATATCATCTGCCGCAAGCGCCGGATGCAGGGCTACAACGTTCTGTTCCCCATCGGCTTTGACGCCTTCGGCCTGCCGACGGAGAACTTTGCCATCAAGAACCACATCCATCCCGCCATCGTCACGCAGCAGAACATCAAGAACTTCACCCGTCAGCTCAAGATGCTCGGCTACGGCTTCGACTGGGACCGCGTGATCGACACGACCGACCCGCAGTATTATAAGTGGACGCAGTGGATCTTCCTCCAGCTGTTCAAGCACGACCTTGCCTACAAAACGACGATGCCCGTCAACTGGTGCACGAGCTGCAAGTGCGTTCTGGCCAACGAAGAGGTCGTCGAGGGCGTGTGCGAGCGCTGCGGCGCACCCGTTATCCGCAAGGAAAAGAGCCAGTGGATGCTGCGCATCACGAAGTATGCCGACCGCCTCATCGACGATCTCGACGACGTCGACTACATCGAGCGCGTGAAGACGCAGCAGCGCAACTGGATCGGCCGCTCCACCGGTACCGAGGTCACGTTCAAGACCAACACCGGGGATGATATCACCGTTTACACCACCCGTGTCGATACGCTGTTCGGCGTGACGTACACGGTCATCTCTCCCGAGCACCCGCTGCTCAAGAAGTGGAAGGGCATCATCAAGAACTGGGACGAGGTCGAGGCATATCAGGCTGCCGCCGCCCGCAAGAGCGACTTTGAGCGCGGCGAGCTCAACAAGGAAAAGACCGGCGTCCGTCTCGAGGGCATCGAGGTCATGAACCCCGTGACGCATAAGGCGCTGCCCATGTTCGTCTCGGACTACGTCCTCATGGGCTACGGCACCGGCATCGTCATGGGCGTTCCGGGCCACGACCAGCGCGACTGGGAGTTTGCCACGAAGTTCGGCCTGCCGATCGTCGAGGTTGTCGCCGGCGGCGACGTGACGAAGGAAGCCTTCGTTGCCAAGGACGACAGCGCCGTCATGGTCAACTCCGGCTTCCTCAACGGCATGACCGTTAAAGAAGCCATCCCCGCCATGAAGAAGTACGTCGTGGAGCAGGGCTTCGGCAAGGAAAAGGTCAACTACAAGCTGCGCGACTGGGTCTTCAGCCGCCAGCGTTACTGGGGCGAGCCGATCCCGCTCGTCAACTGCCCGAAGTGCGGCTGGGTGCCGATCCCGGAGGATCAGCTCCCGCTCGTGCTCCCGCAGGTGGACAGCTATGAGCCAACCGACGACGGCGAGAGTCCGCTCAGCAAGATGACCGACTGGGTCAACACCACCTGCCCGCAGTGCGGCGGCCCTGCCAAGCGCGAGACCGACACCATGCCGCAGTGGGCCGGCTCGAGCTGGTATTTCCTGCGCTACATGGATCCGCACAATGACAAAGCGCTCGCTTCCAAAGAGGCGCTGGACTACTGGAGTCCCGTCGACTGGTACAACGGCGGCATGGAGCACACCACGCTCCACCTGCTCTACAGCCGTTTCTGGCACAAGTTCCTGTATGATATCGGCGTCGTGCCGACCAAGGAGCCGTATCAGAAGCGCACGAGCCATGGCATGATCCTCGGCGAGGGCGGCGAAAAAATGTCCAAGTCTCGCGGCAACGTCGTCAATCCCAACGACATCGTCGATCAGTACGGCGCGGACACCATGCGCCTGCACATCATGTTCATCGGCGATTTTGAGAAGGCCGTCACCTGGTCCAACGAGGCCGTCAAGGGCTCGAAGCGCTTCCTCGACCGTGTCTGGAATCTGGCCGAGAGCTGCACGGACGATCCGGCCATCTCGGACAAGAACGAGGCGATCATCCACAAGACCATCAAGAAGGTCACGGAGGATATCGACGAACTGAAGATGAACACCGCCATCGCGTCCATGATGACCATGGTCAACGAGTTTGCCGCCAACGGCTGCACGAAGGGCGACATGGAGCAGCTGCTGCTCCTGCTCAGCCCGTTTGCGCCGCACATCGTCGAGGAGCTCTGGGAGCGGCTCGGCTTTGCCGCCAAGTACGGCAAGATGTGCTGCCAGTGCGACTGGCCGACGTATGACGAGACCAAGACGGTTGACACGACTGTTACCATGGCCGTGCAGGTGCTCGGCAAGCTCAAGGGCACCGTCACCGTCGCCAAGGACAGCGACCAGCAGACCGTCGTCGACGCGGCGCTGCAGCTCGACAAGGTCCAGCGTCAGATGGAGGGCATGCAGATCGTCAAAGTCATCCACGTCCCGAACAAGCTCGTCAACCTGATTTTGAAGCCGAAGGCATAACTTCATCTTGACATCGGCGGTAATTGCAATTATAATATTAACGCTAAAGCCATGCATGATGGCCCTTGAAGCGCCGCAAGGCGTATTTGGAGGGAGGGAATAAAATGTCTGAAATCTACGTCAAGGAGAACGAGTCTCTGGACAACGCGCTCAAGAGATTTAAGCGCAGCTGTGCCAAGGCCGGCGTCATGTCTGATCTGCGCCGCAAGGAGTACTACCAGAGCCCCAGCGTTCGTCGCCGCAAAAAGTCGGAGGCTGCTCGCAAGAACAAGAATAAGCGTTACTACTAATGCAAACAAAAAATCCTGCATCTTCGGATGCAGGATTTTTTTCTTGCTTTTTCAGGTCTGCGGTTCGTACACCGGCAGGTCCACATACGTCGGTGCGTGCGCCAGCGCCGGGATCAGCACGTCGATGGCGTCCGCCATGCGCAGCTTGAGCGTTGACGTGTTGATGCACGGGTGGCAGCAGAGGTACGCATCCTGCAGCAGGTCGCGGTCGATGAGCAGGCGCACGCGCCCGTCATGGTCGTTCATCAGCCCCAGCACGCTCACAGAGCCGGGCGCGATGTCCAGCAGCTCGAGCATATGCTCCGGGGAGGCAAACGACAGCCGCGCGCTGCCGATCTGGTGCGAGAGATCCTTCGTGCGAAACGGCTTGTGCCCCGGCATCAGCAGCAGATAAAATGCCGTCTGCTGCCGGTTCGTGAGGAAAAGATTCTTGCAGATCCCGGCGCCGAGCACCTGCTCCACGGCGGCGCAGGCTTCGATCGTGTCGGCAGCGTCGTGATCGGCCCGGTCGTAGGCGAGCCCCAGGCGGTCGAGCAGGTCGTAGCAGCGCAGCTCCTTGTCCAGCCGCTGCCCACTCACTGGGCGGCCGTGATATAAATTCTGGTCAACATACATAGCGGTAACTCCTTAAAAATCGGTCTGCCGCCATTATAGCGGCTTTGGCGTGCGGGTTCAAGTCCCGCACGTCCGGTTGACAGGTCGGGTTGAAACGGGTACAATATATGCTGTGAAACTGTGCAGAAAGGAACGTCCCATGGCATATCAGCTCATCGCCGTCGATATGGACGGCACATTGCTCAATTCCCAAAAAGAGATCACACCGCGCACGGAGGCCGCTGTTACGGCAGCGCTTGCGCGCGGGTATCACGTCGTCATGACGACCGGCCGCTGCTACCGGCAGATCGTGCCGTATATGGCGCAGTTTCCGGCCATGCGCTATGCCATTACGTCCAGCGGCGCTGCCGTGGCCGACTGCGTGCAGGATCGGATCATTTCGGCGCAGAACCTCCCGGCAGATGTCGCGGCAGAGCTTGTCCGCGCGTTCGAGGGGCTCGACGGCTTCCCGATCCTCTTCTTCAACGGCGAGGCGCTCTACCGCCCGGAGCTGCTCGATGACCCGCAGCGCTTCGGCATGGATGCCTATGTGGACAATTTCAAATCCCACTGCACGGCCTGCGAGGACATGGAGCGGCGCTTTCTCGCAGCGCCCTATCCCGTGGAGAAGCTGGATTTTTACTTTGTCGATTCCACCGAGCGCGCCAAGTACCTCGCGCGTGTGCAGGATGTGCGCGCCTGGGTCGTCCCGTGCGAGAGTGCGGGTGTGGAGATCAACGCCATCGGCGCCGATAAGGGGAGCGGGCTGCAGGCGCTGTGCCGCTGCCTGAACATTCCCATCAGCGCGACGATCGCCATCGGTGACTCGGAAAACGACCGCCCGCTCCTGCGCGACGCCGACCTGCCGCTCGCAATGGGCAACGCGATCGCAGACGTGAAGGCCGCAGCGCGGTATGTCATGCCCGACTGCGACCACGATGGCGTGGCCGAGGCCATTGAGCGCTTTCTGCTCGCGCAAAGTTGACCCCGCGCGCGAAGCGTTGTATGATAAGATTTGCCCCCATTTTTGGGGCAGTGTAACAGGAGGCAGTGTCCATGGACAACATTCAGCAGCTAAAACAGTGGATCGACGGCAGCGACCGGATCGTATTTTTCGGCGGCGCCGGCGTCTCGACCGAGAGCGGCATCCCGGATTTTCGCAGCGTGGACGGCCTGTATAACCAGAAGTATGATTATCCGCCCGAGACGATCCTGAGTCATTCCTTCTTCATGGCGCACCCGGAGGAGTACTACAAATTTCACCGGGATAAGCTCGTCGTCGACGGGGCCAAGCCCAATCGTGCCCACCTGCGTCTGGCGGAGCTGGAGCGCGAGGGCAAGCTCCAGGCGGTCATCACGCAGAACATCGACGGCCTGCATCAGGCTGCCGGGAGCAAGAATGTGCTCGAGCTGCACGGCAGCATCCACCGCTGCTACTGCATGCGCTGCGGCCGGCCGTATCCGGCGGAGCGCGTCAACCACGGCACCGGTGTGCCGCACTGTGACTGCGGCGGCATCATCCGGCCGGACATTGTGTTTTATGAGGAGTGCCTGGACGACGATGTCGTGTCCAAGGCAGTCCATTATATCCGCGAGGCGGAGGTGCTCATCGTCGGCGGCACGTCGCTGGCCGTGTACCCCGCGGCCGGACTTTTGAATTACTACCGGGGCAGCAAGCTGGTGCTCATCAACCGCAGCGCCACGCCGTATGACGATCAGGCAAATCTCATCATCCATGAGAAGATCGGCGAAGTCTTTGCCCAGGTATAACGGAGGAAGCAGGTTTTCATGCGAATTGACGTAATGGGCGTCGGGTTTGACAGCCTGACGATGGACGAAGCGGTCGCGCGTGCGCGTGACCTGATGGCGGAGCGGCGCGCGGCCTATGTCGTCACGCCGAATCCGGAGATCGTGATGCTCTGCCGTGACGATCCCGCGGCCATGCAGGCCGTACAGGGAGCGGATCTCGTGCTGCCGGACGGCATCGGCGTGATCTACGGCGCGAAGATCCTCGGCACGCCGCTGCGCGCGAAGCTGCCGGGCATCGACTTTGCCTCGGCGCTGATGGCGCAGATGGGGCAGGAGGGCAAAAGCGTGTTCCTGCTGGGCGCCAAGCCCGGCGTCGCGGATGCGGCGGCGGAGAAAATGCGTGAGCGTTTTCCCGGCCTCGTCATCGCCGGGACGAACGACGGCTATTTTCAGGACGACGACCCCGTGGTGGAGAAGATCAACGCTGCGCAGCCGGATCTGCTGCTCGTGTGCCTCGGCGCGCCGAAGCAGGAGCTCTGGATGCAGCGCAACGCACCGCGCCTGCGCGTCGGCCTCATGGCCGGCCTCGGCGGCAGTCTGGACGTGTTCGCCGGCAATGTCAAGCGTGCGCCGAAGTTTTTCCAGAAGCTCGGGCTCGAGTGGTTTTACCGGCTCCTCAAAGAGCCGAAGCGCATCGGCCGCATGATGAAGCTGCCGAAATTCCTGTTTGCGGCCATCGGCTGCAAACTTCGGGGGAAGAAACACCATGGCGAAGGGTAAACTGATTGTACTGGAGGGCATTGACGGCAGCGGAAAATCCGCGCAGTACCGCCGCCTGTGCGCTCGTTTTGACGAGATGGGCATGGCCTATCATCACATCGTCTTTCCGCGCTACGACCAGGAGTCGTCGGCGCTCATCCGCATGTATCTCAACGGCGCGTTCGGCGCGCATCCGTCGGATGTCAACGCCTATGCGGCGTCCACGTTTTTCGCGGTCGACCGCTATGCGTCTTACCGCACCGACTGGGGCGAGATCTATGAAAATGGCGGCCTGATCCTCTCGGACCGCTACACGACCTCAAACGCCATCCATCAGGGTTCCAAGCTGCCGGAGGCGGAGCTGCCGGCCTTCTTTGACTGGCTGTACGATCTGGAGTACGGCAAGATGGGCCTGCCGCGCCCGGATCTGGTGCTCTATCTGGACGTGGACCTGCCGACCTCGCTCAAGCGGATGCAGCACCGGCAGGAAAAGCAGAATACCAAGGCCGATATTCATGAGCAGGACGTGTCCTATCTGGAAAACTGCCTGCGCATCGGCCGCCTCGCTGCCGCGCACTATGGCTGGACGATCGTGCCGTTTATGAAAGACGGCGCTGAGCGCGCGCTGGAAGAAAAGCACGAGGAGATCTTCTCCATCATCCGCAGCGCGCTGTGAGCATTTCCGGGGAAAAGGATGCCCTGCGTGCGCAGCTGCGCGCCCGGCTTTCGCAGAGCGACCCGGCGGAGAACGCCGCGTGCGATGTGCGCATCACGCTGCAGGTGCTCTCGCTGCCGGCGTTTCAGGCGGCGGAGCGGATCTTTGCCTATTGCAGCGTCGTGCCCGAGGTGGACACGCACGCCATCCTTGCGCAGGCGCGGCGGCGCGGCAAGACGGTCGCGCTTCCGGTCACACAGCCGGATGGGCAGATGCGGTTCGCGCGCTTTGACGGTGCGCTCGTGCCCGGGCGCTTTGGCATTCCCGAACCGCCGCGCAGCGCGCGGACGCTGCTGCCGCAGCCCGGCGACCTGATGCTCGTCCCGGCGCTGGCGTATGACCGCGCAGGGAGGCGTCTCGGCCGCGGCGGCGGGTACTATGACCGCTTTCTGGCGCGTGTGGACTGCTGCACCGTGGGGCTGATCCGCGCGGCGTTCCTGCTCGACGCGCTGCCGGCCAAATGGAACGATGTGCCGGTTTCCGCCGTCATAACCGAGGACGGCGTTTTGCGCCCACAGGAAAAACCGGGGCTCCCGGAGGAGCCCCGATCGGTGTCAGGCCGTTAGCAGCCGCAGCCGCAGCCGTTGTTGTTGTTGTTGTCGCAGCCGCAGTTGCCCCAGCCGCCGCAGCAGAAGAGCAGGATCAGAATGAGGATGATCCAGAGACAGCTATTATTATTTCCGCAGCACATAACCAAAACCCTTTCTCCGCGCAACTGATTTTTGCGTGGCCAGACCCCGCGCGGTGCATGGATCTGGCGCAATGTTTTCCGGCGTGACCGGAGAAACGGCGCCGTTTCCGTCCGTCGCCTTATCTTATGCCCCTCGGGGCATGGGGGTTCCTGCGCCGTGTGGGCGGCAGGAACGAATTCCATGTTGACAGGGAGACCGAACCATGTCTGATCACTTTAAGAACTTTGATGAGCTGTTCCGCGACAAGCAGGATTCGTCCCGCCCGCAGCGTTCGGCAGCCGCGCAGCCGGCCCGCCGCCGTCCGGAACAGCCGGAGGGGCAGCGCCCCGCACATCCGGCCCAGCCGCGCCCGGTACGTTCGGAGGGACAGCACTCCGCGC
>OOBT01000954.1_pt1 | contig 16417 bp, 9 predicted proteins | sample 1671551 | NCBI WGS metagenome assembly OOBT01 (sample SAMN06348168, study PRJEB24527) | human gut metagenome | reverse complement strand
ATGTCAAAGATCTAAATGATCCCCTGATTCCGGGGCTTTTTGATTAATTGTTTAATTCGTCCCATTTTAACGGGACACTAATGATGAAGTGATTTAAACTTATGTATATCAATTAAAATGTTGTCAAACAGCGTACAAATAGAATTATTCATTATATTATGGGTGACCAAACTCATTCATAATAAACAACCTATGTACGCTGTATTGGACAAAGATACGATAAAAAACGAAATACTTCCTCATCTTTCTGTGGCAAAACGCGGTTTTCAATCAAAAAGTAGTCTGATTGAAGTCATCAATGCCATTCTCTATAAGTTAAAGACCGGATGCCAATGGGAATATCTTCCCGTGAAAGAACTGTTCAGCGGCAAGGTCCTGAAATACGGTGCTGTATTTCACCATTACAATAAGTGGAGCAAGAAAGGTGAATGGAAGTCGCTTTGGCTGCAACTTTTGGACAAGCACCGTTCGGAACTTGACATGTCAAGTGTGGATCTTGACGGAAGCCACACTCCGGCTATACGCGGCGGGGAAGAAGTCGGCTATCAGGGAAGGAAAAAACGCAAGACGACCAATGCCCTTTATCTTACAGACAGGAAAGGGCTTCCTCTCGCCATGTCCGTTCCGAAAAGCGGGGAACATCATGACACGCACAATATTGTTGCTGTAATGCAGAACATGATGGAAGACATGGCAAAAGCCAACATCAGAACGGACGGGCTTTTCCTGAATGCGGATGCCGGATTTGATTGTGCAGCCCTCCGCTCCGTGCTCAAAAGTTATGGAATTGTGTCAAACATCTGTATCAACAAAAGAAATGGAACGACAAATGACAGTATAGTCCTTGATGAATTGTTGTATAGGGAACGATACTCCATAGAACGGACAAACGCGTGGATGGACAGTTTCAGAACTATTTTGAATCGATTTGATACAACGCTCAGAAACTGGGAATCATGGAACTACATCGCTTTTTCCGTTATGCTATTGAGAAAATGTGCAAGGAAAAGAAAAGTTTAAATCACTTCATTAATTTAGATTTTCTTGATTCAAAAAATCAATATGAATTGACTTCTTTCTCAGATGGTATAAATGCAGACAGGCAAGCTATGGATTATAAAAAGAATGTAGAATCTGTCGGTCATAATGATAAGGTTATGATTAAAATGGTTAGAAATGGTGGTTGGGCTGGAAAACTTAAGGCTTTAAATAAATAATATGGATGAAAACAACAAAATAATAGATGATTTTATAAATGTTGATTCATAAAAAAAAGGACATTTGTCTAGAAATTTGATATTAAACCTTTATTTAAATCTTCATTTTATGAATAAACATGGATTCGATTCTATAGTTGTTTATAGTATTACTGCTTATAGTTTTTTTGTAAATAGAATGGCTTAGGAAAACTTGTTAGTGAGAATTTTTTGATGCATTCTTTTAAAGAAATACTATTTTATTGAATTTGATATGAGAAGTTTATACTGAAATATTAACCTTTAAAATTCTACAAGATGAACAATTTATTTAAAATGAAAGACACATGCTTCATAAAGAGGCATAGTAAATGGGAGAATTATAGTTGGGGAATGTTTCTCTTTTGCATTGGGGCTTTTTCTTATCCATTGCATTCTTATTCTGTAGAAAGCCAGACTTTTTCTGTAATGCAACAAGACCAAAAGCTTCATGGTAAAATTACAGATAGTAAAGGAGAGCCAATTATTGGAGCTAATGTAATTGTAAAAGGTTCTACTAATGGTACGATTACAGATTTTGATGGAATGTTTAATCTTTCTGTGCCAGCTAATGCGGTAATTGTGATAAAATATATCGGTTATAAGCAACAGGAGATTTCAGTAAAAGGCCGTTCAACTATTAATGTTGTATTGAAAGAAGATAATGAAATATTGGATGAGGTTGTTGTTGTAGGTTATGGCACAAAACAAAAGAAATCGTTAACAGCATCTGTTGAGACAGTTTCAACAAAAGAGATGCAGTCAATGCCTGTTGGTAATGCCAGTAATGCTTTTGCTGGTAGAGTCCCGGGTTTAATTACTGTGCAGAATAATGGAGAAATAGGGGCTGATGGAACGAATATCATGATCCGTGGAGTTGGTACTACAGGAAATTCTAATCCATTAATTGTTGTAGATGGAGTACCTAGAGGCTCATTGAATGAAATAGATATTAATAATGTAAAGAGTTATACAGTATTGAAAGATGCAGCTGCTGTAGCACCTTATGGAATAGGAGGAGCAAATGGAGTAATCTTGATTGAAACCAAGAGTGGTACAGAAGGAAAGCCTGTCGTTAATTATAATGGTTGGATAGGATGGTCTAGTCCGACGGTTGATATTGAGTACATGAATTCTTATCAGTATGCATCTACTTATGATAAAGCGCAGGAAATGGCAGGAGTACCAGCTAGCCAGCGTCTATATAGTGCAGAAGATTTGGAAATGTATCGTAGAAGTGTGAATGGTGATCCTTCTGTAGATCAGAATTTATATCCGAATGCTAATGCCCATGATTTCTTGTTACGGAAGTCTGCTCCTGTTACTAATCATAATGTGAGTATTTCGGGTGGAACGGAATATGTAAAATATTATGTTGGAATTAATACCTTGTATCAGGAAGAACAATGGCATGGATCTCATTTGAATAGAACTGGTGTTGTAAGTAAAATCGATATTAAAGCAACTAATACGACGAAATTTGGACTTTCTATCAATGGATGGACTCAGCGCACTAAGAAAAAGCAGAATGGAGGAACTGCTTTTTATAGAGCTACTCAAGATTGGATTCCTACAGATCCAATTCAATATGTGACAAAAGATGGAGAAATTTTAGATAATGCAAGTTCAAAAGCGTTGGTCTTGTCAGATTTGAAAAGATTGGGGGACTATGTGACAGATAAAAACATGATTATGCTTTCTGGCTACATAGAACAGCAATTAGCAAAAGGATTGACATTTAAAGGCGTTATATCATACGACTGGACATTGCATAATAATAAAAACTGGTCTGAGCCTGCATCTACTTATTATAAAATAGATACAAGTACAAATCCATATTCCTTTAGAGAAGTTACTAATAAAAATCTTCCTTCTTTACAAGAAGGTATGAATCAAATAAAAACATATACTTACCAAGGAATTTTAACCTATAAAGGAAAGTTTGGTGATCATAGTTTGAATTTGTTAGGAGTGGGTGAGGCTATTCAGACTAAATACAATGATTTCTGGGCTAGCAGAAGTAATTATCAGATTCCTATTCCAGAGTTAAATTTAGGATCTTCAGATAAAGAATATCAAGCGAATGGAGGAGGATCATACGAAGCTGCACAGGTTGGTTTTGTTGCACAGATTGGGTATGATTATAAAGGTAAATATTTATTGGATTTAACTGGAAGATATGACGGACACTATTATTTTGCTCCAGGTTCGAGATGGGGATTTTTCCCGGCTGTAGCTGTAGGATGGAGAATTTCAGAAGAACAGTTTATGCAGAGGTTTGAAAATTTGGATAATCTGAAATTGAGATTTTCTGCAGGTCAATCGGGAGCTTTGGCTGGAGGAGCTTTCCAATATTTAACTTCTTTCCAGTTGTATGGTGATTCTTTTGCAGAGGGTGGAAGTTCCACTCAAGGGGTAAAGCCTGTTATAGAGGGGAATCCGAATATTACATGGGAACGTGCTACAAAATATAATGTAGGGATTGATGTAGATCTTTTTGGTGGCCAGTTATCAGGAAAAGTGGATTATTTCTTTGAAAAACGAGATAATATGCTGGTATCTCCTCAGGCAACCGTACCAGAAGAATATGGTATAGGATTGGCTGCAGTGAATAATGGAAGAATGCAAAATCAGGGAATTGAGTTTGAGATTCATGGGCATAAATCTATAAAGAAAGACTTGTTATTGAGTGCGGGATTTAATTTTACTTTTGCTCGTAATAAACTATTGGAGATATATGAAAATGAGGCTACTCGAAATAATCCTAACAGATCTCGAACAGGGCGTCCATTAGGAAGCATTTTTGGTTATGAAGCGGATGGGCTTTTTCAGGTCTCAGATGATAAAAATGGAGATGGTGTAATTGATAGCAAGGATGGGTTTGTAGAACAGCAGTTAGGTGGTCCGGTTACTCCTGGAAGTATAAAGTATAAGAATCTTTATGATGTGGATGGGACTGCTGTTATAGACCTGAATGATGAAACTTGTATTGGACATCCAACTATTCCTGAAATTATGTATGGTTTTAATTTAGGCGCAACATGGAAAGGTATTAATTTGGATTTACTCTTCCAAGGAGCTGCTCATTCTAATGCTTTGATAGGTGGAACATTTATTAATCCTTTTGGTGAAACACATAATTTGACCATAGATAATTTGGATTTCTGGACACCGGAAAATCCAGATGCTAAATATCCGATTGTTCGTCCTAATGGTCCAGTGGGTAATGATGTCGCCAGTAGTTCTTTCTATATGCTTAACATGAATTATTTAAGACTTAAGCAGTTGGAATTGGGTTATACGTTACCGTCTGCGTGGTTAAGTCGTTGTCATATTAAATCAGCTAAGGTTTATGTAGCAGCTACAAATTTATTTACCTTATCACATACAAGAGGATTACTTGATCCAGAACAAGATGGGGGATCCACAACTGGCGATAATGCAAATCGTGGTTGGAGACAACCTCAAAATAAAACAATCTCATTGGGTATGAATATTACATTTTAAAATTTGACTTATGAAAAAGTTTTTGATTATACTTTTACCTTTCCTTTTGGGAAGTTGTGAGGATTTTTTGGACGTAAAACCAACAGATCAGTTGACAGAAGAGAATGTGTTTAATACTGAATCGGGAGCAGATTTGTTTTTAAATACAATTTATGTGACATTACCTTGTCCTGAATTAAATGGTTCAAATGCAGTTATTGATGGAGGCCTATCATACGATAACTGGGATTTTATGTCTCCGTATAATGTTTGTCGGTATGCTTGGGGACGTACGTCTGTTTATTATGGGACTTATGCATATACAGCTTCTGAATATAATCCGGGTATATATAATCATATGTATCCTTCTATTTTCTTTCAATACAATTATATTACTGGGTATATACGTAATTGTAATTATTTTATTGAATCTTTGGAAAAGTATAAAGATCAATATTCGGAATCTTGGATTACGAAACGTGTTGCAGAAGCAAAATGTTTGCGGGCATATTATTATCATTTATTATGGATGTATTATGGAGGTGTTCCTTATATAACAAAAGTTTTAGATACCTCAATGGGGGATGAGATGTTCCAACCCAGTATGAGCCAGGAAGATATGTATAAAGAAATGACTACTGATTTATCAAATGCTGCAAAGGTACTTCCAAATGAACAAGGTGGGGGCCGTTTTACAAAGGGCGCTGCTTTAACTTTGAAAGCATGGATAGACTTATATTGGGGCGATATTATCAAGGATCCTAGACCTTCATCTATTTTCCCTGCTGATCCTCAGAAGGCACTTGACGCTTATAAAGCTTGTGCTGAAACATGTCAGGAAATTATGGGATTAGGTGTTTATGACTTGATGCCGACAAGAGAAGATGCCTTTAAAGAAGAAAATAATAATTGTAAAGAACAAGTTTTTGCATATCAGTGTAATAAAACTTTCCCTAAATCACGTAGAAGTAAAATCTTTGGGCCTTATAATGAGGCGACAGGTGCTACCGGTGATTATATCGGAGCGGGTGCACCTACTCAGGCATTGGTGGATATGTATGGGATGAAAAATGGTTTACCTATAGATGACCCGAATTCGGGTTATGATCCTGAGCATCCGTTTGAGAATCGCGAACCTCGTTTCTATGCTGATATTATATATGATGGAAGTGTTTTTACAGGGCATAAGTTTTCTTTACATCCTGAAAGTGCTGAGGAACTTGGTTTGGTGCCTAATGAGGTAGATTGGTTTACAGGGTACTTTAGACGGAAAGGCATTAATGAGAATTTAAGTTTTGCAGACTTTGAAACAGAAGGGGTAAATTTTTCTTTCTTCCGTTATGCAGATGTGCTGTTAATGTACGCAGAGGCTCGGATTAAGGCTGCTGAATTAGGAGGAGACCCCATAGATGATACTGTGATTGATGCAATAGATAGAATTCGTATGCGTCCAGCAAGAAGTACGGACAATGGGTTGCCTTCTTTGGAAACAACTTATGGAGGACGTCCTTCTTTGGATAAACTGAAAGAGATTATATTTAATGAGCGGATTGTAGAGCTTTCCTTTGAATTCAAGGCTTATACGGATGTACGCCGTTTCCGAAGAGGAGATTTATTGAATCAGCCTAAACAAGCAATCCGCTGGGATAGTAATCAAGGAGGATATGTATTAAAAACTTTGTCTGAGGGAAATTTCTGGGATGATAAGCTTTATTTGATTCCGATTTACCAAGAATGGTTGGAGAAGAATCCTGCTTGGATGGATCCGGAAAAACAAGTAGATGGAAGAACAAAAGGGCAGAATCCAGGATGGTAAATAAATTATAGAATGGAATATGAGCTATAAGACGTAATTAATGGCTTATAAGTTACTGGAGATGGCCTCAATGGTAAGAATATATAGTCGGACTTACGCTTGTAGCTCATTTTCTATTTGGGTAAATTAGATAAAAAGTGTATCGTGTAATAATAGGTAGAAAACGAGAATGAAGAATATTTTTTCACTGTTAATATTATGTGGCATTTTTATTGTGTCTTGCGACACAAAAGGACCTGCTACTAGGATGATAAATATGATTCCGTTTGAATCAGTAGAAATACATGGAGAGTTGAGGGAGCGTGTTTTGCAGAATTTGAATCGCCTTGAGGAAGAAAAGTATCAACCGCAGAATGTTTTCCTTACAGAAGAACAGTCAGGAAATTGGCCAGGGGATACAGAAGGTAGAACCATTTTGGGGTTGGTAATGGATGCTCAAGCTTCAAAACGTTCACCTGTATATTTAGAGAGAATAATTGATATGATTCCTTCTAAACTGAATAAGAAGGGATACATGGGGGTTGTATATGAGGGTAAGATGAGTGAACAGCAACTATCAGGCAATGGATGGATGTTGAGAGGATTGTGTGCTTATTATGAATGGAAACAAGATGAAAAGGTATTAGAGTATATAAAATCAATTGCTAATAATCTGTTTGTTGCCGGAAAGGGATTTTATACGGAATATCCGATTGACCCAAACTTTCGGGATAAAAATGTAGGGGGAGAAGCTGGAACTATTGAAGTACGAGGTACGGATAAATGGATTTTATCTTCAGATGTTGGATGCCTTTTTATTGGAATGGAAGGTTTGATTCATGCTTATGCTCATTTAAAAACCCCAGAAGTAAAGGCTGTGATTGATGAAATGTTCGCGAAGTTGAGAGAAATAGATATTCTTAAGATTCAGGCACAGACACATGCTACTTTAACTGCTTGTAGAGGGATGATTCGATATGCTGATATAACAGGTGACTATAGTTATGTGGAATGGGCAGAAAAAGTCTTTAATTTATATAAGGAACATGGAATGACAGAAAATCATGCAAACTATAATTGGTTTGAACGCTTTGATACTTGGACAGAACCTTGTGCCATTGTAGATTCTTATATGCTGGCTGTACAATTGTGGCAACATACGGAAAATCCTGTTTACAAGGAAGATGCGGAACTGATTTATTATAATGCTTTGTCACATGCTCAAAGGGATAATGGGGGATTTGGTACTGATAATTGTCCGGGAATTGCATCTCAAGAAAATTGTTTGCATCCCCATTCCTATGAAGCACATTGGTGCTGTACTATGAGAGGTGGAGAAGGCTTAGGCAGTGCAGTTCAGTATGCTGCTTTTATTCGAGAAGATACGGTTTATTTACCGTTCTTCCGTGATTGTGAGCTTAATCTTATGTTGGAAAATGGTAAATTGAGCTTATTAGAGAAAACAAACTATCCGTTTGGAACATTTGCAGAATTTATTGTTACTGAAAATCAACAGGGTAAGGTTACTCTTAAATTTCCATTTATGTCTTGGATGGAAAATTTAACTCTATTGTATAATGGAGAGCCTCAGAAATTGGTTAAGGAGAAAGGTTTCTTGGCTCTTACTAATAAGTTTAAGGCAGGTGATACAATACAGGTAAATTTTGAAATGAAACTGCGCAAACAAAAGACTCTTAATAGTACTAATACTAAAGATAGTCAGTATAAAATGTATTATGGTCCATTATTGTTGGGAGATGAAGAGATAGCAACTGGAGAATATAAGAATATGTTGTTTAACGTTAATGGAAGAGAACTTACTCCGGTATATCATTTAATGAACAATAAGGTGCGGCATAAAGAGTATAAAAAGCAAATATTATTTGAGGAGTAGCTTTGTGCTTGAGTGATTTTTTAATTACGCATTAAATCAATAAGTTATGGATTATACAAGACCTAAATATTGGATATCGTTTTTGTTGATTTGTTTTCAGTGTGCTACGCTGAAGTTATATGGGCATATAGGTAAGGTCGTCAATGATACGATGTGTTATTATGTGGAACAATGTGGGATAAAAGGGGATGGGCTTACAGATGCCCTCTCTGATTTAAATGATTTGATAGCATGTGCTTCTCGACATAATATACCTGTTAAGATTGTGTTTGATAAAAATAAAGCGTATCGTATAGATGGAAGAGGAAAAGATCTGTATCGAAGAATTTTTCTGAACCGGAATAAGGATATTGTATTAGATGGTAATGGATGTACTTTGTTGATTCATCCATCTTCAAGAGCATTTGCTGTCTATCGTTCTGAAAATATTATTATAAGGAATTTTAATATTGATTATTCTCCTCTTCCATATACTCAAGGTCGCGTAACAAAGATTGATTCGAAAAACTATTATTTGGAATTTGTTGTGGATCAGGGATTTCCTCTTCCTATAGTAGGTGATGAAACCTATTATAAGGGAGGAAAAATGGTGGACTGTATTACGGCGAACGGGGAAACTAATAAATTTTATCAAGGGCACTCTTGGGTGAAGAAGGTGGTGAAACTGGGTGACAGGAGATTTGGCGTGAAATATGATTTGCGCGATCAAAAACAGTTGCGTGTAGGAGATTATTTCTGTATGAAGGTGGAATTTCCATTCCCAGATGTTCTGAAGAATCAAGATGCAGAGAATAAAAAAGAGCTTAATGAGTGGCTCTTTACGAATTGGGGTAGTATAGAAGCTTTGGAGTCAAATAATCTTGTGTTGGAAAATATCACTTCTTTTGCATCGCCGGTGATGACATTTCTTTTTAGGGGTTGTTCTCATCATAAGATAAGGGGATGTTCGATTATAGCTAAGCCTGGCCGTATTGTAGCTGGTTGTAGCGATGGAATACATTTGAAAGGGAATGAACATCAGCCTTTAATTGAGGAGTGTTATTTTGAGAGAACTATGGATGATGCTATTCATATTAAAATCTCGGGAGATGTTATTGCAGAGGTTTTGTCACCATCTCGGTTCAGGATTGTTCACATGGACAATGAGTCGGATAATACCAACTTGGGTGTTGGTAAAGAAGTCATGTTATTTGATAGGAAAGAGTTAAAGCAATTGGCAATGAGTAAAATTATTGATTATCAGGCTATCAATCATAGAGAAGGAATTGTAACACTGGCCAGTGAGATTGATGGAGTATCAAAAGGTATGTGTTTATATCTGCAAGGAATTGGAAAGGCATTGATTGATCGTTGTAATTTTGGAACTCAGTTACAGCGGGCTATATTGACTCACCAACCTACAAAAGTTTCGAATTGCAATATTGTAGATAATGGAAAGGGATTTGACTTAGCTTTAATGAGTGAAGGTATAGAAGGCCCTCCAACGCAGTTTCTGCAGGTGGAAAACTGTTTGTTTGAAAATTTATCGTATGTTGGATTATGCGTGGATTGTCCATCGTTGAATTATGACCAGAAAGGAAAACCGCAATTGCTTATAAAGAACTGTACTTTTAAATTGCCTAAGGATATTCCTATCTTGCAGATAAAGAATTCTCAGGGGGTGTCTTTAATAGGGAATAAATATTATATTCATAAAGGATCTTCTAAAGTGAAGTTATTTGAATTTCAGAATACTTTGTTAATAGAGGATTCTAATAATACGTACATAGAAAGATAGTAAATATTGTAAAAATCCAGTGTATGAAATATCGTTTAACATTTTGCATATTATTGCTTTTATTTGTTGCCGGGAGTATGAGTTTAATCATGGCTCAAACCCCTCAGTGGATTACGGCTAGTGAGAGTCAGAGTGAAACAAATACATGGTTAGGCTTTAAAAAAGATTTTGTGGTATCTTCCGTACCACAAGTGTTGAAGGCACGCATCGCTGTAGATAGTAAATACTGGTTATGGCTTAATGATAAACTTATTGTTTTTGAAGGAGGTGTTAAACGAGGTCCAAATAGAAATGATACCTATTTTGATAGTATTGATCTTGCGCCTTATTTAAAGCAGGGTGATAATACTATTGCTGTTTTGGTTTGGTATTTTGGAAAGCAGGGTTTCTCGCATAATCCAAGTGGTCAAGCTGCTTTATTCTTTGATGCAGAATCTCCAGAATTGTCTTTGGTAAGCGATGAAACTTGGACTGCTTTTGTACATCCGGCGTATTATACTCCGCTGGGGGAAAAACCTAATTTTCGTCTTCCTGAATCAAATATAGGATTTGACGCTAATAAAGATATAGAAGAATGGTTTTTATTGAAAGACAAAAGAACTTTTCAGCCAGCTAAGGTTTTAGGTACGGAAGGTTGTGCTCCCTGGAATCGTCTACATCCTCGTATCATACCTTTATGGAAAGATTATGGTTATGCAGATTATCGCTCTGTGATTCGTCGTCAAGGGAGTAAATGTGATACTCTTATTTGTGAACTTCCTTATAATGCACAAATAACTCCTTACTTCAAAGTGAATGCCCATAAAGGAGATATTATATCTATTAAGACAGATCATTATTATGGAGGTGGTCCTGCCAATGTTCGAGCTGAGTATATAGCAAAGGATGGTATTCAGGAATATGAGAGCTTCGGCTGGATGAATGGACATAAAGTTATTTATATAGTACCCCAAAGAGCAGAGATTATAGAACTAAAGTACAGGGAAACATCATATAATACCGATTTTGCAGGTTCCTTTAAATGTAATGATGAGTTCTTTAATCGTTTCTGGGAAAAAGCACGACGTACATTGTTAGTGACAATGCGTGACACTTATATGGATTGCCCCGATAGAGAGCGTTCGCAGTGGTGGGGAGATGCAGTAAATGAAAGCGGTGAAACGTTTTATGCTTTGTGTCCGCAAAGTCATTTATTGACTAAAAAAGGTATGTATGAGTTGATAGGTTGGCAGCAGGAAGATGGAACTCTTTATTCTCCTATACCTTCTTCTAACTGGAATAAAGAACTTCCAGGACAGATGCTAGCAAGTATTGGATATTATGGCTTTTGGAATTATTATCTTCATACAGGAGACTTACAAACAATAAAAAATTTGTATGGTGGTGTTAATAAGTATCTAAATATATGGGAAAAGAATCCAGATGGTACGGTAAAAGTACGTCAGACAGCTTGGGTATGGGGCGACTGGGGTACAAATATTGATAAAGAAGCCTTGTTTAATGCTTGGTATTACATAGCACTGAAAGGGGCTCAAAAAATGGCTGTAGCATTGGGATATGAGAAAGACGGTACGTCTTTATCTAATCAAATGGCGGAATTTAAACAAGCATATAATGAAAAGTTCTGGAATGGAAAAGTATACAGAAGTCCTTCTTATACAGAAGATACTGATGATAGAGTACATGCATTGGCTGTTGTAAGTGGATTAGCCGATAGCAAACAGTTTCCATCTATTTTTAAAGTTTTTCAGACAAAAGAATATGCTAGTCCTTATATGGAGAAGTATGTTACGGAAGCATTATTTCTTATGGGGAAAGGAGAATATGGGCTACAGCGTATGAAGAAAAGATTTAAGGAGATGGTTGAAGATCCACAATGTAGTACATTATATGAAGGATGGGGTATTGGTGAAAATGGTTATGGAGGTGGTTCTAGTAATCATGCTTGGAGTGGTGGAGGCTTAACTGTTCTAGCTCAGTATGTATGTGGGGTTTTACCTATTGAATCAGGTTATAGTAAATTTATGGTTAAGCCTATTTTTGCGGGACTTAATAATGTTGCCTTAACGATGGAATGTGTAAAAGGTAAGATTAAAGTATCATGGGAGAAGAATAAACAAAATCTAGTTTTGAAAATATCTGTACCACTTAATACACAAGGATTGATTGTAGTCCCTAAAAATAAAATAAAATTAATTACGTGTAATGGAAAAGATGTTTGGACTAAATACGGAGTTTCGAATGCCTCGGAAATTCGCTGTTTAGGAGTGCATGATGAGAATATAGAATTCTTGGTAAATGGAGGGGATTATTTGTTTAATTGTAGCGAATAATTCGATAGATGTGATGTATAGGTTAAATGATAGCTTTGAATTATGAAAAAATATCTTTTATTACTATTGCTTTTGGGCAATATGTATGATAGTTGGTCACTGGGTATAAGTGGGAACATGTCAGAGAAACAGCAAGTTAATATGATTGATAACGGTAAGGCATTAGTTAATCCAGATATGGGGTGGACTATGCATTTTTATTCAAATGTATTAGCTAATTATGGATCGAAATTGGAGCCTAGTGATGTTATAGAATATTTCCCAGGGGTAAGTACTGTGTATTTACGAATTCCTTGGTCATTTGTAGAGCCGGAAGAGGGTAAGTTTAATTGGGAAATTTTAGATACTCCAGCTCAACGCTGGATACAGAGTGGAAAGAAGGTAGCATTTAGAATAACATCAACAGAAAATTGGACACGGCAAGGAACTCCACAATGGGTTTTTGATGCAGGTGCAAAATATTATGAAGTTAATGGATTTTTAGAGCCGGAATATGATGATCCTATATTTCTTCAGAAACTAGAAGGTTTTCTTATGAAAATGGCAGAACGGTATGATAATAATCCTAATGTGGCTTTTATAGATATTGGTCATTTTGGTATGTGGGGAGAGGGGCATACCGTGATAACTACTCCTCTTCATGGTCATTCATGGGGTATTGAAACCCAAAAAAAATATATAGATTTGTATTGTAAATATTTTAAGCATGTCCAATTGTGTATTTCGGATGATTTTGCAGGGCATGATTTGAGGGGACATTATTTCCCAATTATGAATTATGCTTTGTCGCGTGGGGTCACTATGCGTGATGATAGTATATTAGTACAGCCTGAGCCAAGATGTTGGTATCATAATGAAATGGCGCAATATTTTTGGCCGATAATGCCTGTGATTTTGGAACATGAGCATTATGGGGGATCTGTACAGAGAAAAGCTTGGGATAAAAACTTATTATTAAAAGCAGTAGAAGAGTATCATGCTTCTTATATGTCTATTCATTGGTGGCCGGATATATTGTTGAGGGAAAATAAAGATGTTATAGAAAAGATAAATCTTCGTTTAGGGTACCGTATTCAGGTCCCTCATATAGAGTGGCCTAAAAAAGTGAGAAAAAATCAGCCTTTTATTATTAAATCTAGTTGGAAAAACTCTGGGGTTGCTCCTTGTTATCCTGGTGGATACCCTTGTTTTACGTTAAAAGATTCAAAAGGTGGAATTGTGTCTGTTTTAGTTGACGATTCATTTAATGTTCGGGATCTTTCAGTAGATGCTCCTGGTCGGGCTCAAAATAAACTGTTAGAATCAGAATGTATAATAGCTAAGGAGGTTGGGTTGCAATTGGGAGAAGTTGGAAAATCATTCTCACGTACATGCCTTCCTGGTACTTATGAACTTTATATCTCTGTTGGTACCCTTGATGGAACTCCTGTCTTGGAATTGCCTTATGAAGGTTCAGACTCTCATAAGCGATATAAATTAGGAAAGATAATTATAGAATAAGATTGATTTGTAATTTGTGTGTATACCATCATGTTCCTTAAAATTGGGATAAGTTAAACAGTAATCAAATACTTTTGGGAAATTAGTTCTTTTGATATCATTGCAATTAAGTTTTATCGGACAGGTCTCTTAAATGTGTTTTGTTTGTTAATTAAGATGTAGAGAATTTGTAAGATCTCATAAGTCGTGTGTCTAAGTTGTATGTTAAGTCCGTTTATTTCCTAATACCACATAATTATGATGTACCCCAATTGTTCAAAAGAACTGTTTTCCCGTTTTGAAGGATTATTAATAATATAAATTTTAATTTTTATTCTTATGAGAATTAAAATATTTAGAATCATTTTATTTACCTTTTGTATTGGATTTATTTTGATTTCTTGTGGTAAATCTTCAAAAGAGGTCTTTCGTATAGATTCTCTTAATGATTCATGTTGGCAATCTTCATTATGGATATCTGTTGCTAATGCGCCTGTTGTTAAAGAAAAAGTGTATGATGGTACCCGTGCAGCAGATGGTACCAGTTGGTTCATGTCTACAGTTAAAAATGATAAGAAAGTTAGTCGTGCATTGTGGATGACAACGGGATTAGGTGTATATGAAATATATGTTAATGGGAAACTGGTAGGTGATGAAATATTAAAACCTGGTTTTACTCATTATGAAAAGACCAAACTTTCTTTTACTTATGATGTGACTGGTTGCTTTAAAACAGCTTCAGGTGATGAAAATGTTCTTTCTGCTCAAGTCACTCCTGGATGGTGGGCTGATAAGATAATTACTCCTGGAGGGCATGATGGTATGATTGGAAAAAAATGTGCCTTTCGGGGAGTTCTTGAATTGACTTATACAGATGGTTCGAAAGAATTGTATGGTACTAATATAGAAGATTGGAAAGCTGGAATTGCAGGCCCTGTAACTCATGCTGCCATTTTTGATGGTGAAGAATATGATGCACGTATTCCTCTTGGATATGAAACTCCTGAGAAATTGAGTACACCAGAGGTCAATAATGAATTTAAAGGAGAAATATTTCCTTCAGATGGTGCTGAAGTTTATTTCCGTCAAGATTTATCTTTAGCTCCAGTTAATGCATACATCTGGGAAAGTGTTGAAGGTAAAAATGAAAATGATTTTGGTAAGATAGTCATAAAGAGGAAATATAATGCAGGAGAGCCTATGGAGATAAATCCAGGAGAGAATCTTGTCATAGATTTCGGGCAAAATACAGCTGCAGTTCCTTCGTTTATTTTTAGTGCAGCAGAAGGGACAGTATTGAATTGTGTTACGTCAGAATTATTGAATGATGGTAATGGGGCTAAAGACCGTGGTATGGATGGCCCTGAAGGAAGTGTCCATCGTCTTAATCTTAGGATTCCAGATACAGGGATGAAACTTAAATATATTTTTGCAGATTCAGAAGGAGATGTTAACTATACACCACGCTGCACTTTCTTTGGTTATCGGTTCATTTCAATAAATGTTTCAGATAAAGTAGTGATAAAAGATATAAAATCTTTACCTGTAACTTCTATTTCAAAAGAAATGGAGATTGGATGTATAAAGACAGGAAATGAACTTGTAAATAAACTGATTTCAAATACTCTTTGGGGACAACGTTCAAATTATCTTTCTATACCTACCGATTGTCCTCAACGTAACGAACGTTTAGGTTGGACAGCGGATACTCAAGTTTTTGCCGAAACAGGATCATTCTTTGCTAATACTTCATCTTTTTTCCATAAATGGATGAGAGATTTAATAGATAGTCAAGGTGAAACTGGAGGTTTTCCTGGGGTTGCCCCATTGAGTCAGTATGGTAATGATATGACACGCCTTGGATGGTCAGATGCGGGAGTAATTGTACCTTGGACTATCTGGAAACAGTTTGGAGACAAGGAAATTGTAGAGCTGTCTTGGGATGCTATGGAAAAGTACATGTCTCATATAAATGAAACACGATATGATCATAACACGCTGATAGGTGAGAATGGTAATTATCAATGGGCGGATTGGTTGAGTTATGAACCTTTGGAAAGTTGTGGAGGGAGTGCTTTTGACTTGAATGGTCCATTGCCTGAAGCTATAGAATATTGGAATTATTTAAGTGCTTCATATTGGTTGCTTGATGCAAGTATGATGCGTGATATGGCTATTGGAACAGGACGAGATGCTTCTATATATGAATCAATGATATTAAATGCAAAAAACTATATAAGGGATAAGTTCTTTACTCTAGGGGGAAAATTCAAAACCGATATTTTGAATACGATGCAGACACCTGCATTGTTTGCTCTTAAGAATGGAATTTTTGAAGGAAAAATAAAAGACGATATAATATTCAATACTTCGGTAAATTTTTACCGAAAGATTAAAAGTTAAACAATAGAACCGGCA
>OOBT01000931.1_pt1 | contig 16615 bp, 14 predicted proteins | sample 1671551 | NCBI WGS metagenome assembly OOBT01 (sample SAMN06348168, study PRJEB24527) | human gut metagenome | reverse complement strand
ATGCCATCTCCATATCTAACTGATAGAACTCTCCGGGAGAACGGTCTGCTCTCGCTGCAATGCGGAATGAATAATTCTTCTCTCATAAGGATTCATGGGCTCCAGAGATACGCTTCTCTTGGTTCTCTTAACCTTATAAGCAATGTTTTTGGCAAGATTCTCAAGAGTTTCTTTTCTGCGCTGACGATAATTCTCGGTGTCAACCTTTACATGAATATACTCTTCAGATTCTTTGTTCACCACCAGAGATACCAGGTACTGGAGAGAATCCAGTGTCTGTCCTCTCTTACCGATCAGAACACCCATCTCATTACCGCTTAATTCGATATCCATGTTCTTCTCTTCTTCGTTGTACTTAATGGCAATTACTACTTCCATATTCATTGCCTGGAATACATCGTTTAAGAATACTCTTGCAACTTCTTCTACAGAACTTTTTTTAACAGATGCTTTGATCACAGCAGACTTTGCTCCGATTCCTAAGAATCCGGAAGAACCTTCTTCTACTACTTCATAATCCAGCTTATCACTGGTAACACCCAGCTTCTGGCAAGCTTCTGTAATAGCATCACTGACTGTCTTTGCAGATACTTCGATCATGTCCATATTATTTACCTCCTCAATTATTAAGGAAACTTTCTATTTACGGCTGTTTTTCTCGTTATAGTCTCTGACCATATTAGCCTTAGACATCATACTTCCGGGTTTTGCTTCTTTTACTTCGGAATAGCTGTCAGCAGATACTTCACTATTATCTATTTTAGAAGAAATATTTGCCTTCTTCTGAAGATTTTTAGTATTCATGCTTGCATAAGCATTCAGTTTTTCCTGCTGTTCCTTCATTTTTTCAAGCTTTTTCGCACTCTTCTCAGAATTTTTCTTGATAATATCATCAAAATTCATCTTATCAATATGCTTATTGATCACTATCTGCTGGATACTTCTGACAACGCTACCTGCAACCCAGTACAGACCCAGACCAGAAGGTAATGTAAAACAGAACCATGCAGACATCAGAGGCATGATCATATTCATAGTCTTCATGGAAGAAGCCATTGCTGCCGCCTGATCATTGCCATTGTTAGAAGAAGTATCCTGCTGAGGCATCAGCTTTACGTTGATCCATTGTGTCAAAGCAGACAGAACAGGAATAGCAATTGCTCCGATTACTAAAAGCCATGCTCCGTTAGCCCATGCTTCCTTCAACACATAAGAAGGAGAGTTGCCGATATTCAGTCCTAAAAAATTATTATACTCTTCCAGCTTGCTTACCGTATTGGTCACATCTGCTGCAAGAGAAGGGAACTTCTCACTGATACTTGCAAAATCAGCGGTAGATGCCTTGTTCAGACAGTCAATGATCGTATTCTGTACATATTCACTGTGAGTACCGGCTACAAAGCCTGCATTCGTGAACTGCTTACTGTACATAGCGGAATTGCTCAGATTCTGAACCAGCTCCGTTGCACCGGCTGTATCAATAATATTATCTACCAGAGGGAAGAAGGCTTCCTTAACTCTGCCGACATAAGCAGGAATTGCATAAATTACACGATAAAGAGCAAACAGAATAGGCATCTGGATCAACATATACAGACAACTGCCGGTAGGAGATACACCATACTTTGCATATACTGCCTGGATTTCCTGATTCTGTGCCAACTGAGCATCCTGATCCTTACGATTCTTGTATTTTGCCTGAATCGCCTGAATCTCAGGATTCATTTTAGCAGACAGCTTAGAGAATTTCTGCTGCTTGATGGTAAGAGGCATCATCAACAGATTAACAACAATTGTAAAAAGGATGATTGCGAGACCGATATTGGGAATACCGATCATATTCAGAACTTCGAAGATTCCTTCCATTATCTTACCCAGAAGCCAGGCTACCTGTCCGATAATGAATGTGGAATTCTGTGTCAAAAGAATACCGTTCATTTATCCTCCTAATAAGTGCCATTATTTAAAATTTTACGGTACCGGATCATATCCACCCTTGGAAAAAGGATTACACCTCAAAATTCTCCAGGCTGCCAAAAGTCCTCCCTTGATCACACCATATTTTTCAATGGCTTCCAGACCATATTGAGAACAACTGGGAACATAAGGACATTTGGTTCCCTTATAAGGCGAAATATATTTCTGATAAAATCTTATCATGGCTATCAATATTTTTTTCATATACGATTCTAATTTAGTCATTATAAAAATAAATTTTTATAATATGATGAAGTTTTGCAAGATGTAACAATGCGCTCTCCGCTTCTTCATATCCTATGGAAGCTGCACCGGGTCTTGCAATGATTACCATATCCAAACCACTATTGAATACACTTTCATGTAATCTGTAACTTTCTCTGACCAGTCGTGTAATCCTGTGTCTTACCACACTATTACCGACTTTTTTACTTACACTGATTCCGATTCTGTTCTTATCAAGGCCATTTTCCTTAACATACATGATAAAGTACTTGTTAGCATAAGATCTGCCATTCTTGTACACAAAACGGAACTGTTCATTTTTCTTTAATGATTCCGAAAACTGCATGCAATCCTCCAACCGTGAAAGTTAAGAGAAAAAAAGGTCACATTGCTGTGACCTATGCGGATAATTTCTTTCTTCCTTTTGCACGTCTTGCTTTTAAAACGTTTCTTCCAGATCTCGTCTTCATTCTTTTCATAAATCCATGTTCTTTTTCGTCTTGCTGGTAAAACTTTTCTTCCACCGGGAGTACTCATTCTGGCTCTGAAACCGTGAACCTTGGAATGGGAACGCTTTTTAGGCTGAAATGTCATCTTCATGGAAAGGCACCTCCTTCTCTAAACCTTCTTATATAAAAAGGTAAACATATTTTTCAACAATTGGGCGCATAAAAATACGCCTTCCTTTCGGAAAATAGCATATTGATTGTAATGTAAAAGCCCATCAATGTCAAGCAAAAATCAATAAAAATGCTGAAAAATCAAGAGAAAACGAGCTTTTTAAAATTCTAAAATTTTTTTAAATTAAGTTATCCACATAGATATACACCATTTTTACCCACAAACGAGTTATCCACACCTTGTTGATTATTTGTGGATATTTTTATTTTTCATAGGGATATTCTGTGTAAATCACGTGTAAAAGTGGACAAGTATCCAGTAAATGTGGATATCTTGAAATTTCACTATTTTATCCACATTTACACATCGCTATCCACAATCCCTGTTTATATTACAAGTTATGAACAACTTTATCAACAGATTGTGGATAACTTTATCCATGACCTGTTCATAACTTGCATTTGAATTATTTGTAATTCTATTATACAATGAAATGGAGTTTCGCATGCGTCAGCTTGCACGGGAGGAAATCAATGGAAGCAATCAAAGAAAATTGGACAACTATCAAAGAAGCTGTCAGAAGAGAATACAGTCTTTCTGACATTTCTTATCATACATGGGTAGAACCTTTAGAATTTCACAATGTGGTAAATGATGTAGTAAGTATCATCATTCCCTCGGACCAGGCACATGCCCTGAATTATATTTCTTCCAAATATAAGAGTTTTTTTCAGGTAACCATCACCGAGATGTTTGATCATCCTTATGATATCAGCTTTATTTTGGAAAAGGATGTAAAAGGGGAAGAGCCTGCAGAGAATGAAATGGCTGCTCCAAACCAGATCTACGGTGTTAATTATGAAGATGCCCATCTGAATCCTAAATACAAATTTGACACTTTTGTCGTAGGAAGCAACAATAAATTCGCTCATTCCGCATCTCTCGCTGTAGCAGAGTCTCCGGGAGAGGTCTACAATCCTCTCTATTTATATGGAGGTCCCGGTCTGGGCAAGACCCATTTGATGCATTCTATCGGACACTTTATATTAGAACAGGATCCGGACAAAAAGGTACTCTACGTCACCAGTGAGGAATTTACGAATGAAGTAATCGAATCTATTCGTAGTGGTAATGCAGCTTCCATGACCAAGCTGCGTGAGAAGTATCGCAATGTTGATGTACTCATGGTTGATGATGTACAGTTTATTATAGGTAAGGAAAGTACCCAGGAGGAATTCTTCCATACTTTCAATGCCCTGCACGCTGCCCACAAACAGATCATTCTGTCTTCCGATAAGCCTCCTAAGGAAATGGAGACTTTGGATGAAAGATTCCGTTCCCGTTTCGAATGGGGTCTGATCGCAGATATTCAGCCACCCGATTATGAGACCAGAATGGCTATTTTACGGAAAAACGCTGAGACCTATGACCGTCAGATTGATGAAGAGATCATCAAATATATTGCTACGAATATCAAATCCAACATTCGTGAGTTGGAAGGTGCTTTTAATAAGATCATTGCTTTTGCCAAATTAAATAAGGTAGATCTGACTCTCTCCCTGGCGGAAGAAGCACTGAAGGATGTTATCTATCCCAACAAGCCCAAGGAGATCACTCCTACTCTCATTATTAATGTAGTAGCGGAGCATTTTGGTGTGAAAGCGGAAGATATTACTTCCAAAAAGAGAAATTCCGAGTTTGTACAGCCCCGTCAGGTCGTTATGTATCTGTGCAGAGAGTTGACGGATACTTCCTTCACTAATATAGGTAAGCTTTTGGGTAAAAAGGACCACACAACCATCATCCACGGTGTGAATAAAGTGGCAGCGGAGATTCAGACCAACGAGGAACTTCGTAATAAAATAGATATTATCACTAAAAAGATTAATCCCTCCTGATGTGTATATCTCGGGAACAAAATGTGTATTGTTGTTGATAACTGATTTCAAGGCTTCAAGAAGGATAGGATGCGGTGTGAATAAGCTAAGAGTTATTCTTAGGTTATTCTGCCAAATCCACGAAGATTTCCATTCCATTTTTCCTTGAAAAATAGTATAATAAGACTGGTTATGCACATATCAACATCCCTTATTAAGGAGACTACGAAATTCTTTTATTATTTTTATATAACGCGTATCCACGCGTACGCAAATCAACCAGAAAGGAAGTTATGCACACATGAAATTAGTCTGTTCAAAAGCAAATCTTTTAAACGGCGTACAGATCGTATCCAAAGCTGTTCCCAGTAAGACTACAATGTCTATTCTGGAATGTATTTTAGTAGATACTACTAACGGAGAAATTAAACTTACTGCCAATGATATGGAACTCGGCATTGAGACGACCATTGAGGGACAGATCATAGAAAAAGGTATCATTGCCCTGGATGCCAAGATATTCCTTGAAATCGTGCGTAAACTTCCCGACAGCGATATTACCATTGAAACAGATGCTTCTTTTAAGACCGTTATTACCTGCGAAAAGGCAAAATTCACTATTATTGGTAAATCCGGCGAAGATTTTTCCTATCTTCCCGCAGTGGAGAGAGATGACAGCATTGTGATCAGTCAGTTTACTTTAAAAGAACTGGTAAGACAGACAATTTTCTCTATCTCTGATAATGATAATAACAAATTAATGACCGGTGAACTGTTTGATATTAACGGAGATGAATTCAAGATCGTATCTCTGGACGGACATCGTATCTCTATCCGTAAGATTCAGATGAAGAATAGTTATGCTCCAAAAAAGGTAGTGGTACCCGGTAAGACCCTGAATGAAGTAAGTAAGATTTTACCCGGAGATGCAGACAGCGATGTTACAATCTCCTTCACTGAAAAGCACATTGTATTTGAATTCGATAAGACCGTTGTGGTATCCCGTCTGATCGAAGGAGAATATTTCAAGATCGACCAGATGCTTTCCAGTGATTATGAGACGAAAGTAAAGGTCAATAAAAAGGAGTTCTTAAGCTGTATCGATCGTGCTACTCTTCTGGTAAAAGAAGGCGACAAGAAGCCTATTATCGTAAATATCACAGACAACGGAATGGAACTTAAGATCAATTCCGCTCTGGGAAGCATGAATGAAGAAATTGATATTCAGAAACAGGGTAAGGATCTTATGATCGGATTCAATCCCAAGTTTTTGATCGATGCTCTTCGTGTTATCGATGATGAGGAAGTAGATTTGTACATGGTAAATCCCAAGGCTCCCTGTTTCATCAAAAATGTGGAGGAAAGCTATATTTACCTGATCCTTCCCGTGAACTTTACGACAGTAGCTTAGAAATGAGGTTATAGATATGCATACGATCCGTTTGAAGGATGATTATATAAAGCTTGGTCAGGCATTAAAGGCAGCCGGTGTAGTAGAATCCGGCGTAGATGCAAAATTTGCCGTACAGGACGGTCTGGTAAAAGTAAACGGACAGACTGAGACCCAGAGAGGCAAAAAGCTGGTATCCGGAGATAAAGTGGAATATGATGGCGAGACCATCGTAATAGAGTAAGCAGGTTACTATGATCATCAAATCAATAGAATTGGCAGATTACAGGAATTATGATTCGCTCGTCCTGCAGTTCGACCGTGGAACCAATATTCTGTACGGAGACAATGCGCAGGGCAAGACGAATATCCTGGAAGCAATCTATGTTGCTGCCACCACAAAATCGCATAAAGGAAGCAAGGACAGAGAAATTGTTAATTTTGACAAGGAAGAGGCACATATTAGAACGTATCTCGAAAAAGATGGAAAAGAGATCCGCGTGGACATGCATCTGAGAAAGTCAAAGTCCAAAGGAATTGCTATTGATGGTCAGAAGATCAAGAAGGCTGCAGATCTCCTGGGGCTTTGTAATGTCGTATTTTTCTCACCGGAAGACCTTGGAATTATTAAAAACGGTCCTGCAGAACGAAGAAGATTTGTAGATATGGAATTATGTCAGCTGGACAATTTCTATCTCTATAATCTCAATCATTACAACAAAATCGTCAATCAGCGCAATAAGCTTCTGAAGGATATGTATATGAATCCGGATCTGAAGGAAACTCTGACTATCTGGGATATGCAGCTGGTATCCTACGGAAGTAAGATCATAGAGCGCAGAAAGCTGTTCGTAGAACAGCTCAATGAGATCATTTATGAGATTCATAAAAAGCTGTCCGGTGGCAGGGAAGAGATCCGTATCCAGTATGAGCCGGATGTGGAGCTGGATGAATTTGAAAGAAAATTAAAAAACAGCCAGGATCGTGATATGCGGGCCAAAATGACATCCGTGGGACCCCACAGAGATGACTTTTCCTTCCTGGTAGGTGATGTGGATATACGAAAGTTCGGATCCCAGGGTCAGCAGCGTACTGCTGCTCTCTCTTTAAAATTATCCGAAATAGAATTAGTAAAAAGGATCACGAAAGATACACCGGTCCTGTTACTTGACGATGTATTGTCTGAACTGGACAGTAACCGGCAAAACTATCTGTTGAACAGTATCGGAGATATTCAGACGATCATTACCTGTACCGGTCTGGAAGAATTTGTAAATAACCGGTTTGAAATTAACAGAGTATTCAAGGTATCCGCCGGAACAGTTACCTGTGTAAATGAAAATATGGGTCTGAAATCGGATATAGAAGAATCTCCGTCAGATGAATATAATTTTGGCAGCCTGTAGGGCAGAATGTGAGGAATCATGAGCGAAGAAAATAGGAACAATACCGCGGTAGAACATGAATACGGCGCGGATCAGATTCAGATATTGGAAGGTCTGGAAGCTGTAAGAAAGCGTCCGGGAATGTATATTGGTACCACATCCAGCAGAGGACTGCATCATCTGGTGTATGAGATCGTTGATAATGCGGTAGATGAAGCACTGGCAGGATTCTGCGATACCATTGATGTAACGATCAACGAAGATAATTCTATCACTGTTATCGATAACGGAAGAGGAATTCCTGTAGGTATCAATCACAAGGCAGGTATTCCCGCAGTAGAAGTCGTATTTACGATTCTGCATGCCGGCGGTAAATTCGGCGGTGGGGGATACAAGGTATCCGGTGGTCTGCACGGTGTAGGTGCGTCTGTTGTAAATGCCCTCTCCAACTGGCTGGAAGTAGAAATCTGCCAGGGCGGCAAGGTATATAAGCAGCGTTACGAGAGAGGACATGTGTGTTATGCACTGAAAGAAATCGGCACCTGCCCTATGGAAAAGACAGGTACCAAGGTTACTTTCCTGCCGGATGATACGATTTTTACCGAAACAACGGTCTATGATTTTGATGTACTGAAGAGAAGACTCAGAGAGATGGCATTCCTGACCAAGGGACTGCGCATCATCTTAAGAGATAACCGTACGGAAGAGGAAGCTTCTCTGGAGGCAATGTCTGCGGAACATGAAAATGAGCAGATCAGCGAACTGTTACAGAGAGCACAGGAAGATGCCAAAGATACCTCTGCATCTTCAGATGATTCTGTTTCCGATGCTGCGGCAAAAGAATCCGTTAAGGATGACTCTGAGGCGTTTGCAGATGCTTTTGCTACTTCCGAAGAATCCACCAAAGCCCGCACCGGTGGCAAAATCGGTAAGATACATACCATTACTCTGGAAAATGGTAAGAAACAGAAAGTCGTTGAGTTCTACTACGAAGGTGGTATCAAGGAATTTGTTGCTTACCTGAATAAGAGTAAGGAGCCTTTATACGAAAATATTCTTTATTTTGAAGGTGAGAAGAACAATGTGTACGTGGAAGTATCCTTCCAGCACAATGATTCTTATAACGAGAGCGTATTCAGCTTTGTAAATAATATTAATACTCCTGAAGGAGGTACTCATTTACAGGGCTTTAGAAATGCTATTACGAAGACTTTTAATGATTATGCCAGAAGCGCAAAGCTGTTAAAAGACAGTGAACCAAATCTGTCCGGTGAAGATATTCGTGAAGGTCTGACTGCTATTGTCAGTGTTAAGATTGAGGATCCCCAGTTCGAAGGACAGACCAAGCAAAAACTTGGTAACAGTGAGGCAAGAGGTGCAGTTGACAATATTGTAAGTGAGCAACTGACTTATTTCTTAGAGCAGAATCCTCAGATTGCAAAAACAATCTGTGAAAAATCTATTTTGGCACAGCGTGCCAGAGAGGCTGCCAGAAAGGCAAGAGATCTTACCAGAAGAAAGACCGCATTGGATACTATGGCTCTGCCCGGTAAGCTGGCAGACTGTTCTGACAAGGATCCGAAGAACTGTGAAATCTACATCGTAGAGGGAGACTCTGCAGGAGGAAGTGCGAAGACAGCACGTTCACGTGCAACCCAGGCTATTCTTCCCTTACGTGGTAAGATCCTGAATGTAGAAAAGGCAAGACTGGATAAAATCTATGCCAACGCCGAGATCAAAGCAATGATCACAGCGTTCGGTACCGGTATTCATGAAGATTTCGATATTACGAAACTTCGTTATAACAAAATCATTCTGATGACCGATGCCGATGTAGACGGTGCACATATCAGTACTCTTCTGCTGACTTTCATCTATCGGTTTATGCCGGAGCTGATCAAGCAGGGACATGTGTTTCTGGCGAAACCGCCTCTGTATAAGCTGGAGAAGAACAAAAAGGTATGGTATGCCTATAGTGACGAAGAACTTGACAGTATCCTGACGGAAGTAGGACGTGATCAAAATAACAAGATCCAGCGTTATAAAGGATTGGGTGAGATGGATGCGGAGCAGCTTTGGGAGACCACCATGGATCCCGAGAGACGTATTCTGCTCAGAGTGAATTACGATGAAGAGACGGAATCCGAACTGGATCTGACCTTTACTACTCTTATGGGCGATAAGGTAGAACCCAGAAGAGAATTCATCGAAGAGAATGCTCAGTTTGTTAAAAATCTGGACATCTAGCAACTATTTTTCAAATCAGAATCTGAATAGTTACGGTATTTAATAATAGAGAGTCGTATTTTACGACAGATTGTGAGGAAACATGAACGACGATATTTTTGATAAGCCTTCGGAGGCTGAGATTGATAAAATCCATGAAGTCGATCTGAAAGAGAAAATGGAAACTTTCTATATCGACTATGCCATGAGTGTTATCGCATCCCGTGCGCTTCCGGATGTGAGGGATGGTCTGAAGCCGGTACAGAGACGTGTACTCTATTCTATGATCGAACTGAACAATGGTCCCGACAAACCGCATCGTAAAAGTGCCCGTATTGTCGGTGATACCATGGGTAAATATCATCCTCATGGTGACAGCTCCATCTACGGCGCATTGGTTAATATGGCACAGGACTGGTCTACCCGTTATCCTCTCGTAGACGGTCACGGTAACTTCGGTTCCATGGATGGTGACGGTGCCGCAGCAATGCGTTATACCGAGGCAAGACTTTCCAAGATTTCCATGGAATTATTGGCAGATATCGGTAAGAATACTGTAGATTTCGTACCGAACTTTGATGATACCGAAAAAGAGCCTGTAGTATTGCCCAGTCGTTATCCGAATCTGCTGGTCAACGGTACTACCGGTATTGCCGTAGGTATGGCTACTAATATTCCGCCTCACAATCTCCGTGAAGTGGTACAGGCTGTCGTAAAAATTATTGATAATCGTGTGGAAGAAGACAGAGATACAACGATCGATGAGATTCTTCCCATTGTAAAAGCTCCCGATTTTCCTACCGGAGGACTTATCCTGGGTACCAGAGGCTGTGAAGAAGCCTATCGTACCGGTCGCGGTAAGATCAGAGTCCGTGCGGTGACCAATATTGAGACACTTCCAAACGGCAAGAGTCAGATCATTGCTACTGAACTGCCTTACATGGTCAACAAGGCCAATCTGATCATCAAGATTGCCGAGCTGGTAAAATTAAAGAAAATCGATGGTATCACGGATATCCGTGATGAATCCAACCGTGAAGGTGTCCGCGTGGTCATTGAGCTTCGTAAGGATGCCAATGCCAATGTTATTCTGAATCAGCTGTACAAGCATACACAGCTGCAGGATACTTTTGGTGTGATCATGCTGGCGCTGATCAACAATCAGCCTAAGGTCATGAATCTGCTGGATATGCTGACTTATTACCTGAAACATCAGGAAGATGTCGTTACCAGAAGAACTAAATATGATCTGAACAAGGCAGAGGAAAGAGATCATATTTTACAGGGATTGTTAAAAGCTCTGGATTTCATTGATGAAGTCATTACTATCATCCGTGGCAGTCAGAATGCACAGATTGCAAAAGAAAGACTGATGGAAAGATTTGAGCTGTCCGATGTCCAGGCACAGGCAATCGTAGAAATGCGTCTGCGTGCTCTGACAGGTTTGGAAAGAGAGAAGCTGGAGAACGAGCATAAGGATCTGGTAGTAAAAATTGCGGAGTTGAAGGCTATTTTGGCGGATGAAAAACTGTTATTGGGTGTCATAAAGACAGAGATGACTGCGATTGCTGAAAAATATGGTGATGACAGACGCAGTAAGATCGGCTATGATGAACTGGATATCTCTATGGAGGATCTGATTCCGAAGGAGAATACTATCATTGCCATGACCAGTCTTGGTTATATCAAGCGTATGACCGTAGATAATTTTAAAGCACAGAACCGCGGTGGTCGTGGAATCAAAGGAATGCAGACGATTGATGAGGATTATATCGAAGATCTTCTGATGACGACTACACATCATTATCTGAATTTCTTCACCAATATGGGAAGAGTTTATAGGTTGAAGGCATATGAAATCCCAGAAGCCGGTCGTACAGCAAGAGGTACTGCTATTGTGAATCTTCTGCAGCTGGCACCCGGTGAGAAGATCACTGCTATGATTCCGATTCATGAATACAGTGATGATAAGAATCTGTTCATGGTAACTAAGACCGGTATTGTGAAGAAGACCCCTCTGATGGAGTTCTCCAATGTCAGAAAGAATGGACTGACTGCGATTAACTTACGAGAAGAGGATGAGCTGATCGAGGTGAAAATCACTGACAGCAGCAGTGAAATCTTCCTGGTAACCAAACAGGGTATGTGCATCCGCTTCCAGGAAACGGATGTCCGGGCTACAGGCAGAGCTTCCATGGGTGTTATTGGTATGAACTTATCTCCCGGGGATGAGATCATCGGTATGCAGTTACAGACTCAGGGCAGTGACCTGTTGATCGTATCTGAAAATGGAATGGGTAAGCGTACCAATATGGATGAATTTACCGTACAGAAACGTGGCGGTAAAGGCGTAAAGTGCTACAAGATCGTTGAAAAAACCGGTGATGTGGTAGGTGCCAAGGCTGTAAATGACGATAACGAAATTATGATGATAACCACGGAAGGAATTATCATACAGCTTCGTGTTCAGGATATCTCCACTTTGAGCAGAATCACATCAGGTGTAAAGCTGATCAATCTGGATGAGGGTGTTAAGGTTGCTCAGATTGCCAAGGTACGTGAGAAGCTTTCCAACGGAGACCATGAATTCGACAATCTTGAGGAAGCCATGGAAGAAGTAGCGCAGGAAGCTGTTTCTGAGGATGAGGAAGAAGCAGAAGAAAATCTTATTTTCCCTACCGAAGAAAACGAAGAAGATGAATAAGTAGCGAATTGAGCACTTTTGTGTTGCAGATGATAATAATTTTGTGATATAACAAAGGTGCTCAATTAATGTATTAATAATTTTTGAAAAAGAGGGGCAGAAAAATGGAATCTTATAGTATTTTCAGAGATTTGGCAATTATTATTATATTTGCCAAAGTATTTGGTATTATTGCAAGAAAATGTAAAGCACCACAGGTGGTAGGTGAGATTATTGCCGGTCTGTTGATCGGACCCAGTGTACTGGGACTGGTACAGCAATCGGATTTTCTGATCCAGATGGCAGAAATCGGTGTTATCCTGCTGATGTTCTCCGCCGGTCTGGAGACGAATCTGAAGGATCTGATGAAGACGGGATTTGTGGCATTTCTCATCGCATGTATGGGTGTATTTGTTCCTTTGGTAGGCGGAACATTGTTATACATGGGATTTTACGGAGTGGCACCCTGGGGCTCTGAGAAATTCTATGAAGCTGTATTTATCGGTGTCATTATGACGGCTACCAGTGTAAGTATTACCGTACAGTCTCTGAAAGAACTGGGAAAACTGAAAGGTAAAGTCGGTACAACGATCATGAGTGCCGCTATTATCGATGATGTCATTGGTATTATTGTACTTACTTTTGTCATCGGATTTAAAAATCCGGATTCCAATCCCGGAAGTGTAGTAATTTCTACTTTTCTGTTCTTCCTGTTCGCAATTGGTGTCGGATTTGTATTGTTCAAAGTATTCCAGTATCTGGATAACAAATATCCGCATACAAGGCGTATTCCTATTTTAGGTCTGGCACTCTGCTTTATTTTTGCTTATGTAGCGGAAGTATTCTTCGGTATTGCGGATATTACCGGTGCTTATGTGGCAGGTATTATTCTGTGCTCTATTCGGGATTCGGAATATATAGCCGAGAAGATGGATATTAACTCTTATATGATCTTCGGACCGATTTTCTTCGCAAGTATCGGACTTAAGACCAGCTTTGATCATCTGAACGGGGAGTTTGTGTTATTTTCTATCGGATTCGTCGTTGTAGCATTACTGTGTAAGATCATCGGTTGTGGTCTGATGGCAAGAATCTGCAAATTCAAGGGACCGGATGCTCTGAAGATCGGTGTCGGTATGATGACCAGAGGTGAGGTTGCCCTGATCGTGGCACAGAAGGGACTGTCTGTTGGAATGATCGGATCCGAGTATTTTACCGCAGTCATTCTGCTGATCATTGTATCCAGTATCTCTACTCCTATCCTACTTAAGATTCTGTATACGAAGCATGCCGAGATTGATTAAAAATGGATCACATGGATCAGAAGCGTTTTGAAGAAGCTAAGAGAAAAATAATAGGCGTGGACCGTCAGAGACTGGGAATCGGAACTCTCTCAGAGAAGACGGTTCATGCTATTTTTAAGGATTATTATGAGCCGGATGAGGATCATCAGGAGATTCCCATAGAGAATTATGTGGCGGATATTTATAAGGATGGGGAGATCATCGAGATCCAGACGAGACAGTTCAACCGTATGCGGGGAAAGTTACAGGCGTTTTTACCTTTGTATCCGGTGACAATTGTCTATCCCATTCCTTATGAAAAATGGCTGATCTGGATCGATGAAGACAGCGGTGAACTAAGTAAAAAGCGAAAATCTCCAAAAAAGGGATCCACTTATCAGGCATTTAAGGAACTATATAAGATCAAAATGTTCCTGAAGGATCCGAATATCCGGTTTAAATTTGTATTGGTGAATATGGAAGAATACCGGCTGTTAAACGGTTGGAGTCGAGACAAGAAAAAAGGATCCACGAGATATGACAGGATTCCTACGGATCTGATCGAAGAGGTGGAAATCAGACAGCCGGAGGATTATCTGCAATTTGTACCCTATGAACTGGAAGAACCCTTTCACAGTAAGGAGTTTGCGAAAGCAGCCCATATTCCTCTCTCACTGGCACAGACGGTATTGAATATATTATTTGAAATGGGGACAATAGAAAGGGTAGGAAAACAGGGAAACAGTTATTTATATCGTGTCATGGATATATAGATATAGAGCTGAAAAAAGAGGATTAGGCCGTATGGCTTAATCCTCTTCGTCTTCCTGATGGGATTTCGGCAGGGAGAAGATAAATTCACTTCCAACGCCGGGAGTACTGATCACATTGATATGCTCATTGTGAGCATTGATAATCTCTTTTACAATGGAAAGACCCAGCCCGGTTCCCTTTTTATCTTTGCCTCGGGATAGGTCGGATTTGTAAAATCTGTCCCAGATCAGCTTCAGATCTTCTTTCGGAATACCGATTCCTGTGTCTTTTACGGAGACAAACAATTTATTTTTCTTCTCCGACGTCTCAATGTGGATCACAGAATCATGGTGACTGAACTTAATGGCGTTGTCCATGAGATTATAGAGTACCTGCTGGATCTTACCCATATCTGCATGGACATACATTTCATTGCCGGTCAGGATCATCTCGATAGCAATGGATTTGTTATGACAGGTGCCCTCAAAGGTACTTGCAGTATTACGGATCACTTGATTGATATCAAAATCTGTTTTATCTAAGAGCATTCCTTTGGTGTTAAGATTATTCAAGGTTAAAAGGCTGTTGGTCAGCTTCGTCAGTCTTTCTGTTTCATTCAATACGATAGTAATGTATTTTTCGTGCATTTCCGGTGGAATCGTGCCGTCCAGCATGGCCTCCAAATATCCCCTTATAGAGGTCAGAGGGGAACGGAAATCGTGGGATACATTGGCTACAAACTTTTTCTGATCATCCTCGGAACGGGCAATTTCGCTTGCCATATAATTCAGACAGGAAGCCAGATAACCGATTTCATCCTCACTATCCACCTGAAATTCATAATGCATATTACCGGCGGCATACTGCTCTGTGGCATGGGTGATCTTCCGCAGAGGAATATATACGATCTCGGTGAAAAAGATCAGAATGATCAGGGATAACAGGAACAGGATTGCCAGGGTGATATAGGAAATATTCAGCAGGCTGTTACAGGATTTCTGAATATCATTCATATCAGTATGGATGACTACATAACCTTTTACCTTGTAGTTGGAGGTAATGGGAGCAAATACAGTAAGTACATCCGAATCAAAATTACCGAAGAAATCACCAACAGTGTAGTAGGAGCCGCTGGTTACGGTCGAATCAAAATTCTCGATGACTACCACATTCTCCACATCTAAGGGACTATTGGTATCCAGTACCAGTCGTCCGGAAGGATTGATGATGCGGATCTCGGAATTCAGGTAGACCGCCAGGGAGTCCAGCTGCATTTTAACGGTCTCCAAAGTTGTTTCACTGGTGTACAATCCGCCGGCATAGGTTCCGGCGATCAGGGTTGCTTCGGAATAGAGGTTTTCCGCCTTTTCCCGGATCAGGTGTTCTTTGGTCATATTGGGAACAAAAGTTGTAACAATAATGAAACCAAATACACCAAAAATAAAATATGCGAGTATAAATTTTAGATAAAGTGTTTTTTTCATAACAAATCCTGCTTTTGGTATAACTTAATTACGCACTTCGAATTTATAGCCGATGCCCCAGATGGTGCTGATCTTCCAGTTGGCATGATCCTTGATCTTCTCACGGAGACGCTTGATATGCACATCAACGGTACGGGTATCACCGATATATTCATAGCCCCAGATCTGATCCAGAAGCTGTTCTCTGGTGAATACATGATTCGGTGAGGATGCTAAAAAGTAGAGAAGCTCCAGTTCTTTCGGCGGCATTTCCACAGTGTGTCCCATATAAATGACGGAATAATTGGTCAGATTAATGGTCAGATCCGCATATTCCACACACTTGTCGTTGGAATTTTCTGTGGGGGTATTAGAGGGCTTATAACGTCTGAGGACTGCTTTGGCGCGGGCCACCAGTTCCTTGGAATCAAAAGGTTTTTCCATATAATCATCCGCACCCAGTTCCAGGCCCAGAACCTTATCATAGGTTTCGCCCTTTGCCGTCAGCATAATGATCGGAACATCCGAATATTCCCTGATCTGCTGACACACTTCAAAACCATCATGTTTTGGAAGCATAACATCCAGCAGAATCATATCGTATGCATTCTCTTTTGCCAGTTTCAGTGCCTCTTCCCCATCATATGCGCAGTCCACACTGTATCCATCCTGTTCCAGACTAAACCGGATTCCTTTTACTATCAGTTTTTCGTCATCCACAACCAATATGCG
>OOBT01000923.1_pt1 | contig 16696 bp, 13 predicted proteins | sample 1671551 | NCBI WGS metagenome assembly OOBT01 (sample SAMN06348168, study PRJEB24527) | human gut metagenome | reverse complement strand
TTTTCACTGAGTGCATTGAGCGCATAGATAAAAGAGCGGTCATTACTTCCATAGATTACGACCGTATCTTCGGATACTTCCATCTCATATGCCTCCGGCTCCAGTTTCTTCTGTCGCAATATCACAGTACCGCCCTCCCGGGCGGAAGCCTCCAGTGTCATTTCCATATCTCTCTTAAATCTGGCGCAGGCACATTCTACCGCTTTTGTATTTTGTATTTCGCGCTGCAGACTGGTTGTCTGATGTAAAATAAAGTTTTTCCCCGACATTATGCCACCTCGTTTTTCTTCCGGGTTCCGTTTTCTCTCATTTTAACGATTATCATTTAAAAATAACTTTTTGTTCCTCCCGATACTCCTTGGGTGACATCCCGTATTCCTTCCGGAATGCGCGGTAGAAGCTGGAATAGTCCTGAAATCCGTAGCGCTCGTAAACCTTACTGATATTTTCACCGCCCAGGATTGCTTCCCTGCATGCCTGCATTCTTTTCTTCAGGATGTACTGGTGTACGGAAATTCCTGCCTGTTCCTTGAAAATATGTGCGATATAGTATCGACTCACAAAAAATACGGAAGACAGTTTTTCCAAGGAGAGATCCTCCTCCAGGTTCTGTTCTATATAATAAATCAGATTCTGATATAGGTTTTCCTCCTTGATTTTTACCGGATGTTCCTTTTCGTAGATCTCGCGGTTAAGATGAAGGATCAGATCACTCACTAAAAGCGGTATCCTGGCTTCTCTTCCGTATCGTTCCATCTGGGTCTCTTCAATCAGCTGGAAAATTTTATACTGTATCGTATTAAATTCCACCACGTCATGAGAATAGATCAGCTTGCCCTGCACCTGGGCCTGCTGCATCAGGTAACCGTATTCCGCAGACTGTTCCATCAGGTTTCCTGCGTATTCCCTGCTGATCCAGAATACAAAACGGCGATAGGGACAGTTTGACTGCTCCACAACGGCTCTGTGCCTGCGTCCCGGAGGTATGATCACCATGTCTCCACATTTTAACGGATAGATCTCGTTCTCAATCTGAATTTGGACATCCCCTTCTATGAAAAAATAAAATTCATAATAATTATGGGTGTGCATCTCGATCTTGGAGGTATATTTTTCATTATAATAGTAGATTTCAAAGTCTTTGGAAAGCATGTATTGTCTTGTGGTAAAGGCAGTCTGCAATTTTTTCTTCATACCGGACCTCCGTTTCTGACAGAATTGCATATTGGAGCAGCATCCTTTTATCTCATAATAAATCAGCACAGCAACTTTTGCAATATATGTAACAATTCTTTCACTTTGTTTTTTCCATGAAAAAAATATAATAAAATTATCAAATGAATGGAGGTAATTCCCCTTATGGAAATGACTTTACGATGGTACGGATCCAAATTCGATACCGTAACCTTATCTCAGATCAGACAGATTCCGGGAGTCACCGGAGTTATCACTACTTTATACGATACTGCCCCCGGAGAGGTCTGGAGCAGAGAACGTATCGCCGCTCTGAAAGCGGAGGTAGCCGCTGCCGGACTGCATATCTCCGGAATCGAAAGCGTCAATGTACATGATGCGATCAAAACAGGTGCTCCCGACCGTGATCTCTACATTGACAACTATATTCAGACTTTGGAAAATCTGGGAAAAGAAGATATTCACCTGGTCTGCTATAATTTCATGCCGGTCTTTGACTGGACGAGAACCGAGCTTGCCAGAAAACGTCCGGATGGTTCCACAGTCTTAGCTTATACCCAGGAAGCGGTAGACGCTATCAATCCTGAGGAAATGTTCGCTTCCATCGCCGGAGATACCAACGGTACCATAATGCCCGGCTGGGAACCGGAGCGCATGGCGCATATCAAAGAGCTTTTTGCAATGTATGGGGATATCGATGATGAAAAATTATTCGAGAATCTGAAATACTTCCTGGAGCGGATCATGCCGGTATGCGATAAATACAATATTAACATGGCAATTCATCCCGATGATCCCGCCTGGAGTGTGTTCGGTCTGCCTCGTATCATTATTAATAAGAAAAACATCCTGCGTATGATGCAGATGGTAGACAATCCTCATAACGGTGTCACCTTCTGTTCCGGTTCCTACGGCACCAATCTGGAAAATGACCTGCCGGATATGATCCGTTCCCTGAAGGGGCGCATTCATTTTGCCCATGTCCGCAACCTGAAGTTCAACAGTCCCACTGATTTCGAGGAAGCGGCGCATCTGTCCTCTGACGGCACCTTCGATATGTACGAGATCATGCGTGCTCTGTATGAGATCGGTTTCGACGGTCCCATCCGTCCCGACCACGGTCGTATGATCTGGGGTGAGGTGGCAATGCCCGGTTACGGTCTGTACGATCGTGCCCTTGGTGCGACTTATCTGAACGGTCTGTGGGAGGCTATCGAGAAAGGAGCTGCTCGCTATGAGACTAAATAATGAAGGTTTAAAAGATAGAAAGTCCTGGGAAAACGCAGGTTATTCTCTGCCGGAGTATGATCGTGAAACCGTTACAAAAGCAACCCGCGAGAAACCTTTCTGGATTCATTTCGGTGCCGGTAACATCTTCCGCGCATTTCAGGCTAATGTCGTTCAGGATCTGTTGAATCAGGGAGTCCTCGACAGAGGTCTGGTGGTAGCGGAAGGCTATGATTATGAGATTATTCAAAAAATGAATCATCCACATGATGATTATAGTATCCTTGTGACATTAAAAGCTAACGGTACGGTGGAAAAGACGATCGTCGGCAGTGTTGTAGAGTCTCTGGCACTGGATTCTGATAACGCAGAACAGTTTCAGCGTCTGAAGGAGATTTTTTCCGCTGACAGTTTACAGATGGCTTCCTTCACCATTACAGAAAAAGGATATAATCTCTATGGTGCAGATGGTAAGTTTACTCCCCTGGTCGCTACAGATCTGGCTGCTGGTCCTGAGGCTCCCATCAGTTATATTGGAAAAGTAGCATCTCTATTATATGCAAGATTTCTTGCAGGAGAAAAACCGATTGCCATGGTAAGCATGGATAACTGCTCTCATAACGGTGATAAACTTGCAGCAGCCATCGGTGCTTTTGCTGAGGGTTGGTCTCGGAACGGTCTGGCAGATAAAGATTTCGAAAGCTATATCAAGACAAGCGGCAAGGTCTCTTTCCCTTGGACCATGATCGATAAGATCACCCCCCGCCCGGATGCTTCTATCGAAGCACTCCTGAAAAAAGATGGTGTGGAGGAATTAGATCCAGTCATCACCGGTAAACATACTTACGTGGCACCTTTTGTTAATGCGGAGGAATGTCAATATCTGGTCATTGAGGATAATTTTCCGAATGGTCGTCCGGCATTAGAAAAAGGCGGTCTTATCTTCACGACCAGAGAGACTGTGGACAAAGTGGAAAAGATGAAGGTCTGCACCTGTCTCAACCCGCTACATACTGCCCTGGCTGTGTTCGGATGCCTTATAGGATATACTCTGATCTCAGAGGAAATGAAAAATCCGAGTCTGAAGAAGCTGGTAGAGCAGATCGGATATACCGAAGGATTACCTGTAGTTGTAAATCCCGGCATCTTAGACCCTAAGGAATTTCTGGATACCGTATTAAATGTACGTATCCCCAATCCCTTCATGCCGGATACTCCCCAGAGAATTGCTACAGACACCTCACAGAAGCTGGCGATTCGTTTTGGAGAGACCATCAAAGCCTACGCTGCGGATCCGAAGCTGAATGTAGGGGATCTGAAGTTCATTCCCCTGGTATTTGCCGGGTGGTTAAGATATCTCATGGGAGTAGATGATAACGGCAAGGCATTTACTTTAAGCTCCGATCCCCGCCTGCAGGAGTTAACTGCTATAGTCAGTGGCATTTCTCTCGGAGCTTCCACTGATGTAGAAGCAGTTCTTGATAATGTGCTGTCGGATGCTTCCATTTGGGGCGTAGACCTGAAAGCCCTCGGTATGGATACCATAGTCTGCCGGTATTTCCAAGAGTTGATTGCCGGTCCCGGTGCCGTGGCAGCGGTTCTGAACAAATACACTTCCTAATCTTTATAAAACAAAAAATCCTGTTCCGGCGGCTTTTCTGTCGTTCGGAACAGGATTTTATTTTTTCATTTTTACAGATTCATATCATCTAACAACATGTCTGCATAGATACCGCCAAGTTCTCTCAATCCTCTGGCGATCAGAGATGCAAAATTTACAGCACCGTCATAACGAAGATGGGTATTGTCCTCGGATTTCTCCGGGTGATTCTTATACTCGCCCTCCGGGAAGAACATATACCATCTTCTGCTATTCTTCTCTCCGGCTTTTTTTAACTCCATACGGCTCATGCTGTAGAGATCCACCAGAGGAACATTATTTTTCTCCGCGGTCTGCTTCATAGCAGCCACATAATCGGAATGTGCTCCGATCCCCAAGTGTTTCTCATCCATAAAGCATCTGCGCTCTAAGGGAGTGATCAGCACCGGATAGGCGCTACGATCTTTTGCCACACGGATAAAGGTTTCAAGGTTCTCCATGTAAGTGGAAAAAGGCTCTGTATATCTGGTGGGATCCTCTTTTTTCTCGTCGTTGTGTCCAAACTGGATAAACAGGAAATCTCCTGCACCAATTCTCTCCTCTATGGCTTTCAGTCTCCCCTCGTCCATAAAGCTCTTGGTGCTTCTGCCGTTCTTGGCATGATTGCGTACCTGATATTCCGGCTTTATAAATAAAGGAAATACCTGACCAATACCTGTCTGCGGATAAGTCGTGTAGTCATTGGTCTGGACCGTGGAATCTGCAGCCCAAAAAATTCTGTTCATTTCTGCCCTCATTTCTGCGCTTCCCCCGCGCATCTGTCATCCTGCAATACAGGAAACATGTTTTTGGATTTCTCTTAAAATACAACACAAGGGAAACCGAAGTTTCCCTTGTCTAAATCTAAATACGTGCGAGAAGAAAATCACTCCTTAACAGCGCCGATATTAACACCCTTTACGAAGTATTTCTGCAGGAAAGGATACAGTGCCATGAAAGGAAGGATTGCACATACGATCGCTGCATAGAACAGAGTGTTCTGGGATACCGAATACTGTGTAGTAGGGGTATCACCATCCATGATCATATTACGTAACTGATACTGGAAGTTAACCTGATCAGGATTGGTAATATAGATCTTAACGGTAGAATAGTCATTCCATACGGTAACTGCGAACATCAGACCGATGGAAGCCAGAGCTGCCTTGGACAGAGGAAGCACGATCTTGAAGAAGATTCCCATAGGGGAACATCCGTCGATCTCTGCTGCCTCGAACAGGCTGGCAGGTATTCCTTCGAAGAAGTTACGCATCAGTACCAGGTTGTACACGTTCATACCGTGCTTCACCACCAGGATCCACATGCTGTTAACCAGGTGTAACTGCTTCATTACCAGGTACTCAGGGATCATACCACCGGAGAAGATCATGGTAAACAGAAGGAAATATGCGAAGAAGTTACGTCCGGGCATATCAAACTGGATCAGTACATAGCCACCCAGGGTGGACAGGAGCAGACCAAGGAAAGTACCGAGCACAGTTGTGATAACGGAGTTGATGAAAGGTCTGTACAGTCTCTGGGTATGAATGATGGTCTTATAGCCATCTAAGGTAAAATCCTCCGGCCACAGTCTGAACTGGTATACACCCACAGCATTGAAGGAGTCTACTACTACCTTCCAGATAGGTACCAGTACCAGGAGGCCGATCAGAATAAATACGATGTAGTTTACAATATCGAATACATGAACCTTTTTCTTAGGTTTACGATAAGCTGTCTTTGCCACGTTTAACACCTCCTATACAATGCCACGGCCACGGGTCTTCTTACTAGCCCAGTTACATATCAGTACCAGGACACAGCCAACCAGGGACTTGAAGAGACCAACTGCTGTAGAGTAACCATAGTTCGGCAGAGCGATCGCGAATGTCTGACGATAAATATAAGTAGAAATAACATCAGACACACTGTATACCGCATTGTTGTACAATACGAATACGGACTCGAACATGTTCATAACCTTAGCAAGGTTCAGGATCAATACAGTGATAATAGTATTGGACAGTGCAGGCAGCGTTACGAAACGCATCTTCTGCATACGGGTTGCACCGTCGATGTCGGCTGCTTCATACAGCTCCGGATTGATACCTGCCAGAGTAGCCAGGAAGATAATAGTTCCCCAACCGGTCTCTTTCCAGATATTGATAATGTAGAAGATCGGTCTCCACCATGCAGTGCTTGCCAGGAAATAAATTCCCTTGGCATCCGGTGCCAGGATGCCCCAGTCACGCAGCAATCCATTTACCAGACCGGTAGAGGAAGGAGACAGGAACAAGCTGAAGATAGATGCAACTACTGCCCAGGACATAAAGTGAGGCAGATATATGATAGTCTGCAAAGTTTTCTTTGCAAAGAGATTTCCCATTTCATTTAAGAAGATTGATACGATAACCGCAGTGAAGGTCGTGATCAATAACTTCATAATACTCAGTTCCAATGTATTTCTGAATGCACTCCAGAACGCATCGGTCTTAAACATACTGTAAAAATGCTTCAGTCCTACAAAAGTAGGAGCACCTACGGGCTTGTAATCGTAGAATGCATAACGAATACCAAGCATGGGCCAGTAATACATGATCAAAATGAACACAAATACAGGCAGGAACATCAAATAATAGCCTCTGTTATTCCAGATCCGGAGACCAAGAGGCTTGTGACGTACTTCTACGCCGGTGGATGTGGTGATTTTCTTTTTCTTGCTCATACCATCCCTCTTCCTTTCGACTTCATCTCACACATTCTTTTCTCTCTAAAATATCCTGTCCCATGGGTTTTTGCATCCCGGCGGGACAGGATAATTATATCATGTTTTTGTAGCTTCTGCTACTATATTGCAGATATTATTACTGGTTCAGTTCAGCTAAGCACTGATCAATGATAGATCCAACAGTATCAACGTAGGTCTGCATAGCTGCATCTACATCGCCACCGTCAACTACTACTGCTGTGATAGCTGCCAGCTTAGCATCATAGATGGTACCGGACTCGTTGGTGTAGGTCTCAGAGGTAGGAGACTGAGGAGCATCCTTACAGTTCTCGGTGAAGAACTTGTTGCCTTCTGCAGCCAGGCTGGAGATATCGTTAAAGCCATTGTCCAGAGAGCAGATAACCAGAGCGGGATCCATAGCGTTCTTCTTCCATACGGAGTTAGGATCGTTAGGAGACTGCTTTAAGTGGAACGTACCGTCTTCGTACTCGTAGGTCTTCTCTTTTTCAGTACCTGCATTGATGGTGAAGCTTTCAGCCTTGGTAGACCAGTGAACATCCTCTGCACCGTAGGTCCACAGAGTCTGAACCTTGTCACCATCCATCATGGTCTCAATGAATGCATCGAAGATAGCCTGCTCACGGGAGTTGTCTCCGTCACAGTCATCAATGATAACCCATACAGGAGCTTCTCTGTTCAGGTAAGCGCCAACCTCAGCGATAGGAGCCAGCTCAACCAGCTTGTCGTCAACACCGTTCTTGATCAGGTTATCGGTCAGAGTCTGATACCAGGAACCTGCCCAGTAAGTGAATACACCTGAAGAACCGGTCTGATCGTTGGAGAACCATTTCTCACGAGCGATCTTGGTGGAAGCGGTCAGGGTCTCAGGATCGATAGCGCCATCCTTGTAAGCCTGCTGTAATCTTAACAGAGCTGCCTTGGTAGCATCGGTCTGGAATCCATCGTACCAGGTACCGTTGTCATCCTGCAGGATTGCGGGATAAGAATCCTGCCAGAACTCAGGCAGATAGTTTACGTAAGGAGCTTCGTTACCAACGAAACCAGCTGCGATAACACCATAGGTATCACCGGTTACGCCGTTACCATCGGGATCTTCGTTGTGGAACTTTAACAGCATGTTGTAGTAATCATCATAAGTCTTGATATCTTCAGCCTTCAGGCCAACTGCATCTAACCATGCCTGCTTAACATAGGTAACACATCCATTACCATAGGTAGGAGCGAAGCCATACAGATGACCTTCCTCATCCTTCAGGTTCTCATTGATCTCAGGCAGGATCAGGTGAGACTGGAATTTAGCGTTTGCATATGCTTCGGACATATCCCACAGCAGACCGGTAGGAGCATACTGCTTGAACATATCTGCACTCATGATCATAACGTCGGGGTAATCACCACCTGCGAACAGACGACCTACTGCATCGGTATAACCGGAGTGGTCTAACTGCTGGATGTTCATCTTAATAGGATGACCGATTGCTTCGGATACTGCATCATCCCACTGCTGAACGAATTCAGCCTGGCCGTTATCAACGGTTGCGGTCAGAGTACCATTAACTACTACGTTAATCTCCTCCAGATTGTAAGCTTCGGTGGAAGCCTCGGTAGAAGCTGCTGCGCTGTCAGTTGCTGCTGCGCTCTGTGCAGGAGCATCGTTGCTGCTTCCGCATGCTGCTAAGGAAGCTACCATAGCAGATGCTAAAAGTACGGATAATACTTTTCTCTTCATTTTGTTCCTCCCTAAAAATTTGGAATCATGATTTGTCATGGGGTCATTCCCTTGACTTGCCTTCACCTTACCATCCGTCACCGGGAAAAACAAGTTACAATTTTTGCGTTCGGGTGCAAATTTTGACCACCGGTTCTGCAAACCCTTGATTTTACTGCATTCTTTGAAAGCACTTACATTTGATATTTTTAAATTTGAAAGGGGTTACATCTTGCTTCCTTTGTAAGTAACTGATACAATAGACATGGTTTATTCGGTATATTATCTAAAAAAATTGAGACACGGGAGTGATCATGAATGATTTTTAATAAAAAAGACACCCTTAATGATACAAATTATACAAGCCACAACAGTACATTAATGCTGAGAATGGTAACCTCTTACAGTATTTTCCTGCTGATCATTCTGGTTTTGTTCCTCTTTTTATACCGTTCTACGATAAATAACGCGCGTGATTCTTATGATCAGCAGAACGAGACAACCCTGATCAGCAATGCAGAGCTGTTTGAAAGCGATCTGAACATTATGGAGGTGTATTGCCGGCAGCTTTTGCAGAACGACACCTTCCGTAAGGTCATGAATTATCAGAATACTTACTATCCTTTTACGGAGATGGGGAATGAATTACAGAATTCTCTGGCAACAAATGTGTATGCGGAAGCACTTCTCCCTTTAAAAGAGTCCTTTGTCTATTTTCCGGAGACGGACTATGTATTGAATCCTACTTATTTCATATCCGCAAAGCGGTTCTATAACTGGATTCAGAAATACTCTTCTACCGAAAAGGAACTGTGGCACTCCTACATGACGGAACCGGAATACAAGAACCGCTTTCTTCCTATGGATCAGTTCATGCCAAATTACAGTGAAAAATACTATATGTATATCATCGACCTGAATGATCTCTACTATATGGATGCCAATGCAAAGGTATGCTTTATCTTCGAACAGGATAAAATGGCGGATCTGTTCGACTGTGTACAGATGGATGGGGATAATTTTCTGGCTGTGAACGCGTCAGATACCTCCACTGTGCTTACGATAAATATCCCGGACAGCATTTCCGCAGAAATGCTGGATTCCCTTGACTTTAATAAAGGATATGCCCAGGTCCGTCTGAACGGACAGACTTTTACTTTAGGGAAATATACTTCTGATAATACCAATTATTCTTATTATTTTAGTTTTCCTCCCTATAAAGCGACTGGGGGGCTTGGAGGCACACATTTATTTTTCATCTTACTGGCAATGTCCGCACTGGTGATCGGCGGTTCTCTGGTATATTATTTTTCCCGTCGGAATGTGCAGCCTATCATTGAACTTGGTCAGGAGCTGCAGACTGCTGTGGAAGTCCAGAAGAATCTGCAGGAGGTTGTAGACAGCCAGCGTCCCATTATCTGTACCTCTTATGTCCGACAGCTTTTGTCCGGTACGGCTACATCCGAAGACGAGGTAGCTTATATGGAGAATTATCTGGGGATCACTGCTTCTTCTTATTATAATGTGTTATATATTGTGTACTATAATAACTTCGGCGATAATGTAGAAAATGCTCTTCCCGGCGGCGTGGAATCTGTAGAGGAGCTGGAGAAGATCATCGAGTCCGCACTGGAGAATTTCTTCGGTACACCACTTTTCTACTTCAGCCCTTCGGACCGTACCTATTCTGTCCTGCTACACTGTTCCGAAGAAGAAGGGAAAAATCTGATTCTGAAGATCAACAATTGCATCCTGCGGCTTCATGATTATCTGCTGGATACTTACGACATCTGGCTCTTCGCCGGCATCGGACGCAATACGGATTCCCTGATGAATGTATGGGAATGCTACCAGCAGGCCTCCGAGGCCGTAAGTTATACGACGAAGAACTATATTTTCTTCCCGTATGAATTTATCAAGAAGGATTCCAACGTATTTTACTATCCGCCGGAGATCTCCACGAAGCTGATCCACTTCATCTCCACGGGCAATACATCGCAGGTGCTGGAGCTGTTCAATCTGATCCACCAGGAGAATATCGAGGAACGTACCCTGCCGGTCAACCTATTAAAGTACCTGCTGTCAGATATCCGTAACACTTTATTAAAAGCAAGATTTGCACTGCCTCAGGATGCGGATCCCGAAGCTGTAAATGTACTGGATGAGCGTTTCAATGAGCACCTGACCTTCAAATTGTGTGAAGATCTTGCATTATCCTTGTGTAATCTCTTCGGTAATAAAGAGGACGACAACACCTTATCCTCTACCATCGAGAAATATATTAAGGACAATTATAAAGATCCTTCGTTGGGATTAAACAAGATTTCAGATGAATTTCAGATCTCCGAGAGTTATTTTTCCCATATGTTCAAGGAAAAGACCGGGGTCAACTTCTCCACTTATCTGGAGAATATCCGTATGGCGGAGGCTGCCAGACTGATCCAGGAGACCGATATCAGCTTAAATGAGCTGTATATCGCTGTGGGATATAATAATTCCAATACTTTCCGACGTGCATTCAAGAAAGTATACGGAGTAACTCCCAGTGCCATGCGGGAGAAATAGAATAATAATAAAGCAGCCGGAGCACGGAGGATTTATTCCTCCAGAAATGCCTCGGCTGTCTTCATATCTTCCGGTGTTGTGATCTTAATATTCTGATAGGATGCTTCCACCAGCTTCACCCGGGACTCGGTAAACATCTCCACCACGCTGGCATCGTCTGTTACCTGAATGCCCTGCTCCTGCAGCTTTGGAAGCCTGTTTTTCAGTCGCTCATACGCCTGCAGGATCAGGCTGGTCTCAAATACCTGCGGTGTCTGAATATTCCAGACGCTCCTGCGGTCCGGTGTGGAAAGTGCAAAGCCATTGCCATCGCTGATCTTCACGGTATCCTTGCTCTGTACCGCTGCCACACACGCCTGATACTGTACAGCAGCCGCATAGGTGTCTTCCAGAATTTTCTCCGTCAGGAAAGGTCTTGCGCCGTCATGGATAAACACATAACCATGCTCATTCGGACACTTAAGGCGTCCGTCCGCGATCAGCTGCAATGCCCTGCTCACAGAGAGATACCGTTCCGCTCCGCCGGAAGTAATGATATTCACTTTCGTAAAACGGTATTTCTGCACGATTTCTTCCCGGACATAGGGAATATCCTGTTCCGAAGTCACCAGAATACAGTCATCGATGATCTTTGACTCTTCTACCGCATGCAATGCATACCAGATCAGAGGTCTGCCCTTTAACGGAAGGAACTGTTTCGCCACTGCGGAGTGCATCCTGCTTCCGCTGCCGGCTGCCAGGATAATGGCAGTACAACGCGGTTTTTCCTTGTTTCCATCCTCTTTTTCTGTTTTATATGCCGCAAAATCTTCTGTGAAATACTCTTCTGTTACTCTGTCTATCATATTCATGTCAGTCTTTCTATAATGTCTTCTATCGTTAATACTCCTTAGCGTTCTCCCAATTTTAAATTCGGGACCGCATTCAGGTCATAGCCGCTGCGGACACCCTTTATATATTCATAATAGCCCGCCACACCGATCATCGCTGCATTGTCTGTGCAGAAGATCGGAGAAGGATGATAAAATGCAATATTTCGTTTGCCGCACTCTTCTTCAAAGGCTGCCCGCAGAGAGGAATTGGATGCCACGCCGCCGGCAATGGCAAATTTATTCAGTCCATAGGCTTTTACAGCATGCAGTGAATGACTTACCAGCACATCTACCACTGCTTTTTGGAAAGAAGCAGCCACATCTGCCTGATTATAGCTTTCTCCCTTCATCTGGCAGCCGTTTAAGTAATTCAGCACCGCTGATTTCAGACCGCTGAAGCTGAAGTCATACTCATTTTCCGCCACTGCCGCTCTGGGAAAATGAATCGCATCGGGATTGCCCTCCTTCGATACCTTATCGATCTTAGGTCCACCGGGATAGCCCAGCCCGATGGCACGCGCCACCTTGTCAAAAGCCTCACCCGCTGCATCATCCCTGGTCCGGCCGATAATCTCATATTCTCCGTAATCCTTGACCACCACCAGATGCGAATGTCCGCCGGAAGCCACCAGACAGATAAAAGGAGGCTCCAATTCCTTATTTTCTATAAAATTAGCACTGATATGTCCCTCAATGTGATGAACACCTACCAAAGGAATACCGGTAGCAAAGCTGATGGCTTTGGCTTCGGATACCCCCACCAGAAGTGCTCCCACCAGTCCCGGTCCGTAGGTCACCGCAATTGCCGTGATATCGTCAAGTGTCACATGGGCATCGGCAAGTGCCTGCTCAATGACCTGGTTGATCTTCTCGATATGCTTCCGGGATGCGATCTCCGGCACCACGCCGCCGTACAACGTATGTAAGGCAATCTGAGAGGAGATCACGTTGGAAAGTACCTCTCTGCCGTTTTTTACCACCGATGCCGCTGTCTCATCACAGGAGCTCTCAATTCCCAAAATATAAATGTCTTTTTGTTTTTCTGTCTCTGTCATTTTTCTGCCTGCTTTGTTCTAATTATTGTCTGTCTGTTCCTGCTTACTGTTCAACTGGTCCGCCGTTTCCCAACCATAGATCTTCCATCTGCGATTGTCATCTCTGCGTAACAGATATACCATGACGGTAGAACTTTTTTTGCCATTTTCCGTCATCGTGTAACCGCAGGATATTCGTGCAAAGGAATATCCATCCGCTGTGTAATAGTCCACATTTGTGCTTGATGCAAGAGAAACACTCGTTATTTTTCTTTTATTGTTTTTATAATTCTGCACTTCTCCCTGCAGACGGATGAGGTAGGATTCTTCTTCGTTGTTCTCCCTGAGTTCCTCATCAAATAATTGCAGTGACTTTTTCCCCAGTTCCTGAAGTTCTTCCTCGGTGCAGTCTTCATTATAAAAACATTTCATCAGATCGTTATAATATTTGACCACTTCCTTCGGTGTCGAAGGATAATTGTTCTCGAGGTTTCGGGAAAGTGCGGTGTCGATTTCCGACATCACCGCTTCCTGTTGCTCGGTGCGATGCGTTCCGGACAGATACGCATAATATCCTACCACCAGCACGAGTAAGAAGATGAAAAAGACTGTAATCTTAGTCACGGATGTGTTGGTTTTCTTCATAAGATCGTTCACTCTCCCTCATCAAATTTCAGTTCCATGGTCCAACCATCTTTCGCCGCATAAGTCGCCGGAAATATCTTCCGCACATCCTCCATGAATTCCTCCGGTCTGGTCATGGACGGGCTGTAGTGGGTCAGCCATAATTTCGGTACTTCCGCTTCTTTTGCAATCTTCGCCGCCTCATACATGGTCATGTGCTTGTGTTCTCTGGCTTTCACCAGTTTATCCGGCTCTCCGTACATACCTTCCAGGATCAGCAGATCCGATCCTTTGGAATTCTGTCGGATGCTCTCCGTAGGTCGGGTATCGGTACTGTAGGTTACTTTCAGGCCCTTGCGCTCCGCTCCCAATACCATATCCGGTGTAAATACTCTGCCGTTCTCTTCCAGGGTCTCTCCTTTTTGCAGACGGCTCCAGAATTTCATGGGGATTTCCTGCTCCATGGCTCTGTCCTTATCAAATCGACCCGCCCGGTCAATCACCATACTGTACCCATAACAGAGTACATTATGGTTCACTTTAAAAGCCGTAATACGATAGCCATTTAATTCAATGACCTGCTCCGGCTGTGTAATCTCAATAAATTTAATTTCAAACGGAAGCTCCGGTGCAATGACGCGAAGTGCATTGACTACTCTCTCCAGACCTTTGGGACCTACCAGCGTCAACGGTTCTGTGCGGTCTGCATTTCCCATAGTAAGAAGAAGTCCCGGAAGCCCGCTGATATGATCTCCATGATAATGTGTAAAACAAATCACATCAATAGGTTTAAAGCTCCATCCCTTCTCCTTAATTGCTACCTGAGTACCTTCACCACAGTCAATGAGCAGACTGCTCCCGTTATATCTTGTCATAAGCGCAGTCAACCATCTGCGAGGCAGAGGCATCATTCCACCGGTTCCAACTAAACATACATCTAACATATATTCCCTCTATTTTCCAGCTTCCGGCAATTCCCTTAAAAGGTGTATGGTCCGGCTGCTGATTTTTTCGCTGTGAGGGAAGAGAATGCTTTATCAAACGGAAAACCGCCACGGCGGAGATATCTACGGCGGCATTGCGCTCGACTTTTCGGCGAATGTGAGCCCGCTCGGCACGCCGAGAAGCGTGACCGACGCGATCGAACGCGCGCTGCCCGAGCTCTACCGCTACCCAGACCCCTACTGCCGGACACTCGTACAGACGATCTCGGAATATGAGGGGGTGCCGAAGAACTTTGTCCTCTGCGGCAATGGCGCGTCCGAGCTGATCTATGCCTATTGCGGGGCCGTGCGGCCCAAGCGCACGATGGAGCTCGCACCGACGTTTTCGGAGTATTCGCTTGCCTTGCGGCGGACAGGCTGCGAGGTCGTGCGCTTTGCGCTCAAGCAAGAGGAAAACTTTGACTTGGGGGAGAACTTTTTGCCGATCCTTGCGCGCGAAAAGATCGACGCGCTGTTCCTCTGCAACCCGAACAACCCGACGGGACGGCTCATTGCGGACGATTTGCTGGAAGAAATTCTGCGCATCTGCCGTGAGAAAAATATCGCGCTTTTTGTCGACGAGTGCTTTTTGAGCCTGTCGGACGGCGGCGTTGATCTGACGCCGTCCCTATCTGACTTCCCGCAGCTTTTTATCCTCAAGGCCTTTACGAAGAGCTTTGGCATGGCGGGGCTGCGGCTGGGATATGGCCTGAGCGCGGACGAGGCATTGCTGCGGAAGATGTCGGCGGCGGTGCCGCCGTGGAATGTCTCGACGCTTGCACAGGCGGCGGGCGTCGCTGCGCTGGGCGATGCGGAGCTTTTAGAGAGAAACCGCGCGATCATCCGCGCGGAGCGCCCGTGGCTCGAGGAAAAACTGAGGAAATTCGGCTTTTGGATGTGCCCATCGCAGGTGAATTACATCTTATTCCGTGGCGATGTGGGCTTGACGGAACAGCTGCGAGCGCGCGGCGTCGCGATCCGCGACTGCGCAAATTTCGAGGGCCTGACATCCGGCTGGTATCGCGTCGCGGTCCGGCAGTACGAGGAAAACGAACAGCTTATCGCGGCAATCAGAAGCGTGGGAAAGGAGTGAGCGCATGGCAAAAACTATCATGATCCAGGGGACGATGTCCAACGCGGGCAAGAGTCTGCTGGCCGCGGGGCTCTGCCGCGTTTTGAAGCAGGACGGCTATCGCGTTGCCCCGTTCAAGAGCCAGAATATGGCGCTCAACTCGTTCATCACGAAAGATGGCGGCGAGATGGGGCGCGCGCAGGTGGTGCAGGCTGAGGCCGCGGGCATCGAGCCGGATGTGCGCATGAATCCGATTTTACTGAAGCCGACGACGGACGTCGGCAGTCAGGTCATCGTGAACGGACGCGTACAGGGCAATATGCCCGCGATGGAATACTATCGCAGAAAGCGCGACTTTATCCCCGCGGTGATGGAGGCCTATGAGAGCTTGGCACGCGAGTACGACATCATCGTCATCGAGGGCGCGGGCAGCCCCGCGGAAATCAATTTGCAGGAAAACGACATCGTCAACATGGGTCTTGCCCGCATGGTGGATGCGCCGGTGCTGCTGGTGGGCGACATCGACCGCGGCGGCGTGTTCGCCCAGCTCTACGGCACGGTCGCGCTGCAAAGTGAAGAGGACAGAAGGCGCATCAAGGGCGTTGTTGTCAACAAATTCCGCGGTGACCGCGCCATTCTGGAACCGGGGCTCAAAACGCTTGAGGAGCTTTGCGGCGTACCCGTGGCGGGCGTTGTGCCATACCTCCATGTCGACATCGACGACGAGGATAGCTTGAGCGAACGCTTCGGGCGGGATAAGGAGCCGCGGCTCATCGACATTGCGGTCATCCGCCTGCCGCGCATTTCGAACTTTACGGATTTTTCGCCGTTTGAGCGCTACGAGAATGTCTCGCTCCGCTATGTGGAGCGGGCGCGGGACCTGCGCGCGCCGGATATGATTGTGATTCCCGGTACGAAGAGTACGATCGCCGATCTCCAATGGCTCCGCCAGAGCGGGCTGGAGGCGTCGATCCAAAAGGCTGCGAGCGGCGGCACGCTGGTTTTCGGCGTCTGCGGCGGCTATCAGAT
>OOBT01000922.1_pt1 | contig 16726 bp, 16 predicted proteins | sample 1671551 | NCBI WGS metagenome assembly OOBT01 (sample SAMN06348168, study PRJEB24527) | human gut metagenome | reverse complement strand
AGGCTCCGTGTTCTACCGCAAGGACGAATTGATCGAGACGCTGACCACCAGCAAGACCGGATCAGTCAAATCCAAGGTGCTGCCGCTGGGCACCGCCTACGGGATCTGGACGGGCATCGGCGCCCTGGGCGCCGTCATCGTGGGCATTCTGGCCTTCCAGGAGCCTGTCACTGTCCCGCGGCTCATTTTCGTGGGGCTGCTGCTCGTCGGTATCGTCGGGCTTAAGCTCACCGCATAACAGCAAAAAAGACCGCTTTCGCGGTCTTTTTTATGTGTTTACGCTTTCGGCAGGCTCCAGCGGAATACCGCGGCGCAGAGCCGCAGCACCACCGTCAGCGCGCAGCCTATCAGCAGCGCCAGGTTCTCTCCGGCGCTCCACAGCAGCATACACGCCGCCGCGCCGGCCAGGGACGCGCAGGCGTAGATATGCTTGGTGAAAATGTAGGGGCGCTCCATACAGCACAGGTCACGCAGAACCCCGCCGCCCACGCCGGTAAGCATACCCACCAGCAGCGTCAGGAACACATTGCCGCCCAGGCCGGCACGGATGGCTACCGCCGCACCGTGGACGGAGAAAATGCCCAGACCGATGGAGTCCGCCACCAGCAGCAGTGCCTCCCAGTTCCGGTGATCGCCCTCGGGGTGAAAGCGCTTCCACACCAGAAACACCAGCAGGGACGTAGCGATGGCCACCAGTGCCTGCAGGGGGTCGCGCAGCGCGGCGGGCGGCGTGATGCCCAGCAGCAGATCCCGCAGGATACCGCCGCCCACGGCAGTGGTCATGCCCATCATGGCCACGCCGAACAGGTCCATATGCTTCTTCACCGCCAGGGCCGCGCCGGAAATGGCGAAGGCCACCGCGCCGATCAATTCAAAATAAAACTGAAAACCGGGCATCGTTATCCCTCCTGTGTACAACAGCACTACCATACCACGTCCGCAGGGAAAAATCTACCCCTAAACAGCCCGAAAGGACAGGCTGGAAAAACCTGTCCTTTTTTATCGGGTATTAGGGGGGAGAAATAGGGGAAATAGGAAGAAAGAAAAAATCAAAATAGCGTTTGGTTTAGGGAACCAGCGGTGTTCCCTGAACACAGCCGTATCATAGCACGGATATCCGCACTTGTAAAATTGATTGTTTTCGTGTAAAATATCAACGAAAATTTATATTTTAGGAGACGGTAGTATGACCAACCTGGATATCGAGACATTCTGGGCGGTGGTACAGCACGGCACCATGACGGCCGCGGCGGAGGCGCTGTACATCACCCAGCCCACGCTGTCCATGCGGATACGGGCGCTGGAGGAACGGGTAGGCACGCCGCTGTTCGTGCGGGGTAAGGGCCAGCGGCGCATCATGCTGACGGCGGCGGGCCAGAAATTTCTGACGCTGGCCCAACGCTGGCAGCAGCTGCTCTCGGAGACGGAGACGCTGGCGGAGCTGGAGCAGCGCGCCTACCTGCGTATCGCCGCCACCTACACCACTAACCAATACATCCTGCCGCCCGTGTATAAGCGCTTTCTGGCCCTGCGCCTGCCGGTATCCCTGTGGATCCACACCCTGCGGGATGTGGATATCACCCAGGCGCTGCTGAGCCATGAGCTGGACTTTGCCTTTATTGACAGCAACACGGTATTCGACGACCGGCTGACGGTACGTCCGGCCTTTCGAGAGCCGTTTCTGCTGCTGTCGCCGCCGGACAGCCACTACCCGGAGGAGGTGGACCCGGCCTCGCTGGACGTGGCCGAGGAGCTGCTGGTCACCTGGGACCCGGAGTTCATCCGCTGGCACGACCGTTGGTTCGGCACGGGCGCGCGGCCCCTGCTGTACGCCGACACGCTGCAGGCGGCGGATTTTCTGCCGCCCACCGAGGGCCGCTGGGTAGCGGCGCCGGCCATCGCCGCCGCGTCGCGCATCGGGAAGAGCGCACGAATATGCCACTTTACCAGTCCGCCGCCGGACCGGGTGAATTATCTGGTGACGCGGGCGGACGAACCACTGACGCCGCCGGCCCTGCGATTTTTGCAGGAGTTGAAGGGCCACCTGCTGGCGCAGGACAATGTGCAGGTGTACCTGTAAAGAAAAATGGCGGGAATGACAAGAAAACGCCTTGACAGGCCGATGATTTTGGCATAACATAGATGTGTTGAATAGGATCCGGTAGGTAAGGCTACCGCGAGGGATACGGACTGCTGCCGCGAAGTGGTGGAGACACCATCAGAGGGTTTGAGCAGGTGCCATCGAAACCAAGGTGGCATCTAACGCAGTTTCACCGCCCCGCGATGCTAAAGCTTGTTACGGTGGACAATAGCCCGCGTCACACTCTGTATGGCGCGCACTTTTCCGCAGCGGCCCGCCTCCCCCGGAGCCCGGCTGCGGCTTTTATTTTTTGCAGAAAAGGAGGAGCTAACCATGTTTGACCGCGAAGAAGAAATGGACCGCTATTTGGATGAAATTAAGGACATGCTGCGACGAAAGCAGTACGCCGCCGTCCGAGACCTGCTCCTCCCTTTGGAGCCGCCGGACATCGCCATGCTTTTGGAGGAATCCGGTGAGGAGTTCATGCCCCTGCTGTACCGGCTGCTGCCCAAGGAGCTGGCGGCGGAGGTGTTCGTGGAGCTGGAATCCGACAGCCAGGAGATGCTCATCAACGGCTTTTCCAACACCGAGCTGAAGGAGGTGCTGGACGAGCTGTATCTGGACGATGCCGTGGACATCGTGGAGGAAATGCCCGCCAGCGTGGTGATCCGCATTCTGGACAAGGCCACGCCGGAGATGCGCAAGTCCATCAACGAAATTCTCCAGTATCCCGAGGACTCCGCCGGGTCCATTATGAACATGGAGTTCCTGTCCCTGAAAAAGGACATGACGGTGGAGGACGCCTTCAAGCGCATCCGCCGCATCGGCGGCGAGCTGGAGACCATCAACATCCTGTATGTCACCGACCCCACCCGTCATCTGCTGGGGGTGCTGTCCGTCCGGGATCTGCTGCTGGCGGAGGAGGACGACCTGATTCAGGACATCATGGACCCCAACGTGGTGTCCGTGAACACCATGGACGACAAGGAGGACGCGGCCCAGGCCCTGAGCAAATACGACTTCCTGGCCATGCCCGTGGTGGACAAGGAGCAGCGCTTGGTGGGCATCGTCACCGTGGACGACGCCATGGACGTTATCGAGGAGGAGACCACGGAGGACTTCGAGAAGATGGCCGCCATGCTGCCGTCGGACAAGCCCTATCTGAAGTCCGGCATTTTCGCCACCTGGCGGGCCCGCCTGCCCTGGCTGATGGTGCTGATGCTGTCAGCCACCTTCACAGGGATGATCCTGAACCACTATGAAAGCGCCCTGGCGGCCTGCCTGGTGCTCAACTCGTATATCCCCATGCTCTCCGGCACCGGCGGCAACTCCGGCACCCAGGCCTCCGTGGCGGTGATCCGCGCTCTGAGTCTGGACGAGGTGGACTTTTCCGACATTTTCCAGGTGCTGTGGAAGGAACTGCGGGTGTCGCTGCTGTGCGGCGTGTGCCTGGCTGTGGCCAATTTTGTGAAAATGATGCTGGTGGATCGGCTGCTGCTGGGCAATACCGCCCTCTCCCCTCTGATAGCCGCCGTAGTCTGCGGGACCTTGGTCTGCACCGTTTTGTGCGCTAAATTTGTCGGCTGCACCCTGCCGCTTCTGGCGAAAAAAATCGGCCTTGACCCTGCGGTTATGGCCTCGCCCTTTATTACCACCATCGTGGACGCCCTGTCCCTTCTCATTTATTTTGCTTTTTCTAAATCGCTTTTGGGCGTATAATCCCACCGAAGCGGTACACAATAAAGTCAGGCCTTACGGCCTGACTTTTCTTTTTTACGGGAGGAACACCATGAACAGAGCTTGTACCAACGACGGGTGCGCCTGCACCCCCAATGCGTCCATCAAGTGCACCGTCACCAACTGCGCCCACCACTGCAAGGACGTGGACAACTGCGGTCTGACCGCCATTCAGGTGGGCACCCACGAGAGCCGCCCCACCATGGACCAGTGCACCGACTGCCAGAGTTACCAGAAGTGCCAGTAAACCCCGCGCCCGGATGGGCGCATACATAAAGGAGGCGGCACAATGCAGGCAAAGATGAAATACGCCCTGTCCGGCACGGCGGCAGGGCTGGTGAACGGACTGTTCGGCGGGGGCGGCGGCATGGTGCTGGTGCCCCTGCTGAACGGCTGGTGCGGTCTGGCTGGCAAGCAGGCCTTCGCCACCTGCGTGGCGGCCATACTGCCCCTAAGCGCCGTCAGCGCGGCAGTATACCTGCTGCGGCAGCCCTTCGACTGGGCCGCCGCGCTGCCATACCTCATCGGCGGACTGGCAGGCGGGCTGGTGGGCGGACGGCTGTTCCACCGGGTCAGCGTCACATGGCTGCGGGGACTGTTCGCCGCCTTTCTGCTGTACGGCGGCGTGAGGTACCTGCTGTGACGGACTGGCTCCTGCCGCTGGCGGCGGGGTTCGGCGCCGGCATCCTGTCCGCCTGGGGCGTGGGCGGCGGGACCCTGCTGCTGTTGGTTATGACGCTCATTTTGGGTGTTCCGCAGCAGCAGGCCGCCGCGGTCAATCTGCTGTACTTCCTGCCTACGGCGGCCATGGGCGTCATCGCCCACAAGCGGAACGGGTTGCTGGAAACGGAGGCGCTGAAATCCGCTATCCCCTGGGGCACAACGGCTGCGGCGGCCGGCGCACTGGCGGCGACGGCGATGGACACAGCGGTACTGCGGCGGCTGTTCGGGGCATATCTGCTGCTGGCGGCCGCCGGCAGCCTGCGGCAGCTATGGCGGGAACGAAGGCGAAAATAGCCGCAAATTCCGGCAATAAAATGTATACTATTTGTTTATTATCTGTAAATATCCGTCGTTTTGCGGTGTAAAACAGGGACAAGGCCATGGCCTTGTCCCTGTTTCTGCGCTGTAAAGTGATCATCCCTCCACCGGGTAGAGGACGACCGTCACATCAAAGGTCTGTCCGTCACGCCGGATAGTGAGCACGACGTTCTCGCCCACGATGTGGGTCCGGCGGACGGCCAGCAGATCGGTGTTGGTGCTGACGCCTATACCGTCCGCCGCCAGAATTACGTCGCCCTTCTGCAGCCCCGCTTCCTCGGCGCCGAAGTTTTCCGTGACGGAATCGATCACCGGGTGGGTCGTACCGTCGGCAAATTCCGTCTCCTGCACGTAGACGCCGATCGAGGGCAGGCCGCGGAAGCCTCCGGTGGCGATGATATCATTGATGACGGACACCACACGGCTGGACGGGACGGCAAAGCCCAGGCCCTCCACCGTGGCAGAGATGTCGGACAGGGTGTTGCTCATCTTTAGTGTGTTGATGCCGATGACCTGGCCGTACTCATTGATCAGCGGGCCGCCGGAGTTGCCGTTGTTCAGGGCAGCGGTGGTCTGGAGCAGCGTCATCACGCGGCCCTCCATGGTGACGGGACGGTCGATGGCGGAGATGATGCCCTGGGTCAGTGTGCCCCGCAGCTCAACGCCCAGCGGGTTGCCGATGGCGTAGACCGTATCGCCCACCTGGCATTCCTCACTGTCGCCCAGCGGCGCAGTGGGCAGACCGGAGGCGTTCACCGCCTTCAGCAGCGCCAGATCCTCCGTGCTGCTGAAGCCCACCAGCTCCGCCTCGTAGCGGTCGCCGTTGTACAGCGCCACCAGCGCGTTCTGCCCGCCGGCGATCACATGGGCGTTGGTGACGATATAGCCGTCCGCCGTCAGGATGACCCCGGTGCCGACACTGGCCTTTTCGCCCAGGTCGGTGAGCACCAGCACCGTGGCGGGGTTTACCTGCTGATAGACCTGCTGGATAGTCAGCTTCTCTTCCCCTGCTTTTTCGCAATAAAAGCGCAGATCGGGGTCCGTGTCTGCCCGGGGGATGGTGGGCACATCGCTCTGGAAGATATCCACGATACTGCTGGCATCGTGATCGCCGTCGTCGAAATCGCCGCCGTAGCCATCCGAATTGCCGCCCCGCAGGGCGGAGACGATGGCCACCCCCAGCACCACGCCTACCAGCACGGCCAGGATGACCAGAAACGTCCACAGGCCCTTGCGGCTGCGGCGCTTCTCCTGCCGGACAGCTTTGGGCGCCGCGGCAGCGGGCATGGGGCCCGGCTGCACATAGCAGCCCGTGATCTCCTGCCCCTCGTCCGGACGGACATACCAACTGACGACCTCGTCCGGCTCCTGCTCCGGGGCAGGAGCCGCCGGATCGGGCGTCAGCGGCATTTTATTTTCATCATACATATTCAGAGTACCTCTCGGGGCGCGCCGTGCGCCATCTGCATGGTAAAGGTAAAGGCCGTTACACCGTCCTGACTGGTGACGGTGATCTGCTCCTTGTGCTGGGCCAGGATGGTCTTGACGATATACAGCCCCAGGCCGTAACCGTCCTTGTCCTCACTGCGGGACTTATCGGACTTGTGGAAGCGCTCGAACAGCAGTGGTATCTCCTCCGCCGGAATGGTGGAGCCCAGGTTGCGGACGGTGACATAGGCCTTCTCGCCGTTGACCGCCAGACCCAGATACAGCTGGGAGCCAGGGGTGGCGAATTTGGCCGCATTCTCCAGCAGGTTGTAAATGACCTGGGTGATCAGGTCCCGGTCGCCCTGGACCATGACGGAGTCCTCGGGGATCTCCGCGTCCACGTCCAGCCCACGGTCCGTGATCTTCTTCTCCATGGACAGCAGGGCAATACGGGCGGACTCACAGAGATCAAACTCCTCCTTCTTCATCTCCTTGTTCTGTATCTGGGAGATATCCAGCATACGCCGCACCAGGCGGCTGAGACGGCGGCTCTCGTCGGAGATGATCTGAAGATACTGGCGCTCCTTCTCCGGCGGGATGGTGCCGTCCAGAATACCGTCGGTGTAGCCGGCGATGGTGGTCATGGGGGTCTTCAGCTCATGGGACACATTGGCGATAAAGTCCCGGCGCTGGCGCTCCGTCTCCTGCAGGGAGTCGGCCATGGCATTGAAGGAGGCCGCCAGCTCACTGATCTCGCCGCAGTCACCGGTCTCCTGCATCCGTACATCGAAATCGCCGCCGGCATAGGCACGGGTGGCCTTGACCATCTCGGTCAGGGGCTGTATCTGCCGCATGGAGGTGACAAAGCTGGCCACGAACGCCAGCAGCAGGATAATGGCGCTGGTCATAAAGAACAGGGCGATGAATGAGCGCCACATCTGCATGAGCTCGGCGCTGTTCATCACCGCCAGCACCAGGCCCAGAGTGTTGCCGTCCGCGTCTGTCATGGGCACGCCCACCACGAACTGCTTTTTCTCATATACGCCCACGGTGCTGCGGCCCTCGTACAGTCTCTCGCTGCCCAGCACCGTTTGGGTAATGTCCTCGGGGACAACGACGGTCTTTCCGGCCAAATCGGCATCCGTCGTCAGCAGGACGCTGCCGGTGGTGTCGCAGATCAGGAAGTCCACGTCCGTCATCCGGGAGGCCACGCCGGCCAGAGAGCGCAGCGCGTCCCCCTGGTCACGCTCGGCGTCATCGCCGGCGGTAAAATAGTCCACGGACAGCTGCGCCACCAGCACCGCCCGGTCCTGCATCTCCTGCCGCTTCTCCGAGACGGTGTAGTTATAGCTCAGCGCGTAGAAGGACACGCCCAGCAGGGCCATGGTCAGCACCACCATACCGGCGGTGAGCATAAACTGCCGCCAATACAGGCTGCCGGTGATACGTTTGATCCTCTCGCCCATGCTTACTTCACTTCAAACTTATAGCCCACGCCCCAGACAGTTTTCAGCTCCCACTGGTCCGAGACATTTTCGATCTTCTCCCGCAGGCGCTTGATGTGCACGTCCACGGTGCGGCTGTCGCCGAAATAGTCAAAGCCCCAGACCTCGTCCAGCAGCTGGTTGCGGGTATAGACCCGGTTGGGCGTGGCCGCCAGATGATACAGCAGCTCCAGCTCTTTGGGGGGCGTGTCCACCTTCTTGCCGTCCACCAGCAGCTCATAGCTGTCCAGATTGATGACCAGCTTGTCGAACACCAGCTTCTTCTTTGTGTCGTCGGGTATCTCACTGCGGCGGAGCACGGCATTGATCCGGGCCATGAGCTCCTTCATCTCGAAGGGCTTGACCAGATAGTCGTCCGCGCCCATCTCCAGTCCGGTGATGCGGTCGCCCACGTCGCTCTTGGCGGTGAGCATAATGATGGGCGTCTTGCCCTTCTCGCGGATATGGGCGCATACGCCCCAGCCGTCCACCACGGGCAGCATGATATCCAGCAGCACCATGTCAGGGGCCTGCTTGTCGTACTCCTCGATGGCCTTGCCGCCGTCATAGGCGCTGCGGACCTCGAAGCCCTCCTTCTCCAGGTACATACGGATCAGATCGGATATATTGCGGTCATCCTCGACCACCAGAATGTTGCGTGCCATAGGCGCTCTCCTCCCGGTACATATCGTTGGGTATATCTTACATCCTGCGGGGCAGGCTTTTCCTGAACAATTTGTGAATATCCCGCATAATTTATAGATTATACCACGTTTTTGCCCGCTTGTCACGCATTTCCGTGCCCCTGACCCCTTGCCCCGATATCAGCCCGCCGGTCCGATGGTCACACCGGTGTAATACCACGCCAGTATCTCCTGCCAGGTCTTTCCCGCCTTTGCCAGCTGCTCCGCGCCGTACTGGCTCATGCCCACGCCGTGGCCGTAGCCAGTGACGCGGAACGTAACGCTCTCCGCGTCCGCCGTCAGGGTAAAGCAGGCCGAGCGCAGGGAGAAGATGCGGCGCATCTCCGTGCCCTCGATGTCCGTACCGCCCACGGAGACGGTCTCTACCCGGCCGGAATCATTTTCCGTCACCGCACCGAACCACGTCTCCGACGCGCCGGTGAGTTTTATCTCCGGGTAGGCCGCCAGCAGACGGTCTTTTGCCTCCGCCGCGGTGAAGGTCACGGTGCTGTAATAGTTGGGCACGGTGTCGGCACTCTCCGGGCTGGCGACGCTGGCCAGATAGGGCAGGTCGCCGGACCAGACATCCCCGGCCGCGGCGGTCCTGCCCGCCGAGGATGAGTGGAACACCGCCAGGATCGGTTCCCCGTCGTAGAGGGCCACCAGACCGTCCGTGTCCGCCACAGCCTGGACGACGCGGGTATTCCAGGGAGCAAAGTCGGCGGCCCACTTTTCCTTTGCGGCTGTCTCGGAGAGATAGGCGCTGCAGCAGGTATGGTCCGTACAGAAGTCGGCGTCGGGATGCGCGTCCTTGCGGCCCTGCGCCAGCTGGTAGTAGACGTAGGTACGCTCTGCCGCGGCCTGGGCCTTCAGCGCCTCCATCTCAAAGGAAGCAGGCATCTCACCGCGGACCACGCCCACAAGGTAATCCCGCAGCGTCATCCGCTCCGCCGCCTCCCCGGTTTTTATGGTCAGCACGACCTCCCCGTCCCCCTGTTCCTGCGGTTCTTCCGGCGTAAGCTTGTCCGGTTCCCGGACGGTGAGGTAGGCGCCGCCGAAGAGCAGCACCATTAGAATAAGGGCCGCCGCCGCGCTTTTTTTCATGGCTGCCACCTCCTTTTTTACACGATATGCAGGGCCTGTCCGGGGCATACATAAAATTCCGCAGGCGGGAAATGCTACCGGAAAATGGCAGACGGAGGACAGAAGGCATCATGGAACAGGCAAAACAGGGCGGAAACGAGACGGCCCCGGAAACGGCGGGCTATTATCGCGGCGCAGGGTGCTTTTCGCTGAAAGCGGCGGAGCTGAACGAGCTGCTGGGCGTGGGCCGGTGCTTTGATATGACAGGGCGCGACCTGTCCATCGGCGGGCGGCAGGCGCGGCTGTGGGTGGTGAACGGCTATGCCCAGGAGGACCTCCTGGAGCGGGTCATCGCCGGGTGGCAGGCGCTGCCGGACCTGAACGGTGTGACAGACGCGGCGGACTTCTGCCGGCGGTATGTGTCCGCCTGCGACGCAGCGGTCGAGCCGGACCGTGACGCGGCGGTGATGGGCGTATTCGCCGGGAAGACGCTGGCGATCATCGACGGCTTCGGCGGCGGGGTGGTGCTGGACGCCAAGCAGTTCCCCACCCGGTCGGTGGAGGAGCCGGATACCAGCCGGGTACTGCGGGGCAGCCACGACGGCTTTGTGGAAAACCTCATGCAAAACGCGGCGCTGCTGCGGCGGCGGGTACGGGACACCCATCTGCGGCTGGAGCGATTGCAGCTGCCGGAGCGCTCGGGCACGGACGTGGCCCTGTGCTACATGGAGGGCGAGGCAGACGAGGGGCTGCTGCGGGCCCTGCGGGAAAAGCTGATGCACATCCAGTTGCGGTCGGTGGCCATGAGTCAGGAGACCATCGCGGAGGCCATCGCGCCCAGGCAGTTCTGGAACCCGTTTCCCAAGGTGCGGTATACCGAGCGTCCGGACGTGGCCACGGCGTGTATCATGGAGGGCGATGTGGTGGTGCTGGTGGACAATTCAGCGTCGGCCCTGCTGCTGCCCACAACGATCCTGCGGTTCAACGAGGAGATCAACGACTACTACTTCCCGCCCCTCATCGGCACGTATCTGCAGATCATACGGACGCTGGTGCTGCTGCTGACCATGTTCATTACACCGCTGTGGTACCTGCTGGTGAAGAACCCGGATACGCTGCACGAGAACCTGCGTTTCCTTTTGGTACAGGACGAATACTATGTGCCGCTGATCGTGCAGCTGCTGCTGGTGGAGCTGATCATTGACATACTGAAGATCGCGTCACTGAACACACCGGACGTGCTGAGCAACTCGTTCAGTATGCTGGGTGCGCTGATATTGGGCGACTTCGCGGTGCAGGCCCGGTGGCTGGTGCCGGAGGTGCTGGTGTATATGGCCTTCGTGGCAGTGGCCAACTACGCCCAGCACAGCTATGAGATGGGCTACGCCACAAAGCTGTGCAGGATGCTGCTGCTGGTGCTGATCTGGCTGTGGGACTGGTGGGGCTTCGCGGCGGGGATCGTGATCACGCTGGCGCTGATCGTGACGGCAAAGCCGCTGGTGGGCAAGGGATACCTGTACCCTCTCATTCCTTTTGACCGGAAGAAGCTGGCCCGTCTGCTGTACCGCCGCCCGGTGACAAAAAAGAACAGCTGAGGCAAACGTATCCCCCCTTCGTCATAAACTGCAAAAAAAGGAAGCGCCCCCGGCGCTTCCTTTTTAATTCTCATACAGTATATCCCGGGCCACCGGGCGGTAAAACAGCCTCTCCGCCTCGTCGAAATCATGGGTCTGGCCCATGATCCACATAAGCTTGGCCACGGCAGCCTCCGTGGTCATATCATAGGCCTCCAGCAGGCGCAGGGCGCTTTTCAGCCGCCCGCCCACATGATAGACCGCCAGATTGCTGCCCTCGTTGGGCACCTGGGTGGTCATGACCACCAGCTTGCCCCGCGCGATGCCCCGGTGAATGATATCGAAATAGCTGGCGTCGCCCTCATATTCCGGCAGGCCGCCTACGCCGAAGGACTCAATGACCAGGCCGTCAAAACGGTCCAGCATGAATTCCAGCACGGCGGCAGGGGTGCCGGGGATCAGCTTCAGCAGTCCCACCTTGTCGTCCAGCGCGTCATAGAACACCGGGCTGGGATAGCAGGCGCAGCGCATATACTGCAGCAGGTGCTCGTCCTGTACCACGGCCAGGTCGGGATAGTTGACGCTGGAAAAGGCCTGAAAGCTCTTGGAGCAGGTCTTGCGGGCACGGGTACCCAGGATGACCTTGCCGTTGAATACGATCTGCACGCCGCCGCAGCCGCGACAGGCGTAGAGAAACGCGTCGGTCAGGTTGCGCTTGGAGTCAGTACCGTCGAACCAGATAGGCTTCTGCGCGCCGGTAAGGACGATGGGCTTTGGGCTGCCCTGGATCAGATAGCTAAGCGCGGCAGCGGTATAGGCCATGGTGTCCGTGCCGTGGGAGATGACAAAGCCGTCATATCTATCGTAATTCTCCCGCACGGCCCTGGCCACACCCAGCCAATGGGCGGGGCGGATATTGGTGCTGTCCAGGCTGTAGAGCTGAACGCAATCCACATGGCACATCTCGCCGATACGGGGAACGAAGGACAGCAGCTGCGTGCTGTTCAGCTCCGGCGTCAGGCCGGAGGGCGTCATCTCACTGGCGATGGTACCGCCGGTGCCGATCATCAGGATATTCTTCATGCTCATACCTCCCGGTCATCCATGGCCGCCGTGCCGAATCGGGCCGCCTGCTCAATACGGCGGCGGGCAGCGTCGTCCGGGGCGGCGTCGTATTGGCGGCGCAGTTCCTGCAAAAACAGGCCCCGCAGCGTATCCTCGCCGCACTTGTCCCACAGGTCCCGGCGCACGGTAGTCTCGTCCCGCAGCTGCAGAGCAAAGAATCGGCCCGACAGGGCCTCCTCCAGCAGCGCCGGGCGGGGCGGCTGCTCCGGCGTACCGGTCAGACGCAGGCGGTAGATATCCTGCTCCGTATCATGGGGCAGGGTGCGCTCCAGGGCGGTGAGGGCGTCGCCATCGGTGACATCCACCTGGGCGATGCAGTAGCGGCGCCGGGCAAAGGGGACAAATCGCAGATCGGCGGTGCCCGCCCCCACCTCGCCGAAGAGAAATCCCCGTTCGCCCAGCTCGTCGAAGCCGCGGCCCTCGATGCAGCCGCAATAGGCATAAGGGACCGCCCCGGCGGTCAGAACGCCGCTGCAGCTGTGAACATGGCCCAACGCCAGATAGTCCAGCCCGCTGCCAGCGATATCCGCCGCGCGGATCGGACGGTAGCGGCTGTCGGAGGTCGTAACGTCACCATGGAGCAGACCAATGTGGATAAGGCCGTCCTGCGGCACACGGAAGCCGGGGAGTACACTGTCCGTGGGACACTCCGGGGCGGTGAAGGCCGCGCCGTGTACGGCGCAGTTCAGGTCCGGAAATGTAATGGTCTGCATACGGTCCTCTGTAAAGATGTGAACGTTGTCGCTCCAGCGCGTGCGGGCATAGGGCCCGTCCGGTGTAAGGGGATCGTGGTTGCCGGGGGCGATGACTGCCTGACCGCGGAAGCACCCCAGTGCCTGGGCCAGCAGGGGCGCGGTGTCGCCATAGGGGCTGTCGCTGTCGAAAAGGTCGCCGGAGAGGAGCAACAGGTCCGCACCGTGGTCGTTGGCCCACTCCACCAGGCGCTCCGGCGTGCGGCGGCTCTCCATACGACGCTGGCGGGCCTGCTCCGGCGTCAGCGCACCGAAGGCACTGTCCAGGTGGAAGTCACCTGCGTGAACGACCCGCACCATTTACGCTTCCTCTTCCTGCCAGCCCTTGCACACATCCACCCACTGAACGAAGTTCTTTCCGCAGCAGTGCTCCAGCTCGTCACAGGTCAGCTCAATGGCGCTGGCCGCGCTGCCCACAGCGGGGAACACCGTGTCAAAGCGCTTAAGGGACACATCCAGGTACGTCTTAACGTCGTCGGGCAGAGCGAAGGGGCACACGCCGCCCACGGCGTGGCCGATACGCTCCACAGCCTCTTCGGCGGTGAGCATTTTGGCCTTAGCGCCGAAGAAGTGCTTATACTTGCTGTTGTCCACCTTGGCGTCGCCGGCGGCCACGATGAGGATGGGGTCCTCCCCCACCTTAAAGCTGAGGGTCTTGGCGATACGGGCACCCTCCACACCCACAGCCAGAGCAGCCAGCTCCACCGTGGCGCTGGAGACCTCAAACTCGCGCATACGATCTGCGACGCCGTAAGGCATCAGATATTCTCTTACTTTCTCCACAGACATAGCCAAAAATTCACTCCTGTTTTCAAGTTTTTTCAAAAATTTTTCCAGTCCGCTTTTCGTACCTACCAGTTATTTCATCTCTATTCTGTCCACTTTTTCGCACATTCCCGTGTCGCTGTTCAGGGTAAAAATGCACCCCTGGGCGGAGCAAGGGCCCTCCGCCGCCTGATAGCGGCCCGGCAGACCGCCCAGGAAGAACTCCACGGACTGCTCCGGCCGGATACCCAGGACAGAACGGATGGGGCCGGTCATGCCAAGATCGGTGACGTAGCCGGTACCCTTGGGGAACACCTGCATGTCCGCCGTGGGCACGTGGGTGTGGGTACCCCAAAGGGCGGAGACACGGCCGTCCAGGTAGTAGGCCATGGCCAGCTTTTCGCTGGTGGCTCCAGCGTGGAACTCCACCAGTGTAAAGGTGGGCTTGTCCGTCTGCGCCTTCAGCAGCTTATCGGCGGTGGTAAAGGGATTTTCCGCGTTGAAGTCCAGGTCGCAGCGGCCGATGAGCACCAATACCGCCACGCTGAACGCGCCGCAGTCCACCATCTGATATCCGTGACCGGGCGCGCGGCCGGTAAAGTTGGCGGGCCGGAGGATATAGCGCTCCTCGTCCAGATATGTGGCGATCTGGGGCTTGCCGAAGGTGTGATTGCCCAGCGTCACCACATCCGCACCGGCGGCGAACAGCGCCTCCGCCTGCGGTCTGGTCAGGCCGCTGCCGGAGATGTTCTCCCCATTGACCACGGTGAAGTGCACATCATGCTCCTTTTTGAATGCCCGCAGCTTCTTTTCCAGCAGCTGCAGGCCCGTCTCGCTGGCCACATCGCCCAGCGCCAGAACCTTGTATTCCACGGAATACGCCTCCTTGCTCAGTCGTTCCAGCCGATGATCCTGATCAGCTGGCGATTGGTATAGTAATACGCGGACGCGGGGAAATTCCGCAGATCCGCCGTGTTGGAGCAGAGCAGATAGTCCACCACATTGCCGTTTTCATCCGTAATGGTGTCCAGAATAACGACGGTGTGATTGGCCGGCTCGTCCACGCCCATGGTGATGATGTCGCCGGTCTCACCGCTGAAATAGGGCGCGTCCGCCACAGCCACCAGACCGCTTTCACGGGGTGCCGCCACATAGTCCCGGAAGGACCCCACATTGACCCAGGGCAGCGTGCTCTGTCCGCCGCTGTACCAATACCAGCCCGTCTCATAGCCGCCGTTCGTGTCCATGGGAATACCGCCGGCAGCCAGCACCTGGGAGCCGAAGTTCATGCAGTTCCCGCCGTAGTCGTCGTAAGCCATGAAAGCCGGGTTGCGCTTGCCCACCCAGGTGAGCATATAAGCCCGGGCCGCGTCGCGGTCATAGGGGTGATCGGCAGCGGCTGTCACGCTCAGCCCCTCGCGAGGCAGGTCGCGGCGGGCCTCTATGTAGTCGGTGATGGCGGGGAAATTTTTATCCTGATGGGTTGTGCGGTCATAGTCGGCACTATAATAGGGATTGTCGTCAGACCAGTGCTTCACGATAGACCAGTCGTCTCCCTCCCCCCGGAGGGTAAAGGTGTGCTTGATACCGAACTGCTCCGAGGGCAGGCCATTCAAGCCCTTGAAATAGACCACATTATTCTCCCGGAGCACCAGGTCCACGTCGCCCTCAGTCTCCTCGGAGGGTGTAATGGATACGCACCGGAGGGAATAGCTGTACGAGATCATGGTCAGATCGATGGGTGAGAGCTTGCGGATGACGCACAGGCCGTGCCAGATGTTCTTGTGGTAGAGCGTCTCCTCGCTATCGGCAAACAGCACGGCTGGGTCAATGACCCGCAGGTCGGCAACGGACTGGTAGTAACAGTCCATAAAGTCCAGCAGCAGAAGTTCCTGCCCCACGGTCATGCCCTGGGCCGCCGCGCCGCTGATGCGCTCAAAGTCGGCACTGACGGTCTGGGGTTCTCCGCCGGTCCAGGGCGCGCCGGCAGTGCGCTGCCAGACCTGCGTCTCGTCAACGTCAGCGGTCAGGTGCTGCTCCTCCGGCTCCTCCTGCTTCCCCTCCGGTGAGGTGTCCGTCGTGTCTCCGGTGATGGTAAAGCAGCCGGTCAGGCTCAGCAGCAGGGCCAGCAGCAGAAATAACAGCAGAAAACGCTTCATAGTATGTCCTCCATCGGGGGTCCGGTCGGTTTTTCTGTGCACTCGAAGACATTATAGCAAAAGAGGGGCCGCTTCGCAATGCGAAGCGGCCCCTGCAAACATTAAATTTTTATTTCGCGTACTCCACGACCTTCGTCTCACGCAGAACGTGGACCTTGATCTGGCCGGGATATTCCAGTTCGCTTTCGATGCGCTTGGCCAGCTCACGGGCCAGGATGACCATTTCATCCTCGCTGACCTGCTCGGGCTTGACCATGACGCGGACCTCACGGCCGGCCTGGATGGCATAGCTCTTCTCAACGCCGGGATAGCTGCCGGTGATCTCCTCCAGCTTTTCCAAACGTTTAATATAATTTTCCAGGTTCTCGCGCCGCGCACCCGGACGGGCCGCGGAAATGGCGTCCGCCGCCTGCACCAGGCAGGCCACCAGCGTGCGGCACTCCACGTCGCCGTGGTGGGCCTGGATGGCATGGATGATGTCTTCCTTCTCGCGGTACTTGCGGGCGTATTCCACGCCCAGCGCCACATGGGTACCCTCGAATTCATGGTCCAGGGCCTTGCCGATATCGTGCAGCAGGCCGGCGCGCTTGGCAGCCTGCACATCGGCGCCCAGCTCCGCGGCCATCATGCCGGCGATATGGCTGACCTCGATGGAGTGCTGCAGCACGTTCTGGCCGTAGCTGGTACGGTAGTGCAGCTTGCCCAGCAGCTTCTGCAGCTCTGGGTGCAGGCCGCGGACACCGGTCTCCAGCACGGCGCGCTCGCCCTCGGCGCGGATGACGCCGTCCACCTCGCGGCGGGCCTTCTTCACCATT
>OOBT01000918.1_pt1 | contig 16781 bp, 16 predicted proteins | sample 1671551 | NCBI WGS metagenome assembly OOBT01 (sample SAMN06348168, study PRJEB24527) | human gut metagenome | reverse complement strand
TGATGCCTTTCATCAGAGGGATGGTCACGGTGTCGCCGGGGGCGGTGTAGAAGCCGGTCATGATGTAGCACTGCTGCACCTCGTCCGGGTTTGCTTTGGCCCATGCGTTATCCTTGCGCGTGGTATAATAGGTGGAATAGATCTTTGCATCGGCGTTTTTCAGCTCCTGCGGAAAATCCGTACCATCGCAGTCACGGATGGCATCCGCGCCCCACTTTTTCAGAATCTCCAACGTTTCGGGCACCACATCCAGGTCGGTCGGAATGGTAACGCGCCCGGTCTTGCACTTATCTTCCATAGTTTTCCTCTCTTATCCTCAATCCTGATAGGTTGCGTTGTAGATGGCCAATACTGCCAGCAGCAGTGCCACGCCCACAAGCATGATGCCAAGCCCTGCCAGCTGTCCGGTCATTTTCCAGCCTGCTACAACCAATGCAATGGACAGCACAAACAGCACGATCATCAGCACGATGCGCAGGGCAGGATGCGTTTTCCAGAATGTTTTCATGTCTTGTCACCTTATCCTTTCAAGCCGCCCACCGTCATGCCCTGCGTCAGCTGCTTCTGCACACAGATGTACAAAATCAAAGTGGGCAGCATCACCAGCACAAGACCCGCGTACATGGTGCCGTACTGCGCAGCACTCTGCTGAGCCTGCATCAGATTCAGCAGACCCACCGGCAGAGTACGGGGTGCGCTGGTGGAACTCATAAGGGTCATGGAGATGATGTACTCATTCCAGAAAGACAGGAAGTTGAACAGAATAATGGTGATGATAGACGGCTTCGCCATTGGGAAAATGATACGGGTCATTGCAGAGAAATAGCTGGCACCGTCGATGTAGGCTGCTTCTTCAAAGTCGTGGGGCAAAGTGGCAAAATAGCCCGACAGCAGATAGATGGTAAAGGGCAGTGCCGTAGCTGCATACACGACCGCCAGAACGAACAGGTTGTTCAGCAAAAAGCCGCTGCCAATATGGTTTTTCAGCCACACATCACCGTCACGCAGCATCAGGAAGATGGGAACTACGATATAGTTGACATTGATGAACAGACCTGCCATAAACAGCGTGTTCAGCAGCTTGCGGCCCTTGAACCGGAAACGAGACAGGCAGTAAGCTGCCGGCAGCGCAATCACCAGCAACAGCACCAGAGCCAGCGCGGTGACCAGAACGGAGTTGAGCATATATTCGCCCATCTTGGCTCCATTCCACGCATTGACGAAGTTCTGCCAGTAAAATCCGGCAGGCAGCGCCCACGGATTGCCGTAGAACTCCGAGTTCTGCTTGATGGATGCCATAAACACCCATGCCACCGGCACAATGATCGTCACAGCCAGCAGGATCAGCACAAAATAGATGAAAAATTTGTACAGGCCCTCCGCCGAACGGGAGGATTTTTCTTCCGTTTTCTTCATATTTTTCCTCCTTAAAATTCCAGCGGTTCACGGCTGGTGGCACGATTGACACAGGCGGACAAGGCGAACGAGAACAGGAAGATAACCACACCGATTGCCATGCTGTAGCCGTACAGACCTGCATCTTTCTGGCTGTACATATAGTTCAGAGCCACATCCGAGGCACCGTTCGGCCCGCCGCTGGTCATCGCCTTGACGAACAGGAACGCCATATTGATGGTGGAAATGATAAAGAAGGTCAGGGTGGTACGGATGTTCGTCCAGACCAGCGGAATCGTGATCTGGAAGAACTGGGTCAGACGGCCTGCTCCATCCAGATTGGCACTCTCGTACAAGCTGACAGGCACCGAGGACATGGAAGCCATATACATCACCATGTAATAGCCCACAGCCTGCCAGACCATAGCAATGATGATGGACGGAATGACCAGCTTTTCGCCTTTCCAGAGGATAGGGTCAGTCATATCCCGGAACAGCCCGACGATGCTGTTCAGCATACCATTCTCCGGCTTATAGATGGCAGAGAAAATACCGGAGATGACGACCACAGACAGGATGTTCGGGATGTAGAAAATGATGCGGAAGAAATTCTGCCCCTTGATTTTTTCGCGGGTCAGGATGGCTGCAAACACCAGCGCAAACGCAAAGGTGATGATGGTAACGACCACCACCAGCAGGATCATGTTCTGCATGGAGCGGATGAACTGGGTGTCCTTCAGCAGATGCTGAAAGTTTTTCAGCCCGACAAAGGTTTCGTTTGGCGAGTAGGCTCCACGCTCATACAGGCTCATGCGGAACACATTGAGGGTTGGCAAGATCATAAAAATGAAAAACAGGATGGTGGCCGGTGCCACACAGAGGAACACGAACCGTTTGCGGCTTTTGTCAGATTTCATAGACAAACCGTTCCTTTCTACTGGAATCCAGAAACCCAAAAAAGCGGAGGCGGTCAAAACCGCCTCCGCTGGGCAGGGCCTTGGAAGCTGTTTTCGGATGCAGCTTCGTTCTTACTCGATGATGTTGGCGCGCATCCGGTCGCTGGCGGACTTGATGCCATCGATCCACTGCTGCTCCGTCGTGCTGCCGGAAACCAGAGAGTTGACGGGGTCAAAGAACACCGTGCGGACTTCCACACCGGGGATAGCGGTGAAGGAAGCAAAGTTGCCCATAGCTGCCTTTGCGCCGTTGTCGTAGATGGAGTAGAACATCTTGTTGTCGCCGTCCAGATCATCGGCAATCCCCAGCACAGGCTGGATCGCGCCGCTTTCGGCAAACAGCTTGCAGGCTTCGTCGCTGTACAGGTAGGCTACAAACTGCTTGGCCGCATCCAGATGCTCCGCACCTGCCGGAATCCATGCCTGCTCAAACCATGTATAGCTGTACTGATCGCCGCCAGCCTTGACTGCGGGCAGAGCAGTCATGCCCCACTCGAAGCCATCCGCACGGGGAGCTTCGCCCATTTCGCCCACGATCCATGTACCGTTGGGCATGAACAGAGCCTTGTTATCCAGCACCAGCTGCTGATTCTGGGTAAAGTCCTGATCGTTCGCCTGTGCCGGAGTGATGGGGTTGGTGTAGGAGGCCAGTTTGGTCACGATGTCAAAGCAGGTCTGTGCTTCGGCAGTGTCCCAGATGCCTTCTTCATAATGGGTAGCCTTGTTGAAGAAGTCGGGGCCGCCTGCTGCATACATCAGCGCATAAAAGAACGCATCAAAGTAGCCGGTGGTGGGGTAAGTGAACAGGTAGGTACCCTCCGCAGCCGCCTTGTCACCCAGTTCCCACATTTCATCCCATGTGGTGGGCACATCCCAGCCTTTTTCTTTCAGCAACCCTGCGTTGTAAAACAGACCGCAGGGGCTGTAGAACATGGGAGCCAGATAGGTCTTGCCATCACCGTAAGGGTTGGTAAGAGAAGTATCGGTAAAGCCGCCGGCAATTTTCTCGCTGACTTTCTTACTCTCGCCGGGAACCGTCATGCTCAGCACATCGGTGATGTCAGCGATCAGATTGCCCTTGATGAACTGCTCGGTCAGAGCAGCTTCACGACCAGTGGCCAGATGGATCACATCCGGGTAATCGCCGCCCTGCATGGAGGGGCCGATGACATCTTCCAGGTTCTTGTCGGTGGTCAGTTCCACCTTGATGCCCGTCTGGGTGGTAAAGGCATCGGCGACCTTCTGCCACATCTCGGAGCCGTAAGCGGTCTCAATGGCAGCGACTTTGATGGTCACGTCCTCCGCAGGCGTGGCAGAGGCAGCAGCCGAAGAAGTCGTGCTGGAACCGGTAGAGCTGGAAGAACTGCCGCAGGCGGCCAGCCCCAGTGCAGCGGCACCCACGCCAGCCGCTTTCAGGAAATTGCGACGAGAAATGCGTTTCATAGTGTATCCTCCATCATAAAGATTCCGTTCAAAACCACAACCGGGACAAACAGGTTTTGTCCGAGAGGGTCGTGTGATTTATTGATTTCAATATAGAGGTTTTCACCCTTTGCAACAAGATGTTTGTTGTTTCGTTTTTTATAAATCTTGCTTTTTAGAAATTTCTTTCAGCAAAAGCGCTAAATTCGTCCCATCTGTTTTGGTACATTCTTCCCGTTTGTAACCAGTTTGACATATTTTTATTCTTTAACGGCATTAAAAATATTTATCCTGTCCAAAATCAGGGCTTGCATTTTTTCTTCTTTGCCCCTATAATGAGAAAAACGCACGATTCAACGCATCGGTTTTTGCGATTATTTTGCGATTATATTTTTAGTCTCTTGTTTTTATTTTTATGTTTATTGCGTTTCGCTGTAAAGGAGCCTGTTATGAGCACCGAACGCTTTGATATTCGTCACGCTCCCGCTCCCCGTGAGTCCTTTCGCTTGCTGTACATCAGCAAAAGCAAATTCGGCGGCGACTGGAACAGCACGGCTCACACCCATTCCTGCACGGAGCTGTTCTATTGCCTGAGCGGAGAAGGACAGTTCTACCTGAGTGGGCAGTTGTACCCGGTCAAGCCGGATGATATGGTCATCGTCAATCCACAGGTGGAGCACACGGAATTGAGTCTGAACGCTTCACCGCTTGAATATATCGTTCTGGGTGTGGCTGGCATAGAGATCTTATTCGGCAAGACTGATTCTTCTTATGCTATCTTCAACTGCCGTGAAAACCGGGAACGGATGGTCACTCTGCTGCATATGCTGCTTGCCGAAGCCGACCGCAGTCTGGATGGCTGCGAAACCGTCTGTCAGGATTTGCTGGAGGTGTTGCTGATTTGGCTGGTACGCTGCACAACGCTCTCTTTGCAGGTGGAAGAAACGCCACGGTCTGACAGCCGGGAGTGTGTAGAGATCAAGCGATATCTGGACAGCAACTTCCGGGAGGACATCTCGCTTGACCGTCTGGCAGAGATCGCACACATCAATAAGTATTATCTGGCCCACACCTTTCAAAAAGAGTACGGCATCTCTCCCATCACCTATCTGAATCGCCGCCGCATTGAGGAAAGCAAATATATGCTGAGCAATACAGGTTACAGCTTGGCTCAGATCAGCGAACTGATGGGCTTTTCGTCCCCCAGCTATTTTTCCCAGTGTTTCCGCAAAGCGGAGGGGCTGACTCCCAACGAATACCGCCGTCAGGTACGGCAGGGACAACGCCCTGCCCCAGCAAAACGGCATGAAAGATAAAAAGAAACGAGGAACTTCAAATGAAACCTGTCACCGAACCCATTCTCTGCGCTGCTGCATCCGCCTTTGATTTTGGTGGGCCGATGGTCTGCGATCCACACCACTATGGTGAGGGCCACATCAATGACACCTTTGTGGTCTGGCGGGCCAATCATACCAAACGCTTTATCTTACAGCGCATCAACACCGATACATTCACTGATCCAGCAGGACTGATGGAAAACATCTGTGACGTGACCCGGCATTTACGGGCAAAGATTCAGGCAGAGGGCGGCGACCCTGGCCGGGAATGCCTGAATGTCATTCCAACTCTGTCCGGCGCAGCGTACTATATTGATTCTGAAGGCAATGCCTGGAGAGCCTACGATTTTGTAGAGAATACCGTCTGTCTGCAACAGGTCGGCTGTGAGGCAGACTTCCGCACTGTGGCAGAAACACTGGGCAAGTTCCAGAACCAGCTGGCCGATTATCCTGCTTCAACCCTTCACGAAACCATTGCCCGTTTTCACGATACGCCCAACCGTTACGCAAACTTTGAAAAAGCTCTTGCAGCCGATGCACTGGGTCGAGCCAAAACCATTGCGCCGGAGATTGCTTTTATCCATGCACGGGAAAAGGACTGCCACGTTCTGCTGAATCAGCTGGCCGCTAGTGAGATCCCGCTGCGTGTCACCCATAATGATACCAAAATCAATAATGTTCTACTCGATGAAGCCACTGGCAAAGGCATCTGTGTCATTGACCTCGACACCGTGATGCCGGGTCTTTCGGCTTATGATTTCGGTGATTCCATCCGCACCGGTGCCAACGACTGCGCCGAGGATGAACCTGACCAGAGCAAAGTCCACTTTGACCTGCATCTGTATGAAGTGTTTGCCAAAGGCTATCTTTCCACTGCCGGCTCCACCATGCACACAGCCGAAAAAAGGAGTCTTGCTTGGGGTGCTAAGCTCATGACACTGGAATGCGGCATCCGTTTCCTGACCGACTATCTGGAGGGCGACCATTATTTCCATATTGCCCGCCCGAACCACAACCTCGACCGTGCCCGCACCCAGTTCACGCTGGTACGACAGATGGAAGATGTATTCGATCAGATGCTGGAAATCGTCTGCCCGGACAATCACTGATTTCGCAATCTCCTCCATTCGGATACAGCAAGAAGCATGGACGCTCTCCTTTTCGGGGGCGTCCATGCTTCTTTTTACAGCTTATCCCTACACACCCATCAAATCGTCCTTTGAGGACGCTGGGCGCGTCGAGGACATGATGCGCTGCAGCAAATTATGAAAGCCCTTTTCAGCCCTGACCAATCACAATCCCCCAATGGCTATCATTGTAGCTGTAAATAGAAAAAACAGCTCAAGCAGCCTCCTATAAGTCCTACTATCACCGCTTTGCCGCAATAATTTTTTTCAAATTATCTTAACGCACCGTTCAATGCGTGATATTCTCTGTCACAAATCCCGCTGCTTTTGTGGATTGGCTTGAAGCCATCCACAAGATGTGGTCGTGTTCATTTTGAACACAGCCTCGCCGTGGATCATCCCTAAAAGATCAACCGCCCCGCAACACACCCGATTCATTTTGCCGCCGATTCACCCGACAAAATCCATCGCTGCGCTGCATGGGCGGTATTTTTCTTTTACGGGAGCTGCACCTTGAAAATTTCATGAGCCGTCTGAACGTGATACTGTGCCATAACCTCACACTTTCCGTGGGCGAGCCGGACAACGCCGCTGCAAAACAGGGGCAGGAACTTCGTTCGGAGCAAACGGTGATCAACATACACGAGCAGTGGAACTCTCTACTTATTTTTGCGTCTTAACAATTCGGAAACATCTGTTAAAAATACGTTTTGAGCGCAGCGGTAGAGGGCAAGAACCGTCCCGTGGCCACAAATTTTCAATTCTTGAAAATTTCCTGTCCATCCGGGACTTCACTTCTTCAATGCGTCTGCATTTCCGAAGTGATCTTGTTGGGGCGTGCCTGCCCCAAACCCTGCTGACTAATTTTTTAATTATACTGGATTTTTATTTTCATTATGCTATATTAAAATGGTAGAGTTAACTATTTTGATTCATAGATGATATGAGGGACTACCATGGTCAAGCTTGTTAAAGGTCAAAACGATTTACTTTCACAATATCCTGCCTGCATCAATGAATGGGACTTCAGCAAAAATCATCCACTCTCACCTGATGCTGTCGTAGCAGGCTCTTCAAAAAAAGTCTGGTGGATTTGTTGCAAAGGGCACTCTTACGAACAGAGCATAAATCTTCATGTTGGACGAGGTTATGGTTGCCCTTACTGTTCCCATAGAAAAGTGCTCACTGGTTATAATGACCACGAAACTCTTTTTCCAGACATCGCAACCGAATGGCATCCTTACAAAAATACAGAACTTAAACCTTCCAGCATAACAGCGTACAGCAAAAAGAAAGTTTGGTGGCTTTGTTCACGGGGACATTCCTATGAGCAAACTGTTGAACGGCGGACGCGACGTGGAAGTGCATGCTACTACTGCTCAGGGCATAAAGTGTTAAAAGGATTCAATGATTTAGCTTCGGTCAATCCCAGCCTTTCTGTCGAATGGCATCCATCTAAGAATGCTCCGCTGACACCGTATGACGTAACTGCTGGAAGCGGAAAACGTGTATGGTGGCTTTGCCCTATCGGTCACGAATATCAAGCCACTATCCATGACCGCAATACAGATAACACACAATGCCCTATTTGCAATTTAAGAGTCCAAACCTCTTTCCCCGAGCAGGCTACCTTCTTTTACGTTCATAAGCTCTATTCCGACGCTATCAACAAATACAAACCCGCTTTTCTGGGTTCTATGGAGCTTGATATTTATATTCCCTCTATTCGTATCGGAATTGAGTTTGATGGTGCAAACTGACACCAATCGGATGAGCAGTATGAACGAGACATCCGCAAATATAAATTATGTCAAGAAAATCATGTGAAGCTCATCCGTATCAAAGAGAAGAATACCCGCAATTGGGTTGACAATGCGCAAACTGCTGATGTGGTTTATACCATTTCAAAGGTCAAAAAGACAGGCGAACTCGAAACCACCCTTAAAGTCATTCTCGATTCTATAGATGCTTCCTCCAATATGTGGACTCGAACAGATCCTCGACATATTCACAGTCAAATCGATGTAAATATCGAACGTGACCGCCCGCAGATCTTAGGATATTTGACAAGTATTGATAATTCCCTCGCAATTTTACGTCCAGACGTTGCCTCAAAATGGGACTATGTGAAGAATCAGGACTTAACTCCAGACATGTTTACCGTCAGTTCAAATGAAATCGTCTGGTGGAAATGTCCAGATTGTGGACGCGAATGGAAATGTAGCATTAACAGCATGACACGAAAAGGGCGCTTTGGGTGCGCTGAATGTTCAAAAAAACACCGTGGAAAAAGTTTTACACAAGGTGTAGTTAAAAAGGTTGGTTCACTCGCTGAAACCATGCCAGAACTTTCCAAAGAATGGCATCCCACAAAAAATAGCGGTTTAACCCCAAATGATATAACCGCCGGAAAATTCAAACCTGTCTGGTGGCTTTGTCCGAAATGCGGTTACGAATGGCAAGCAAGTCCCAATAACAGAAAAAGAGGAATTGGTTGTCCTTGTTGTAGTGGACGAGTTCCTAAGACAGGCATAAATGATTTGGCCACCCTATATCCAGAGCTTCTTAACGAATGGGACTATGAGAGAAATACCGAATTAGACCCCCGAAAAGTCTTACCCAAAAGCGGAAAACACGCTTGGTGGGTTTGCTCTGTATGCGGAAATCATTGGGAATCTGAGATTCGAAGTCGTGTAAACGGACATGGATGTCCACAATGTGGCAAACGCAGAAAGAAGTAAATGGGTATAATCTTCTATGAGTATCTGGGGCAATACACTTGTTGACGGTCACAATCGTTATGCTCTCCTCCAGAAGCATCCTGAGATTTATTTTTCCACCATGCCGCTCCCGTTTGAAAGCCGGGAAGAGGTTCTCGCTTGGATTTGCAAAAATCAGCTGGGGCGGCGCAATCTGACCCCGGAGCAGAAGTACTACCTGATGGGCAAACAGTACGAAGCCGAAAAAGCTGCGCACGGCGGTGACCGCAAAAGCACCGATGCAAAATCAAGTTCGCTAAAAGCGAACTTGATCGACAGCAGCAAAACCTGCGACCGAATCGCAGAAGAAAACAGAGTGAGTAAGGACACCGTTATTCGCGCCTCGAAGTATATGAGAGGCGTGGAGATCGCAGAAGAACTGATGCCGGGCTTAAAGCAGAGCATCCTGTCCGGACAGACGAAAGTGTCCAAGGCGGATATGCACCGCCTTGCCAAGGTTGCCTGCTATGACCGCGCACAGACCTTGCAGGATATTTTACACCCGGAGCTGAAGGTGGAACCGAAGCCTGACGCTGACGGTGTGATTCGCGTTCCGGGCAAAGCGCCTGTCATGCCATTCCGAAAGTTTGAATCGGTTTACGACAGCGATGCTTACCCGGAGGATGTACGGTACGAGTATGTGGCGTTGGAAGAACTCACTACTCGTTTCCGCATTTCGTTCAACTACCAGTTGGAGCAGATGCCCGATAATGCACAGCGTGATGTGATTCTGGAGATTATTCACAAGCATAAGGACTATCTTACTTCTCTGGAAGCCGCACTCGCAGATGTTAAAGACCAGACAGCATAACAACAGGCACATGGTATGCTGTTTACCGATGTCCAAAGGAGCGTGCGTTTGAACAAAAAGAAAAAGTCCACAAACACTTCCCCCTACCCCGATGAAGTCATTGACCGTCTGGCGCGGGCATTCTACCCGGCCATCCTTGCCTGCTGGAACAGCGAGGAAGGCCAGAGGGAGTTTGCCGCGTGGCAGGCGGAACAGGCTCATCATACAAACAACAAAAAACAGGAAGTTCCCGCTGGGGAACTCCCTGTTGTACATATCGTTATCGTCTGTGGTCTTTGGCAGGGTGCGTCCTTCGGGGCGCGCCCTGTTTTTTGTTTTGCTCTTGATTACAGTTCCGCGCCGTTCGTCTCAATAACCCGCTTATACCAGTAGAAGCTATCTTTACACTCACGGCTCAGGTCGCCGGTGCCATCATCGAACTTGTTAACGTAGATGAAACCGTAACGCTTTGCCATCTCGCCGGTGGAGGCGGAGACCAGATCAATGCAGCCCCACGGGGTATAGCCCATCAGATCCACACCGTCCTTGACCGCCTCAGCCATCTGCTCGATGTGCCGGCGCAGGTAGTCAATGCGATAGCTGTCGTGGATCTTGCCGTCCTCGCTCTTCACATCGTAAGCACCCAGACCGTTCTCCACCACCATCATAGGCAGGTGGTAACGGTCGTAGATTTCGTTGAGGGTGTAGCGCAGACCAATGGGGTCGATCTGCCAGCCCCAGTCGGAAGCCTTCAGGTAGGGGTTCTTCTTTCCGGCAACGATGTTGCCGCCCACATCCTCGGTATCCTTATGGGTGGTGATGCAGTTGGACATATAATAGCTGAAGGTGTAGAAATCCACCGTACCTTCTTTCAGGATGTCAGCGTCCTCGGGCTGCTGCAGGATGGTGATGCCGTTCTCGGCGAACCAGCGCTTCATATAGCTGGGATACTCGCCGCGCACCTGCACATCGGAGCAGAACCAGTTGGTAATCTGCATCTTCTGCTGGTTGGCGATCACATCGGCAGGGTCACAGGTCAGCGGATAGCTGGTGATGAAGCAGATCATGTTGCCCATCTTGAACTGGGGATAGTTGTCGTGGGCGTACTTGACCGCCTTGGCGCTGGCCACGAACTGGTGATGAAGTGCCTGAAAACGCTCCTGCTTGTTGTCGGGCACATCGGCGGTGGAGCCTTCAAAGCCTTTGATCGTGCCGGTCTCGAGGATCGCGCCCATGGGCATGGTGCCGCAGTTGATCTCGTTGAAGGTCAGCCAGTACTTTACTTTGTCCTTGTAGCGCTCAAAGATTGCCTTGCAGTAGTTCATGTAGAACTCGGTCAGTTCCCGAGAAGCCCAGCCGTTGTACTTTTCCACCAGAGCATAGGGCAGCTCGTAATGGCTGATGGTGACCAGCGGCTCGATGCCGTGCTTCTTGCAGCAGTCGAACACGCGGTCGTAGAATTCCAGACCCTTCTCATTGGGTTCCTTTTCCCAGCCGTTAGGGAAGATGCGGGTCCAGTTGATGGAGGTGCGGAAGGTCTTGAAGCCCATCTCAGCAAAGAGGGCGATATCCTCTTCGTAGTGATGATAGAAATCAATGGCCTCGTGGCTGGGGTACAGACGGTCGGGGCGGATGCCGGTGGTCACCCATTTCGGGCTGGTGTGGGAACCGTTGGTACACATATCCGGCACGCTGGGGCCTTTGCCGTCCACATCCCATGCACCCTCGAACTGATTGGCAGCGCAGGCACCGCCCCACAGAAAATCATCACGGAAAACGCTCATTTTATTCTCCCTTATAATTCAGCGGCAGAGATTCCCAACGTCTTTTGAAGGTGAATGCTGCATCCTTGGGCTGCCGCTGGCGCGTAAAGATGCCCTTCTTGTTTCCGTTGACGCGCATAACGCCCTCGGAAGTCTGGAAGTCTGCAAAGTTCCAGACCAGCTCGCCCTGCACAAAATCGTAGCTGTCAAACACGCTGAAATTCATTGCCAGATACTCATTCTGGTATTCCTGACTCCACATGATAGCGGGCAGCTTGTGCTCAGTGGCAAGGGTGTCCGTGCCGAATTCGGTAAAGACGAATGGAACGTTCAGCTTTTTTGCCGCCCACTTGTCCATTTCAGCACGGAACTTGACCTCCGCTTCCTCCATTTCTGCGCCGCCGCTGATGTACCAGCCATAATACCGGTTCAGACAGATGAAATCACACAGCTGATAGCAGCGGCACTTGTCAGGCGCACTGTTCTTCTCGAATGCACCGGTCAGCGGACGGTTCTGCGGGTCCAGTGTACGGGCGGCCTCAAAGACTTTCGTGAAGTAATCCTTTGCATACTCGCTGGTGGTTTCCGGCTCATTGAACAGGCTCCACGCAAAAACGCTGGGGTGGTTCTTGTCGCGCGCCATCATTTCTTTGACCTGCTGAATGTGATTTTTCAGCAGCTCCGGAACGGTGGGGGTCTCAAAGAAATAGGTGTACTGTCCAGTGCCTGCCGCCGCAAAGTTATGGGTCGAACGCATCATGCCGACAGCGGGGACTTCGTCAATAATAAGGAAGCCCTCTTCATCTGCCATCTGATACCACTCTTCTGCATAAGGGTAGTGGCTGGTACGGAAACAGTTGGCATCCGTCCATTTCATACACTCAAAATCCCGCTTTGCGACGGCCCAGTTGAAGCCACGCCCCAGAATATCAAAGTCCTCGTGCTTGCCAAAGCCTTTCAGATAGACAGATTTTCCATTGATGAGTATCTTTGTTCCGCGAATCTCCACTGTGCGGATACCGATACGTTCCCGGTACTCGTCCACAGGCAAGCCGTCCTTTTTCAGTGTGATGACGATGGTGTAAAGATAGGCGTTCCGCACCTGCCAGAGATGTGCGTTCTGCACGCAGAGAGCACCTTCCGCACCGTTTGCTTCTGCCACCAGTTTGTTTTCCGCATCCAGCAGCTGTACTGAAATCTCTCCTGCACCTTCACAGAAAACCTTGTAATCCACCTGTGCATCCGCACCATCCAGCGTATAGCTTACCCCATAGTCCTGAATGCTTTCTGCCGGGAGCATGACCAGATACACACTGCGCTGGATGCCGGAGTAGTTAAAGAAATCGAAATAAGGCTTAACGATTTTTCTGCCGCTGGAGAGGACATTGTGTGTTCCGCAAGGCAAAGTGCTCTCGTTCAGATCGTTGTTCACCCAGATACAGACCCGGTTCACCGTACCACAGCGGACAACGTCCGTGACGTCGGCAACAACGGGGAGGAAGCCGCCCTCATGCCGGGCAACCTCAACACCGTTGCAGAACACAATTGCACGGTGGGTAATGCTTCCAAAACGAAGCTGCACCTTGCTCTGTGCAGTTTCGGGCACAAAAAAATCCTTCTGATACCAGAAATCGCCGCAGTAATCCCGCTCCGATCCAGTGGTGAAGAAATCGGAAAAGCTGGCAGGCACCGGCATGGAAATGGGGGACGGCAGACCGTCCTTCCAGTTTTCAGAAAGGCCGCAGGACTTTGGGTCAAACTGGAATTGCCACATCCCGTCCAGCGACAGAGCCATGCGATAACGGTTTGTAATGGGGTAAAGGACTGAGTTTTTCATCATAGAACGATGCTCCCGTTTTTGATTGTATTTATGGTCTGTTTACCAAAAATGCTCCGCAGCTGTTCATCCTTCAAGAAAAACATCTGCGAAGCACGGCGTTATTTTACTTGCTTTCTTTTTCCAGAGTGTCGTCCATACTATCGTTGTACCCAAACAGCCAAATCAGTACAAAGACCAGTACACAAACAACAGCAATCGCAACAATTGCCCAAGGGCCATAGACCGCCCAGATAGCAGGAAGCGTCAGCAGATTGACACTCATCTGTACATCACGGGTAACATTGAAGGCACCGCAAATCGCACCGCCAACTGCATTGGCGATACAAACCATAACCATTGGCTTTTTGAATTTGAGCAGAACACCGTAAATTGCAGGCTCGGTAACACCACCAACCAGAGCCGTAATAGACGCAGGACCTGCAACCTGCTTAACATTCTTTTTCTTGCTCTTCAGGAAAACAGCCAACGCGGCGATTGCAACACTAAAATTGCAGCTAACGGTCAACGGCAGCAGATAATCATAGCCCAAAATACCAAGGTTTGCAAAGCCAATACTCATAATTGCCCAGTGGATACCAAACAGAATCATGATCGGCCACAGACCAGCCATCAAAGCGCCACCCAGCGGAGGACACAGACGAAGCAGAGACTGGATCGCAACAGAAATGCCATTTGCTGCTGTGGTTGTAATAGGACCGATAACAATAAAGGTGAGCGGAACAAGGATGAGCAGATCCAGAACCGGCAGGAAGATATTCCGCACAATCTGAGGAATAATACGATTCAGCAATTTCTCCAGTTCAGCCTGAACGAAGCACACAACGATGATTGGCAGCACAGAACTCGTATAGCTTACCATCTTGACCGGAATTCCAAGAAACTCCACAGGAATCGGGTCGGTAGCACTGAACAGCGCAGTGATATTAGGGTAGACCAACGCAGATGCAATTGCCATTGAGATAAAAGGCTTTGCACCAAATTTTGTACCTGCACAGTACGCCAGGAAGATGGGCAGGAAGTAGAACACACCATCACCGGCAGCGTTCAGGATGGTATAGGTGGTAGTGGACTTGTCCAGTAATCCCAGCGTAACGAATAGAACCACGAAGCCTTTCAGCAGACCAGCACCTGTAAAAGCACCCAGAAACGGGGTAAAGATACTGGAAACTGTATCAATTAAGGTTGCAACAATGCCTTCTTTTTCACTAGCGGTATCGGAAGCAGTTTCCAGCGCAGATGCCTGCTCGCTACCAGCAGCTTTAATTTTGGTATTCGCTAGAATCACATTATATACATCCTCCACGTCTGTACCGATAACGACCTGATACTGACCGCCGGCTTCCAGAACTTTGATAACACCATTCAGTTTTTTGAGTTCATCCGTTTTTGCCTTGGAATGGTCTTTCAGTTTGAAACGCAGGCGAGTCATGCAATGTGCTAATGAAACCACATTTTCTTCACCGCCGACCAATTCAATAATGCTCTTGGCAAGCGCATTGTAATCCTTTGCCATTTTTTCCTCCTATTAGTTGCACTTTTCAGACGATTCTTTCTCGTGCAGGGCCCTTGCACAACTGATTTCTGAAAAAGATGATATCATTTTTTAGAAAAACGTGATAGAATAAAACCGAATGATTTAGAATTTAGCCGTTTCACTTTATAGAACAATTTCGTTCAAAATAGGAGAAAACCAAAAAATGACTCTGGTTGAATGTTGTAAACTAGCTCAGGATATCATTCTGCAAACAGCTGTGGAACGTGCAGAATTCTGCTCACAGCATCAATTCCACCCCATACAGGAATATCTGCTTCCTCACAATATCGAATTTTTCTTAGAAGGTCTCTCTTCCAACGAAATCGTAAGCGTAACAGATTTATTTCAGCTCAAACTGTTGTTTTTTCGTGTCAACTCTGTTCCGGTCGCCATTGGGCCATTCTGTACAGAGTTCTTTTCTCTGAATGACTGCGAAAGCCTGCTTCGGCAATTAAACTTAAAAAATTTTTCTCCCAGCGACCTTCTGGCCCATCGTGGACAACTTTCGGTCAGCTCAGAAACCCATCAACGGCATATCATACACTGCCTGTTTCACAGCATGGAGATGCCAGTTCCTGAAAAAATTCGTGAAATCAATTATAACACCAAAAATATCAACACCGCTTTTCAGGATGTCGAATCGAACATTTCTTACGCAGAACTTGTGGAACAGCGCTATGGGCTGGAAGCTTCCCTGATGAAAGCAGTCGAACAGGGTAATGTGGTAAAAGCACTGGAAAGCTGGACGAAACTGCACAACTCTGTAACTTTTTTAAATCATTTGCGTCTAGGGCAGACTCTGGAAGGAGCCAGAATCTCCGCCAGTGTCACCCGAACCGTCATTCGTATCGGTGCAATACACGCCGGGATTCCGCCTGTTGTCAACGATCATCTTTCCGCTATCAGTTCTACCATCATACGAAACTGTCATACCATTGACGAAATCAATCATGAACACGAACGTCTCATCCGAGAATACTGCCAGACCATCCGACGTAAATTGACTGCCGGATACAGCAACCTGACTATCAGTGCACTATATTATCTGGAGCACTCCTATGCACGGGCAGTCACCGTGCAAAACATGGCAACAGAACTGGATGTTTCTCCAAATCATCTGATTTCGCTATTCAAAAAGGAAGTCGGTATCACGCCGCTCGCCTATCTGAATCGCATTAGAATGCAGCACGCTGCACACAGTTTGGCGCATAGCAGAGCGCCAATACACGAAATTGCAGAATCCGTCGGCATCATGGATGCTAACTATTTTGTCAAACGCTTTAAAGCAGAATTTCAGGATACTCCGAGCCAATACCGTGCTAAATATTTTCAATAACTCCGTTGTGTTTTTCTCCGTTTGAGCAGCAAGAAAAGTGGGCAGGCGCGTAGCACAGAAAATGTATAAAGATCACCCGCAACTGTTGTCGAGTTGCACCGAATGTTCTATCCGCACATAAAAACAGTTTCCATCTGTAATTTTGTCGTACAGATGGGAACTGTTTTTTTAGGGGATCTTTATAGCGTGGTCAATCTTCTAATCCATGACTCCCAGCCACTTTCTTCAAATATTCCTCCGGGTCGCCATTCAAAATCAAGTCCGCATAGCCCAGCGGATCATTGTAGATGAGGTAGTCCAGTTCCGTCTGCTGTGCCATAGTCGCATTCAGTGCATCCTCGACCCCGGTGCAGTCAATGGAGATTTTTCTCCCACCTCGAAGCAGCAGTTCCACGCAGCCAGTGTCCATATTAAACTTGCAGGCTCTTTCATCGTACTTCATAATCATACCCTCCAAATCTTGTTATTGGCTTACGGTCTATGACAAGGTATCGGAGTTTTGCGCCGTCCACGGGAGCCTTC
>OOBT01000913.1_pt1 | contig 16907 bp, 17 predicted proteins | sample 1671551 | NCBI WGS metagenome assembly OOBT01 (sample SAMN06348168, study PRJEB24527) | human gut metagenome | reverse complement strand
GCCATGCTTTTGCCTTGTGCAGCGCAAAAAAGCACCTTATAAATACGGGAGATGATCGCTTATGCGTCTTTTGTTGATAGAGGATGAACCGACCCTGCGGGAAAGCGTAGCTAAAAAGCTGCGCCGCTCCGGCTACGAAACGGATGACTGCGGTGACGGAGAGGCTGCGCTTGAGCTGCTTGCCGCAGAGCGGTACGATCTTGTCCTGCTCGATCTCAATCTGCCGAAGGTGGACGGCATGACCGTTCTGCGCACGCTGCGCAGGACCGACCTTGAAACGCCGGTGCTGATCCTGTCCGCCCGCAGCGAAATTTCCGACAAGGTGGAGGGGCTGGACGCAGGTGCCAATGATTATCTGGCCAAGCCATTCCATCTGGCTGAACTGGAGGCCCGTGTGCGCAGCCTGACCCGGCGGCAGTTTATCCAGCGTGATGTATGCCTGCGGTGCGGGCGGCTGACCTTTGACACCAAGAGCCGCCTTGCCATGGCAGACGGCCAGCCCATCCCGCTGACCCGCAAGGAGAGCGGCGTGCTGGAATATCTGCTGCTGCATCAGGGGCGTCCTGTCAGTCAGGAGGAGTTGATCGAGCATGTCTGGGACAGCAGTGTCGATGCGTTCAGCAACTCGATCCGCGTACATATCTCAGCCCTGAGAAAAAAGCTGCGCACCGCACTGGGGTATGACCCCATCCGAAACCGCATCGGCGAGGGATATGAGTTGGAGGAAAATGAACCATGAATCGCATATCTTTTCAGTGGCGGATCACGCTGATGACCGCCGTGCTGATTGCAGGAGCCTGCATCTGCCTGAATCTGCTTCTCTACCGCTCCGGCGCCACCGGCATGGACAACCTGAACGGGTATGTTCTGCAATACCAGCAGAGTGATGAGGAAAACCTGACGATTGAAATACCGGACGATCAGATGTCGGACTTTCTTGTACAATTTTCGCAGGAGGTCTACGATGCCAAGGCTGTTTTCGGGCGCAAGGGCTGGTGCATCACGGCAGCGGTAACGCTGCTGAGCGCAGCGATTGCCTATTTCGTCAGCGGCAAGGCGCTGGAGCCCTTGAAAAAGCTTGCGCAGCAGGCCGAACGCATTGATCAGGACAGCCTTGTGGAGGTTCGCTTAGAGGAAAACACGATCCCGGAATTTCGCAACCTGAGCCAGTCCGTCAACCGTATGCTGGACCGGCTGGCGCAGTCCTTTGACCTGCAGCGTCAGTTTGCCGGCAATGCCGCTCATGAGCTGAAAACACCGCTGGCCATCATGCAGGCCAAGCTGGAAATGTTTGCCGAGGAACACCCCGATGCCGACAGCGAGGTCGCCGACCTGATCCGCTTTCAGACGGATCAGGTGTCCCGTCTGGCAGGCCTTGTCCGCACACTGCTGGAAATGAGCGATCTGCAGTCGATCCCGCGTGAGGATCTTATCGAGCTGGCCCCGCTGGCCGATGAGATCGTGGCTGACCTGACCCCGCTGGCACAGCGCCGTAGCGTCACCCTTTTTCAGGAATGTGAGGAGGTCAGCATCAGGGGCAGCGACACCCTGATCTACCGCCTGCTTTTTAATTTGGTCGAAAACGGCATCAAGTACAATACCCCCGGCGGTTCTGTGCATATCACGATCCAACAAAAGAAAAGCAGCGCTGTGCTGCGTGTTGCAGACACAGGCTGCGGCATCCCGGAGGAGTACAGGACGAGTGTGTTCCAGCCATTTTTCCGGGTAGATAAATCCAGAAGCCGGGAGATGGGCGGCGTAGGCCTTGGGCTTGCGCTTGTGCGGGAGATTGCCCTGCTGCACAGCGGCACCGTTACAGTTGAACCGGCTGACGGGCAGGGGACGGTGTTCACGGTCACCCTGCCGATTCAGGCTTGATAGCCGTGTCTGCGGTGTCTTATTCCTCTGCCAATTCCACCACCAGCTTTGCCTCACTGGCGGCAATGGCAAGCTGCAGCTTGTTTTCCAGCCCGGTCTTTTGCAGCATATTGATGACATGATATTTAACGGTCGAGGGCTCCACACAAAGCGCCTTGGCGATCCCGCTGTAGGAAAGCCCGCGCACCAACAGGCGCAGCACGCGCATCTCGGCAGGGGTAAAGTCACTGCTCATCGTCATGCCGATCTTTACGCTCGGCGGCATATCGGGGAAGATATGCGCCCCCTGCACAGTACTGCGCACGACCTGCATCAGGGTCTTTTCATTCCCGTCCTTATACCACAGGCTGTTTGCACCTGCCGCCTTGGCGCGCTTTAAAATTTCATGGTCGATCAGCGAGGTAACGACCACGATTTTGATGCCCGGGTGCGCCTTATGGATCTTTTCGGCGGCGGCCAGACCGTTTTCGCGGTGTTCGGTCTGCACATCCATCAGGACAAGGTCGATGTCCTCGGTATCGCACAGGATCGGAGCCTCTGCAGCACCGGGGATAGACACAGCAAGCTGATACCCGTCCTCGTTCTGAATATAGCTTTCAAGCAGGCTCCGGACCAGTTTTTGGTCCTCAACGATCATAACGCGTATCATAAATGCTCTCCTTATCGGGCAGGGTTACTTCCAGAACAAACACAGGCAGGGAGTGTACGGTTACTGTACCCCCTGCTTTTTCAATACGGCGGCGGAGCGAGGAAAGCCCGCCGCCTTCCTTTATCTTCGCCTTGGGCGGCGCGCCGTTGTTCGTGATGCAAAGGTGCCATTCCTGCGGCCGATGCTCGGAGTCGGCGTACAATTCCGTGGCGCCCGCATGCCGCACAGCGTTGGAGGTACACTCCCGCAGGATCAGTGCGTAGAACTCGCGGGTGGCGCGTGCCGCAGGGTACGCACCGCGCAGCTGTACGGCTGCGCCCAGAACAGCCGCCCGCCTTTGCATATAGCTCAGCGGGTCCTCAGCAGCATCCTCCTGCCGGGTGCGGCACAGCAGGGAGATGGAACTTTCCCACTTTGCAGCTTCGCTCTTGATCCGGGCAAGGTCATGCTCATGCCGCAGTGCGCGCCGTGCGGCAAGCAGGGTATGGCCGATGTCGTCATGCACCCGCATCTTCATTTTCAGGATTTCTTCCTCTCGCACAATGTCGGGCATATTGTCATATAAGCGCTTTGCGCGGCGGTTCGCATCGGCAAGGCGCTCGTTTTCCTGCTGCAGCGCAGCGTGCAATGCAGCCAGACGGCTGACATCGGTGGCCATCACCTCGGTGTACGGTATGCCGTATTTGTCCTGAACAGGGCGCACCGTGAAATGATATACCGTTCCGTCCGGGAATGCGTAGATGCGGGCGGCCTCATCGCGCAGCCGCACACCGCCGCCGGGACTGTGCAGCGCCTGCTCCAGGTCCGTAAGGGTCTGCAGATCGCAGCCGCAGAGGACTGCGGAGATCTCCTGCATCCTGTGATTGATCAGACGCAGTAGGCCGTTGCGGTCAAAGTAGCAGATGGCCGCCGGCAGCGTGTCAAAGCCTTCCTTGACAGCATTGCGGGAGATCCGAGAAATCATAGGCCGCCTCCTTCTGCCGGAAACATCGTGAAATACAAAAGCCCGTCCTCATCCCGTTCAAGCTGCATCTGCGGCAGGCCGGGCAGCGCAGCGGGCGCATTGGTGCATTGAACGCTGCAGCGCAGTCCCCAGCCTTGCGCAGTATGCTCGGCGCAAAAAAGGATCTCCTGCAATCCCGGCAGGGTTGCTTCTATGATGGCTTCAAAGGCGTCATAGATCGCTACGGCGGACGCAGGGGAAATCTTTGCTGCGTCGGCAATCTGTACAGCGCAGCGTATATCACTCAGGCGCAGGCTCTCGGCCGATTCAAACAGGCTCAGCCGCAGCTCTGTGGTGTCAATATCCTCCGCCTTGTCGCAAACAAAAACAAGATTGCTGCGCCGCTTGATATAGGTTCCCAAAATGACGATGTGCTTCAGCAGCCGGCGGGCGGTATCGACATCGTCCGTGGCCCTGAGCGCGATCAGATATTCCTGTATCCGTGCCAGCTGGCGGGCTGTGACGGTCTCGATTTTGTCATACAGCCGGTTCTGCTCGCTCAGCTGCAGCCATTGTGCCTTCTGGGCTGTTTCCGCCTGTATGATGTCCCCGATGTCATGCAATTCCTCCTGCGTGAGGCGCAGCTCCTCCAGCAGTGCCACCAATTCGGTGATGTCCTCCTGCCAGAAAATGTACCCTTTCCGGATCGGGTGGCCGTGAAGCTGGGTCGCGGCGTCCAGCTGGACACTGCCGGTGAGCGCCTGACGCAGCTGCTCCTCGCGGAGCGGCGCTGCCTGCATCGAGGATTGCACAGGCACAAACGCCCGGTCTGTGATCAGACCCTTGGCCATAGATACCTCAAACAGCGTGGCATACCCCATGTTGGATTGGATAAGCCCGCACTGGATGCACGCCTCAAAGGTCGCTGTAAAGGTCAGGCATTGCACCACGGTCATATCACCGGCAATCGCATGCATCCACGGCACATTCAAAATATGCTTGTACAGTAAAGCATAGAGGGTGGCAAAAAAAATCGGCACAAGCGGCAGCCAGAGGATGCGCTTTGTATGCGGAATACGGCAGCGCCGTACAAGGTACACCACCGTGAACACGGCACAGGAAAATATCCACAGCAGACAGAGGTAATATACGAACCGATAGGTGTAATCGGGGCTGCCCAGTACCTCCTGCCCGGGCGGGAACGCAAACGCAAGCTGATGGCAGTCGTTTGTCAGCACGAGGCTGAACAGCACCACAGGGAATACAAAGATCAGATGCCGATATTTGTACAGCGGGGCGGACTGCCCCCGATCCAAAAAGAAAAGCGTATAAAGTGCAAGGGCCGGGATCAGCAGCATCGGGATATAGTACGCATACCACAATCGCCGCAGCATCTCCGGTGTCTGGGCAAAGTCATAGCGGATCAGGCGTATATCCAGCCAAAACAGCATCAGAGCAGCAGCGCCCAGCAGGCAGCGGCGGGTCTGTGCGTGCAGGATACGCCACCAGACCGATACCGCCCATGAAAAGATCAGGATATTATACAGCACCGTGCGCAAAAAGCCGGAATACGGCATATAAAATGCCCGCATCAGGACAGCGCAGAGAATCACCCCTGCAACCGCAGCGGCTAAATACAGATTGCCAAGCCGTACCTTTGTCATAGCGCCTGTCCTTTCCAAAGGGTAGATCACCCGTCAGTTCCTTTCCAGTATCATTATGACGCAATCTGCACTTTTTTGCAATAGTGCCGAAAAAAACAGAAAAAAGCTCAAAAAACTATCCAAATGGTGGGGGCAGAAATCGTCCGATTCCTGTATGATGAAGGTGACAAATCGTATTCTTTGCAGGGAAGGAGGGCTGCGCCGTGCGGAGGATCGTTTTGGACGCGCAATACTCTGTGATGACGAGCGCATTGACAATGGCACTGAAACACGGCAGACCGGATTTCCAGGTACAAAACGCTGGCCCTAAGACAAAGGATATTGTAAAGCTATGCCGTTCCTGCAGGGCGGATGTCCTGCTGCTGGAGGTCTGCCCGCATCCGCCGCGCACCCTGCAGGACAGACTGCTGCTGGCAAACGACCTGCGGGATGTATGCCCGCACTGCAAAACGGTACTGCTTGTGGATGAGGCCGAATATCCCGAACTGGCCACCGCCGTGTGCCTGGCAAAAAAGGATCACATTGTCGATGATTTCGTCTACGCTTCCGTCTCGCCTGCCTATCTGAGCGCCATGATGGACACTTTATGACCAAAAGGAGGACAGCTATGAAAAAAGTACAACGAACGCTCGCTGCCGCATTGGCAGCCATGATGCTTATGGCTTTGGCCGGTTGCTCCAAGGGGGATGTAACCAAAGAGGTCAATTCCGGCTTATCCGACCTGAAAGCGCAGGCCGCCGAACCGGCTGTTGAACCCCAGACGGAGACCCCGGCAGAGCCCAAGACCGACGCGGCATCCGAGCCTGCATCGGAGCCCGCTGCAGAGCCGGAGCCGGAAGCCACCGCCGAGCCGGCCCCTGCTTCCGCGCCTGCAGAAAATCCCGATTATCCATCGGCCGCTGGCCTGAACACCCAGACTTTGGAGGCATTCGGCACGGACTTTACGCTGGTGCTCAATGTGACCTGCCCCGATCAGGGCTGGTACAAGTCCGCGACCAGTTTCGGGGATCTCAAGCTGTTCCCGACCGATGACCCCAGCCATATCTTCTCCGGTGACCCGCGCATAACCTTTGAACTGAAAAGCGGTCTGGACAAAATCAACTACTATTACGACAACTTTGAAAACGTGGAGGAACTTACCCCGCGCACCATCGGCGGCGTGGAGATGGCCGGACGCACCTACAAAAACGTGGGCATGTGGTGGACGGAATACTACGGCGAAATGCCCACCGGCGGCTGGCTGGCCATCAAGATCTCCGGCGTGGACATTGACCCCGGCACCGAGGGCGACACCGTGCTGAACAGCGTCACCTTTGGCTAAGCACAGGCAGGTTACTGCACTCTCAACCGAAAGGCGGGTGAACCAACCATGAAAAAACGCTGTGCCGTACTATTGGCGGCGGCGATGCTGCTGTCGGCGGCAGGCTGTGCACAGGACAGCAAGCGGCCCGAACCGACCGAACCGGCTGCAAGCGCAGTGAGCGAGACCTCCGTTGAAAATGTGGAAGCCGCGGAGGATACCCCGCAAAAGCCGCAGTCCTCCCGCAGGTTTGATGATTCCTGCATCTCTACGCTGTATGACGAGCGGTTTACCTACACCGACCCCTACGGCATCGAGGACACCTACTTTTACCAGGTGCCGCAGATCGACGACGACACCGAGGGCGCAAGGAACATCAACGAGATGATCGGCTACCGCTTCGGCTATCTGGTGGAGCGCGCGCTGGACGCCCGTTCCCGCAATGACTTTATCGACACAAGCTACATCATCTGGGTCAGCAACTGGGACGGTCCCCTGCTGAGCCTGCAAATCACCAGCTCTGACGCGATGTACAACCACGATGTGGGTTCGTACCATTACAATTTTGACACCGGGCAGGAGCTTTCCAACCCGGAGATGCTGGCGCATCTGGGCTACACCGACGACGCCAAGGTGATGCACGCGCTGGAACGCGCAGTAGCGCAGCATTTTGACACCTACTACGGCTACATCGACCCCGACCAGACCGCCATGCTGTACATGATGCGCGCGCAGAGCCTGAGCAATCTGGACGGACTGTACAGCTACTATTCCCTGTATCCGAAATACAGCCACGGTTTTGTTGCCACGGTTCCGATGTACACCCCCGCCGGGTCGGGAATGTACTGGACGGATGTTCAGGTCGACCCCGACAAGCGGCAGGCCAGCGGCCAGATCCTGCACGGGCAGGATGAATGGTTTACCTGCGATGTGACTGCCACAGGCGAGGTGACGGTACGCGCCCTGACCGACTATGTTACCCCTGACGGTGCTATGACCTACCAAGCCATGAAGGAATGGTACGAATTGGGCGACAAGACCGAGTTCGCGGTCAGCGGCTGTTACGGCAACTATGTAAAGATGCTGATGACCAGCATCGGGCAGGACTACGCCCCCTATGTTTTCCTTCTGACCGAGAACGGCAATGTCGAATACATTGATGTCATCAGCGGCGCACAGTGCGGCACCATGGTCAACGGCGGTCCGCTCTTCGGTATCAACGGAATTGTCCGGTTTGAGACCGGCACGGCCTACGATGCAGAGTACGGAGCCGAGTACACGACCGTGTACGGCGTTTCCCGCGATAACGAAAAATTCAACCTGATGGAGGCTGTCTGGAACACCGCCCCGCTGAGCATTCCGAGCATGATCGGCTCCTTTGTGAGTGAGGATACCGGCACTTGGTTTGAAATCTGCGAGGATCAGCCGAACTTCTATACCGGCGAATACGCCAACGGCCAGAGGGTTCCGGCCACATGGGACAGCAGCATCTCCTACCTTGGTATGGATGACCGCGGCTGGATCTGCTCTGTTTCGCTGTTCCGTATGGATTCAGGGCGTACACAGCGCGAAACGCTGGCTATGATGCCCGATGATTACGGCGGCGTCAATGTAATGCACATCGGTGGGGAATCCCTGTTGAACCTGCCGCAGCAGGAAGCTGTATGGTTTGAAATGACACAGGAATAAGCAAGGCTCTAAAATATTACTTTATAAAAGGAGGCAGACACTATGGCAACATGTACGCAATGTGGTGCCGAGTTAAAGCCCGGTACTAAATTCTGCGAGAATTGCGGTGCAAAAGTATCCGCACCGAAGCCCGCCGCACAGCCCGCAGCTGTGCCCCAGCCCCCGGTTCAGCCTACCCAGGCTGCACCGCAACCCCCACAGCCTGCACAGACGCCCCCGCAGCCGCAGGCAGGCGGCGGCAACCCCTATGCAGGCGGCGCACCTGCCGCCCCGCAGCCGCAGACGAACGCAGCGAATCCTTACGCGGGCAATGCGCCCGGCACACCGCCGCAGACCGGCGCAGGCGCACCGCTTTACGCCAGAAACACACCCCCGCCTGCGTCCACACCGCCGGATGCTCCCCATGCTGTCACGCCGCCGCCACCCGGCGGCACGGGCGGCAACCCTTACGGCAATGTGGCCCCCGGCGGCAAGCCCAAGCGCCCCCGCGCACCAATGACCCCCAAGCGGATGATCCTGATCGCCATCCCGGTGATATTCCTGCTTATGATCATCGTAACAATGATCAGCGGATCCATCCGCACCGGCAAGCCGAACGCCAGTGACCCGAATCAGGGCACCTGGGAAGCAGCCTACGCCGAGGTCGGCGGCTCCGTGACGCAGGTCGAGGATGCCTTCGGCAGCGGGTTCCTGATGGACCTGAATGATAAGGGCAAGTGCGTTGTAACGGTGGACGGCACCAAGTCCTACGGCAAGTGGACGCTGAACGGCGGGGCCTTCCAACTGGATTGCGGCGGCCTGAGCTGCACCGGCACCCTGCAAGACGAGATCCTGACCCTGAACGATGTGCAGGGACAGGGCGTGACGCTCTACTTCGTCAAGTCCGGCAGCACCATGCAGCAGCCTCTGGACAGTGACAACATGACACAGGGCACCACCGCAGGCAGCGATACCGATGTGGGCATCTATGTGCTGGAATCCGCCTCCGACAGCGAGTACACCCTCTCCAAGGAGGAGCTTGCCCTCGTCGATATGGAGGACTTCTACATTGAGCTGCGTGCGGACGGCACCGGCGAAACCTACATGGAGGATTTTGTCACCTTCCAATGGAAGGACGGCAACTTCTATGCGCTGACCGACCCCAATACCCCGGCCATGACCTACACCCGCGAGGGTGACCTGCTGACCATTGAGTTTGACGGTATGACCATGGTCTTTAAGCGCAGCGACACCAAGCCTGAAATTGACCCCGCTTTGCTGGACGGCGGCGATGACGAATATGACGGCGACGACTGGATCGACGGCACCGACGGTACGGATGAGCCTGACCCGCCCTATAGCTACGATGACGGCAACACCTACGCTGATTTGGGCAACACCAACTGGTACGGCTGGTTCCGGATGGAAAACTACAAGAATGTACCGAACCGTGACTACTTTGACACCGACACCTACGATTGCTGGGGCTACATCGGTGAGAGCGAGGACGGCAGCCACTACTTTGAGGTTTACCGCGACGGTATGCCCGATGACCCGGTCATCACGATGTGGGTCAATGTCTATGATGACCATATCGAGCCTATTCTGGACGGCTACGACTGGGTGCTTGACCAGAACATAACCAAGAGCGATGCGTATAAGTTCAACCTGTACCCGTATAACGACAGCATCTCGCTGTTCATGTATGACTACGAGGGCGAGGACGGCACGGCCTGTGCAGTCAGCTTCTACATGAGGCTGGACGGCACCGAGTGGAACGAGGAGCTGGAGGAGCTGCCGCCCCGCTATGAGGAGTACAAGGCCGCCCTGGCCAACAAATAACGACCTGATTTATCTGTAACAAAACGGGGCGGGTCCTGCCCGCCCCTGACATAGGAGGATCACTATGGGACTTATCAGAGCTGCAATGGGCGCTGCTGGCGGCGTTATGGCCGACCAGTGGAAGGAATACTTTTATTGTGAAGCCATGCCGGCTGACCTGTTGGCCACCCGCGGCTGGAAACGCCAGAGCGGACGCAGCGCCAACACAAAGGGCAGCGACAACATTATCTCCAACGGCTCCATCGTAGCGGTGGCGGACGGTCAGTGCGCCATGATCGTGGAGCAGGGCAAGGTCGTGGATATGTGCGCCGAGCCGGGTGAGTACACCTACGATACCGGCAGCGCCCCTTCGCTCTTCAGCGGCGACCTGTCTGACTCGATCGGCGCAGTGTTCCAGAACATCGGCAAGCGCTTTACCTTCGGCGGCGAGGCCCCGATGGATCAGCGCATCTATTACTTCAACACCAAGGAGCTGGTGGGCAACAAATACGGCACGCCCAGCCCAGTGCCCTTCCGCGTGGTGGATCAGCGCGCCGGCATCGACATCGACATTGCCATCCGCTGCTTCGGCGAGTACAGCTACCGCATCACCAACCCCATTTTGTTCTACACCAATGTCTGCGGCAATGTGGAGGAAGGCTACACCCGCGATGAAATCGACGGGCAGCTGAAATCCGAGCTGATGACCGCCCTGCAGCCCGCCTTTGCCAAGATCAGCGATATGGGCATCCGCTATTCCGCACTGCCCGGCCATACGATGGAGCTTGCCGAGGCCCTCAACGATGTGCTCTCCGCCAAGTGGGGCAAGCTGCGCGGCATTGAAATCGTATCCTTCGGTGTTTCCAGTGTGAAGGCCAGCGAGGAAGACGAGCAGATGCTCAAGGAAATGCAGCGCAACGCAGCCTTTATGGACCCGACCCGCGCCGCTGCGCATCTTGTCGGCGCACAGGCCAGCGCTATGCAGACCGCAGCCGGCAATCAGGGCGCAGGACCCGCCATGGCCTTTATGGGCATGAATATGGCCGGTGCAGCCGGCGGTATGAACGCCCAGAACCTGTACCAGATGGGCGCCCAGCAGCAGGCCGCCGCACAGCCCGCCCCGGCTCCGGCATCTGCCCCCGCCGGGTGGACCTGCAGCTGCGGCCAGACCGGCAACACCGGCAAATTCTGCGCAAACTGCGGCAGCCCCAAGCCTGCCCCGGCACCCGCAGCCGACAGCTGGGTATGCAGCTGCGGCACCTCCAACACCGGTAAGTTCTGCTGCAACTGCGGCAGCCCCAAGCCCGCGCCGGCCCCCGCCAAGTGCAGCCAGTGTGGTTGGACCCCGGTTGACCCGGCCCATCCGCCCAAGTTCTGCCCGGAGTGCGGTAAGCCCTTTGGCCAGTGATGCGCAAAAAAAGTGCTGCGGTGCTTTGCGCCGCAGCCGCTTTTCTGACAATGTCCGGCTGTAAAAAAGCACCGTCCGGCACACTGACCGGTATCAGCATCAGTTATTCCGGGATGTGCTATGACGACACCTATGGGTTCAGCATAAGAAACGACCCGGCTGACGGCTGCCTTTTCAGCTGTAATTACAAGGATGATGAATGGGTGGAGCTGGAAAACATCCCGGTTGAGGACACCCATTGGCAAGAAGCCCTGGCTCTGGCAGAAAAGCTGGGGCTGGAAAGCCTGCCGGACGAAAAGAAAAATTCTTCCGGCTTATTTATCACCGATGAAACGTTAGATAGCGTTTGCCTGATTTACAAAACCCCGGATGACGAGATCATTTACCGTTATCTGGATGCCGATGGCAATACGCGCAGCGCCCTGCGCGATTTTTTTGAGGATCTGGCAGGGCAGCTGCAAACCGAAGGAAAGAGAGGTGACGCATAATGGCAACACAGCTTACCAACTACCAATGCCCTGCCTGTACCGGTCCGCTTCACTTTGACGGTGCCAGCGGAAAGCTGGTCTGTGACTTCTGCGGCAGCAGCTACGACACCGCCGAGATTGAAGCCATGTATGCCCAGAAGGAAGCCACTGCCGAAACCGCCGCGCAAAACAAAGAGGCGCCACCGCCCGACTCCGTCTGGAGCGAAAACGAAGCCGCCGGGCTGCGCAGCTATTCCTGCCCGTCCTGCGGGGCGGAACTGATTTGTGACGAAACCACCGCCGCGACCAGCTGCCCCTACTGCGGCAACCCCACAGTCATCGCGGGGCAGTTCAGCGGTATGCAGCGGCCCGAGCTTGTCCTGCCGTTTGTGCTGGACAAAAATGCCGCCAAGGCCGCGCTGAAAAAATACTACCGCGGCAAGCGGTTTTTGCCCAGCGCCTTCTCGGCACAAAACCACATTGAGGAGATCAAGGGCGTGTATGTCCCCTTCTGGCTGTTCGATGCCAACGCGTCCGGTTCGGGACATTATGAAGCGTCCAACTCCTCGTCCCACCGCAACGGCGATTACGTCATCACCACGACCCGCCACTACGATGTCCGCCGCGCGGGCACCACGCAGTTTATGGGCGTACCTGTGGATGGCTCGACCAAGATGCCCAACGGCCACATGGACGCCATTGAGCCGTATGACTACCGCGCCTTCCAGCCCTTCTCGACCGCCTATCTGCCGGGCTACATGGCCGACAAATACGACGAGGACGCCGACACCTGCCAGGCCCGCGCCCACAGCCGTATGCAGAATTCGGTCAGCAGCGAGCTTTCGGCCAGCATTACAGGCTACGACAGCGTAAGCACCTTGGGCGAGGATATCAACATTGACTACACTGCCTCGCACTACGCACTGCTGCCGGTCTGGATGCTGCACACCAAATGGCAGGGCAAGGACTATCTGTTCGCTATGAATGGGCAGACCGGCAAGCTGGTCGGCGATCTGCCGGTTGATAAGCGAAAGGTAGCCGCCTGGTTTGCGGGCATCAGTGTTCCGCTGATGATCCTGCTTGCCATTCTGCTTTGAAAGGGGGAAACAGAGTATGAAAAAGAAACTGTTTTCTCTGCTTACGGCACTGGTGCTGTGCTTGCTCTGCGCTGTACCGGCGTTTGCCGAAATGCCGCTGGTGATGGACACCTACGAGCTGTTCAAACCCGAAGCGACCGCTGAATTGGAACAAAAGGCGCAGGACGCCAGTGCCGGACACGGTGTCAACGTCTACCTGCTGACGGTGTCTGACATCGGCGGGCAGAACGTGCGCGAGTTCGCCAAGGATTGGTACCGCAGCTATGACCTTGGCTACGGCGAGGGCAAAAGCGGTATCCTGTTCCTGATCGCGCTGGATTCCCGCGATTATGTTACCATCACCTACGGCGGCGGCGTGACCGCCTTTACCGACTACCGCATCGCGCAGATCGAAGATAAGATCGTGCCGATGCTCTCGGACGGATCGTATTACAAGGCCTCCGACACCTACATAGAAATGTGCGCTGACACGCTGGATTTCTATGCCGAAAAGGGTGCACCGCTGGACAGCGGCAACGACCCCGCCAAGGGTTGGATCAAGTGGGTGTTTGTGTTTGTCATTCCGCTGGCTGTGGCGAGCATTGTCTGCGGCATCTTCTATGCGCAGATGAAAACTGCCAACGAGCAGACGCACGCCAACGCCTACATGCCCGCCGAGGGTCTGGCGCTGTCCGTGGTGGAGGACACCTACACCCACACCACCGAGACCGAAACGTACGACCCCGTCAAGGACGACAGCAGTTCCAGCGGGTCGAGTACCGACAGCGACGGTTTTGGCGGCAGCTCGGGCGGAAAATTCTAAGAATACTCATTCTGACAACAGCGGCGGCTTTCGTAAAGAAAGCCGCCGCTGGCCTTTTATCGGAATTTTTCGTTATGGCTTTGGGAAATGTTCTGCTGTTTAGGGGTGCTGTAAACATTCTCGATTTCTGTATCTACGATTTTTTCCGCAAGCGAAATTGCCGTATCATCAACACGGCTTTCGCGGTATAGCGTCCGTTCTCGTTCGATGGCGATGATTGGCCGCAAGGCAATACGCTGTTGATGAACAGCATCAACAGCCTCCGGCTGAATCGTATTCTCAATTCCAAGGTACTGTTTTGTGGTGGCAGAAAGCTGCTGCACAAGGCTTTCACGCTGCGCTGCCCGCTTCTCCTTCATTTCTTCCAGCTTGTCCAAGTAACTGCCGAAGCGCTGGGCTTCGCTGTTGTTCTTGCAGTCGAGGTTGTGCAGAATCATGGCCTGTCGACTGCGGAGTTCTTCGATTTCCTCAGTCAGTGCGGCGATTTGCTCGGCAAGCTGGCGGCGCTGGGCGATTTGCAACAGGGGTACAGCGTTGCGGTTGGTTTGCAGCTGCTCCTGCTCGGATTTCTTGTCAGAGAGCTGTTGTGTTACCGCATGATAATCTTGCAGAATCGGGCGGTAATAGTTGACCTGCCGTTCCCATGTGTCCGCCTGTTTGTGGTTCACCAACAGGCGGTATTGCAGCATTATCAAACTGCTGCGCAGCCGTTCCAGCGTTTCCGCAATATGCCCTACATGTTTTCAACGACCTTGGACAGCTTGGCAAGTTGGGCTTTCAGTTCCCGCAGCAGCTTGTTGTCCGCGCGGATTTGGCGGTTCAGTTCGCAGCGGTCTGCCTTGATGCCCTGCAACTCAAGGCTGCGGGCTTGGCTGCCCTCATGCACTGTGGGCTGCTCGTCCAGTCCCAGCGCCGCGTGGCTTAGGTGGGTCACACGGGCAGATTGCTGCTTTTCTTCCAGTGCGCGGTTCACGGCATCTGCCCATGCTTCTCGCCAATCCAGCAGTTGCTCCGGGCTGTTCCAACGCGCACACAGCGGGTTTTGTCGCCCGAATTTCGCCGCTTTCGGCTGCTTCGAGCAGCGTTCCCACCCCGGCTCACGGGCGGCCTGTGTGGGCGTCAGCCACGCCGACACGCCCGCTGCGCTTCTGTATTTGTACTGCTTTTCCCAGCCGTCCTCTTTTGCCTGCAAAAACTCCTGTGCTGTAAAGCCGCGCTCCTCATCGGCTTTGCGGCACAGGTATTCTTTTTGCGTTTTGCTCTGCCATTTTCCGTGGGCATCCAATGGACGCATCGTCACCATACGCGGTTGCGGGCCTGCACAGCTTCCAGCCTGTGCCGTGCCTGTATCAACTTTTTCTCATCTTCGGTCATACTTTCTCCTTTTTGGTGTGAAAGTCAGCCATGTTTGGGTGTCTACGTTTTGAAACTGAAATTCTGCCGCTGCTTATTGCCATTTGTGCCGCCGCTTTGAACAAAAGCAGCATCTTCCATCCGGCATCTGCACACTATCGGGAGGATTCTTTCTTTCCCGAACAGCACCTGCCGTGTTCTGCGCGGAGATTGGCAGCGTTTGCAGTAGGAAAGCCCACTGACAACATCGGGGTATTCATCCGGCTGGAGTGGGCGCTCTGCCACAAACTCGTCCAGACATTCCTGTAAAGTCCGCACAGGCATATCAGCCACCCACAAAATCCCAGTTGATGCTGTCCTTCACAGGCTCTTTTACAAGCTGGGGAGAAACAGCGGCGGGGTTCTGCGCCATCCCGGTCATGCACCCTGCCAGAAAGACCGGCATCGTCTCCCGCAAAGCATCCCGCACTGCATCCACGATTTGCTGCACAAACTGTTCCTCGCGCGCCCGCGTTTCCAGATAGGGGTCATCCTGCGTCTGGTAGTAGCGGTCAAAGTAGTCCACCACTGCCGTGGTAACCGCTTGGCTGTACGACTTGAACACTGATTTGTCCATCGTCCGCAAATACTGCCACGCTTTCCGCTGCGATTCTTTGCCAAGGTTGAACCGCAGATTGGTCGTCCGTACCTCCGGCACGGTTTTACCCTCGGAGCATCTGGCGGTAGGCCATGTACTCGTACCCCTTGGCAGCAGCGCAGATGTCGTCCACAATGGTGACCTGTTCCGGGTCATAGCTGCCAAAGTGCTTGATCAACTGCCCGCCGCCGCCCACAATCGTCAGGTGTATGGTGGCGGGGTCGTACTCGTAACTGCGCAAGGCTGCAAACAGTTCGGCTGCATAGCTGGCTGCGACCTCGCGAATACAGGCGAGATAATCGGCATCGATTTTCGCTGTGCCGGTGCGCAGAACCTGCTCCACCGTGCTGTCACTGATTTTGCTGCCGAAACGACGGAGCACCGCTTCTTTAGCGCGGATCATGCACTGGTTTACACCGATTTTCTCCGTCCAACAGCGGTTCTCCTGCGGCTGAGAATCCGTCAAGTAAAGCAGATTCATTGTGCCGTTGCCGATGTCGGCCAACAGATGCTCCCCATCAAAGTCTGCCAACTGCTGGACAATGGCCGCATAGCCTTGCGGGTACACCTTGCAGCTTACAATGCGAAGCTGAAACGGATTTCCGTTGAAGCGGAAACTTACAGTTTCATTCTGCATCAGATACTGCCGAAAGCTCTCGCGCTGGCTGCCGACCCAGCTCAGTGGCAGCCCCACCGCCAGACACAGGTTGGCGGTGAACAGCCGGTATTGCTCTAACTCTTTGGCGATGGCCGCCAGCGTCAGCAGGTAGAAATCACCGTCCTCTGACTTATCTGCCACAAAGCCTTTGTGACCCTCGCCCACGCGGTAGAATCTGCCGCCGTATTCCAGCACATCACCCTTAAACATAGGTGCGGTATCGTAGGCAGTAATGGCTGTGGGAAAGATGGTATTTGCGGTTTTCATATTGCCGTATCCTTGGTCGATGCCGATAATTGTAATGTCGTTGAATTGCTTCATCGGGAAATCATCTCCTCTCTCCGTGCATCTTCTGCTCCATCATCTGCAAAAGCATTTCCTGTGATGTTTGTGTGCCTGCCGGGTTATCATAGGACGTGACCTCAAATGTCACCCTGCCGATTTTGTGCCGATAGGCTTTCGATAAAATTTTCTTTTCTTTCATTATAAAAAAGCCCCCTTTCGGAATGCTGCTGCCGACACCTGTTTGGGTATCGAGTTACAGATTCATTTTATCGAAAGC